>Ga0233426_10003025_pt1 | contig 13578 bp, 10 predicted proteins | sample SI_118_April2016_6_FD_179875 | JGI IMG/M metagenome (GOLD analysis project Ga0233426, IMG submission 179875) | Seawater microbial communities from Saanich Inlet, British Columbia, Canada - SI_118_April2016_10_MG | ecosystem: Environmental > Aquatic > Marine > Inlet | place: Canada: British... | reverse complement strand
TTACGGCGTATTTCAACGACGAACGCTTCTTTAAGATGAAAACAACGCTGGTTTATGGTTTCTTTGCGGTGATCCTTGGGATTGGTCTTGTGCGCGGCAAAAGCTATCTTGCTTATGTGCTCTCAGATGCGCTGCCGATGGCACAAGAGGGCTGGATGATCTTGACACGGCGTCTGACCATGATGTTCGGCGCGCTCGCGGTGGGGAATGAAATAATCTGGCGTACGATGTCCACGGATGCGTGGGTAAAAATCGAAACCTTCGGCTTTCCAATCCTGCTGTTTGGCTTTCTTTGGGTGCAATTCGCATCGCTTCAGAAATATATGGAAATTGAAGACTAGTTCGAAATCAGCGTTGACGCCCTGCACGCGCAGCCTTATTTAACACCCGTGGCGATTTGATACCGGATTGTGGGCCACGTAAAATATGCCGCTAAAAGGTCAGTCTTCGGGAACCCCGTTTGCTTGACCGCATCGGGGTTTTTTCGTGGGGCATCACCCCTGCGTATGGAGAACGACATGAGCGAAGACTGGCACACACGCACGAAATTGGTTCATAGCGGCGTCAAGCGCAGCCAATGGGGCGAGGTCAGCGAAGCAATCTTTATGACCCAAGGCTTTGTCTATGACACAGCCGAGCAAGCCGAAGCGCGTTTTATCAAATCCGAACCAGACGAATTTATCTACGCGCGATACGGCAACCCGACAGTCGCGATGTTCGAAGAACGCATGGCCGCGATTGAGGGCTGTGAAGACGGCTTTGCAACTGCCTCCGGCATGGCGGCGGTCAATGGTGCGTTGATGTCGTTCTTGAAAGCGGGCGATCACGTGGTTTCATCACGCGCCTTGTTTGGATCCTGTCTCTATATCCTCGACGAAATTTTACCGCGTTTCGGGATCGAAGTGACTTTGGTTGATGGAACCAATCTTAACGCTTGGAAATCCGCGATCCGCGATGACACTGCACTGGTGTTCTTTGAAACCATGTCAAACCCCGCGCTGGAAGTCGTCGACATCCAAGCCGTAAGCGAAATGGCCCGCAGCGTGGGTGCATTGGTTGTTGCCGACAACGTCTTTGCGACGCCGACGTATTCTAAAGCGGTCGATCAAGGCGTTGATATCGTTGTATATTCGGCAACGAAACACATCGACGGACAAGGCCGCGCATTGGGTGGTATCATCCTTGGCCCGCGTGATTTGATCCGTGGACCCGTCGAGGCCTTCATGAAGCATACAGGCGGCTCTATGAGCCCGTTTACGGCGTGGATCATGCTGAAAGGCTTGGAAACCATGGACCTGCGCGTGCGCGCGCAATCGGCCACGGCGGCAAAAATGGCTGATGCTTTGCACGGCCATCTCAAATTGGAACGCTTGATTTATCCCGGTCACACCAGTCATTTCCAGCATGATTTGGTCATGCGCCAAATGGGCAATGGTGGCACAATGCTCGCGATGGATGTGAAGGGCGGCAAAGAGGCTGCGTTTCGGATGCTGAATGCCTTAAAAATCGCGTTGATTTCGAACAATCTTGGGGACGCGAAAACCATCGCGACGCCGCCTGCGCAAACCACGCATCAACGCCTGCCTGACGCGCAGAAAAAGATGCTGGGCATAACACCGGGTTTGGTTCGTCTGAGCCTTGGGATTGAGGATACCGACGATCTGATCGGCGATATCTTGCAAGCGCTAGATCACGCCTGATTTAGACGTGCGCCCGTAAAATCCAAGGCGCTCTTCTTCGGTGAACATCGCACCTGGCGTCTCATAGTAGGTTAGCACCGTCACGACGCGGGGGCGTTCGCCCTTGGCAGGGGTTACGCAGTGCGGGGTGTTCACGCCGCGAAACACGTTTAGCGTTCCGGCTGCCGCATCAAGCGAGCGCACATCAGGATCTTCCCCGCGCACCAATTTTGCGACGCCCTCGTAGTTGGGATCCTCTGGGCTGCGTAGATCTGTGCGATAAAGGAACGTGCTGCCTTTGATCGGGGCCTGCAACAACAGCGTGGTTGTGAATTCAGAGCGGTCAAAGTGCCAGTTCAACCCTTGGCCATCGCGGTAGGCCATCACGTTCAAACACGCCAGCGGATCGGCCATGGGATAAAGGGCAGGGCGCTCCATCACCGCAGACAAAAAGTCGATGAAGGGCTGCCATTCATAGAGCTGGCTGACGGGTGTGTCGGCCACTTGATCGCCGCATAGTGTTAGGTTTGACGTTGAAAATTCGGAATAAAGTGGGGAATCATCGGGCACATCTGGGATGGATTTCTTGAAGTAGATGTTGTGCTTGCGCTCATGGCGAAACGCGTCCGTTTCAAACTTGGGCAATGCGTCGTCCAAGGTTGCAGCAATCGGGGCAGGGCGCATAAAGCCTTCAAGGTTGAACATGCCATCGGCTGCAAGATCATCCTGACAGCGTTTTACAAGGGCCGCATAGGCAGGGCTATCTGGCTGGTCGAGCGGATAGAGATCAAGATCAAGAATTTCGTGCATTTCGGTAGTACTCCCAAAGATTGGCGCAGCATCGCGGGGGTGGCGTACAAAGGCAATGCTGATTTTAACCAGAGCGTGTCGCATTTGGCCCGTATCGCTTCGCCTTTTCACAGGGTCACGCGTTTTAAGGCATAGGAAAATCAGCGCGTGCGTTTATATATGAAACCACACAGTGCTCTTGGGGGGCCGGACATGAATATGCAAACAGCGCTCACCGATGAAACAGCAAGCACGGACGATGCGCTTGCGGCGTTGAAAACCCTAAAGGTGTGGGCAAGCAAGGCCAGCGCAGACGAAATCAACGCGCTTGATCCAAAGTTGCGCGCGCTGCTCGGTGGGAATGGATATCCCGAGCTGCGCAGTGATTATCCTGAAGATTTTGAAAGCACACCGGCTTACAAGGCGACGCTGCCCGATTTGCAAAATGGCCCCAGTTCGCTGATCCGTGGATCAAAGCAAATGATCCAGCATGTGGGCATTTCGAATTTCCGCCTGCCGATCCGTTTTCACACCAAACATGGCGGCGATCTGACGCTTGAAACATCTGTTACAGGCACCGTCAGCCTAGAGGCGGATAAAAAGGGCATCAACATGTCGCGCATTATGCGTACCTTTTATCGTCGCGCCGAAGAAACGTTTAGTTTCGACGTGATCGAAGAGGCGTTGGATGACTATAAATCTGACCTTGAGAGCTTTGATGCACGCCTTCAGATGCGATTTTCGTTTCCCGTAAAGATCGAAAGCCTCCGCTCTGGCCTATCAGGCTATCAGTACTACGATATCGCTTTGGAATTGGCCGAACAAAACGGTGTGCGCCAGAAATTTATGCACGTGGATTATGTTTATTCATCCACTTGCCCTTGTTCGTTAGAGCTAAGCGAACACGCGCGGCGTGAGCGCGGGCAGTTGGCTACGCCCCATTCACAACGCTCTGTTGCGCGCATTTCTGTGGAATTGATCGGCAAACAAATCCTGTGGTTCGAAGACCTCATTGATCATTGCCGCAAGGCCGTTCCCACCGAAACCCAAGTCATGGTGAAACGCGAAGATGAACAAGCCTTTGCAGAGCTGAACGCCGCCAATCCGATTTTTGTCGAAGACGCTGCGCGCCTGTTTTGTGAGCAGCTTTTGCACGATGAACGGATCGGCGATTTCCGCGTTGTTGCCTCTCATCAAGAAAGCTTGCACAGCCATGACGCAGTCAGCGTTTTGACCGAAGGGCCCAGCTTTGCCGCGACCAGCCTTGATCCCAAATTGTTCAGCACATTGTTCCACGTCGGATAACCCTTGCCCATGCGTCAGCAATGCCGCAAACGCATTGCTGCAATGCAGAATGAACAAATCCCCTGATCTTATAATGCGTTAGCCTCGATACTAAGTCACCTGTCAACACGCAGTCATAGTATGAGGTACACCAAATGGCCGTTCTTGATTTCACAGCACCGCACTCTTTTGGGATTTTTCAACGTATTGGCGCAGGCTTCAAAAATGCTTTCAATAGCATGATCGAAGCACGTATGCGCACGTCTGAGTTTGAGCACTACAGTTCCATGAGCGATGATCAACTTGCCAAGATTGGCCTGCGCCGCGAAGACATCGCGCGTCACGTCTTTCGCGATCTCTACAGCTTCTAAAATCGCGACACAGGAGGCCCCGTTTAGCGCGTCTGTGCTTGACAGCCGCAAAGCTTCGCGACAAGCCTTTCGTCTATGCTGGACCTGCGCCCTGTTGGATATGTGATCGGCCTTTTGGTTATGATGTTAGGGGTGGCCATGTTGCTGCCCCTTCTCGTCGATTTGGCCGAAGGGCGGGGCCACTGGCCCGTGTTTCTCCAAAGTGCATTGATCACAGGTCTGGTCGGCGGCCTGATCGCCCTCGCGTGCGCCAATGGCGTGAACGAGGGATTGAGCATCCAGCAAACCTTTCTTTTGACGACAGGCGTTTGGCTGTCATTGCCGGTGTTTGGCGCCCTTCCATTCATGTTTGGCGCAACTGAACTGCGATTTGTAGATGCGTTCTTTGAGGCGATGTCAGGGCTTACCACCACAGGGTCGACGGTAATCAGTGGTTTAGACACGCTGCCAAAGGGATTGCTGCTTTGGCGCGGTGTCATGCAATGGCTTGGCGGGGTCGGTATCATTGTTGTGGCCATGGTGTTTCTGCCCGAACTGCGCGTTGGCGGTATGCAGATCTTTCGTGTGGAAGGCTTTGATACAATGGGCAAAATCCTGCCGCGCGCCACAGCGATCGCGACGCAAATTTCTTACATTTACGTCGGTATAACCTTAATCTGTGCTGTCACTTACATGCTGTTTGGCATGAACGCCTTTGATGCAAGCGTGCATTCGATGACCACGGTCGCGACGGGTGGTTTTGCGAACTATGACGCTTCTTTTGGCGCGTTTTCTGGCCCTATTGAGTACGTCGCTGCGTTCTTCATGGTCCTCGCAGCGTTGCCGTTCGTGCGCTACGTGCAGTTGTTGAACGGGAACCAGATGGCAGTCTTTCGCGACGCACAAGTGCGGGGGTTCTTGATGACAATCGCGGTTCTTGTGATCCTGTGTGCAGGCGTCCTTGCGTTGGCCCAAGATCGCGCGTTCGAACCTGCGTTCAGAACCGCGCTGTTCAACATCATTTCCATCGTATCAGGCACGGGGTACGCCAGCGCGAATTACATGCTGTGGGGCTCTTTCCTTGTTGCGCTGTTCTTCTTTGTGGGCCTGATCGGGGGCTGCGCGGGATCAACGGCTTGCTCGATCAAGATATTTCGCTACCAGCTTTTGTTTGCTTCCATCCGCACCCAGATGCGTCGCATTCATTCACCCAACGGCGTGTTCAGCCCGCGCTACGAGGGTCGCTCAGTCAGCGAAGATGTCCTCAGCTCTGTCATGTCGTTCTTCGTTTTCTTCGTGGTCACCTTGGGCCTGCTGGCGGTCGCGCTTAGCATGACCGGACTTGATATGATCACAGCACTGTCAGGTGCCTCGGCGGCCTTGGCCAATATCGGCCCGGGTCTAGGGCCAGAGATTGGACCTGCAGGCAACTACGGCGGCTTGAACGATGCGGCCAAGTGGCTGTTGGCGGCTGGTATGTTGATCGGACGACTGGAACTGCTGGCCGTCTACGCCATTCTGACCGTCGGCTTTTGGAGAGGTTAATATGACCCAGCGACCCCTAGGTGCACAGATTTCGCACATGCTAAAAGCGCGCGGCGTTGACGTCATTTTTGGCATCCCTGGGGTGCACAATGTCGAAATGTATCGCGGCATAGAAGAGGCTGGCCTGACCCATGTTTTAGCGCGCCATGAACAAGGTGCGGGCTTTATGGCCGATGGATACGCACGCGCGACGGGTAAACTGGGGGTGGCTTATGTCATCACAGGGCCGGGCCTGTGCAACGCGATGACGGCGCTGGGGCAGGCGTATTCTGATAGCGTCCCTGTCTTGGCGATCTCGTCTTGCTTGGATGAAACCGCGGCGAAACACGGTCAACTCCATCAAATGCTGGATCAGGCCGCGGCTGCGCGCACGGTCTGTGATTGGTCTGAAGAGGCGCGTAGCGCAGACGCTGCATTTGCCTTGGTAGATCGCGCGTTCACCGAGTTTTCAAGCGCACGTGCACGACCCAAGCATGTACAAGTGCCGATCGCTTTAGGTGGCTCTTTTTGCGATCCCGCAGCAAAGGCGTTGCCTGTCGCGGCAAAGCCGCAAGCGCCACACGCGCAAATGTATGAGGCGGTGGCTTTGATGTTGGCAGCGCAAAAGCCGATCTTTGTGTTTGGGGGTGGCGCTGTTGCTGGCGCAGATGTGGTTGGCGATCTGATGCGTATGACGGGGGCAGCAAGCTTTACAACATATGCAGGGCGCGGCGTGGTTCCGCTTGATACACCGTTGAACTTTGGCGCAACTTTAGCGCGCGATGATAGTGCAGATATTTTTGCGCAGGCCGATCTTGTGATTGCGGTGGGAACCGAACTGGCGGAGGTCGATCTTTGGCGCGCTGATTTAGGCCATTCCTGTGCGATGATCCGTGTTGATCTTGACCCAAGTGTTTTAGCACAGGGCAAAGCGGGCGATCTGCTCATTCACGGTGATGCAGACGCGTTCCTGCGCGCCATGGCCATCGCGATCCCCGCGCGCGTTGATGATCGCGCACCCTGTTGGGACGTTGACATGGTTGACCAAAAACGTGCGCTGTGGCGCGCGCAAACCGATGCAGAACGCCCCGGAATCGTGCCGATCTGTGACGCACTTCGCGCGGCCCTTCCGCAAGACACAATGATTTATTCCGACATGACCCAGTTTGCCTATGTCGCCAAAGAAGTTTGGGACATGGCGCATCCTGCACATTGGCATCACCCATTTGGCTTTGGCACGCTTGGTTATGCCTTACCTGCTGCGATTGGTGGTAAGATTGGCGTCGCAGATCAGCCAACCATTGCGATCGCGGGGGACTATGGGTTCCAATACACGCTGCAAGAACTGGGGGTCGCGGTCGAATTAGACCTGTCCTTACCGATCCTCCTTTGGGACAACGGCAAACTGAAAGAGATCGAGGATTCCATGGTGCGCAGCCAGATTGCGCCCAATGCCGTCGTCGCGCAAAATCCCGATTTCTGCAAACTCGCCGAAGCGTACGGTGCCGCCAGTGCGCGGCCGAAATCGCTAGAGGCCCTCTCAGAGGTTGTGAAAAAAGCGCTGACCCACGCGGGACCAACGCTTATTCATGTGACGCCTGATATCTTGAACGGCTAGACCTTATTCCCAGCAGCTGACCAAAACGGTCATGTCTGCCGCGATGCTGACCAAGTCTTCGGATGCGATTGATGGGCTAGGTTGCGCCGTTATCGCGCTCACGCCTGCACCAGAAAGCAATTGGGCAATTACGTCGTTAGGGATTGAAAATCCCACTCCCGCTGGCAATGTGCGCCCCTTCATTTCACTGGAGGCTAACATGCCGATGATCGCACCATCTTTGTCGAGAACGGGACCACCCACATCACCTGACATAGCGTTCATATCGAGGCGGTTCAGGGTTGTTTCCCCTCCAAGCCCGCGCAGATCTGCCAGCATGCCATAGGTCAGTGTTGGTGCATTCAAAGCGCCCTCAAACGGGTAACCCGCAACCGCAATTTCGGTTTTCAGGCGTGGTGAGCCCACACTAAAGCTGGCAACACCAGAGGGCGCGAGTGCCTCGTCTGGCGTGATCAGCGCAAGGCCATTGGCGTCGTCGGTTGCTGTGACCTTGGCGTCATAATCGCCATCAATGGTAATACGCGTGCAGGATTGAACCGCTTCCAACGTGGTCAAGGCCACGCCAGCAGAGGTGACAAAGAAACCACTGCGCGACAGCTTCGGTGTGCGAATTTTTAGGCCCGACACCAGATCAAGCCGCTGGGTTTCGTCCATACCTGCCGTGGCATCCAAGACACCGCCAAGACGCGTAAAATTGGTGCGCATTTCGCCCAAGATCCGCGTGCGGCGCTCTTCATCACCGGTAGGCCAGATCAACATAAAGCCTTTCACGTGACCGTCTTTCAGGCTGACCTCGGTATGGGAAATGAATGTCTCGTTCTCGCCCACAAGGGTAAAGTCGGTGTTGCGGCGTTCACGCGCGCCATCAAGGGGAACGATCTCTAACGTCTGTAGGATGTCGTACAGCCCAAACAGCGTGTTCTGATCGCCAGCTTGGCTGATCAAAGCGACCTTTGCGCCCTCAACTTTGCCTGTGCTTTCAAAATGCGAGAATGGGGATTCGTAGCGATCAAATTTCACGGCCCCCATGGGCAGCACGATTTCGATCCCCGCGTCGGCGTCTTCGACGATGAGCATGTCCATACCATCCAGAACCGCGTTGTATTGCTTGAACAGTGCGACCCGCTGGTTTGTGGTCAGGATTCCCGTGGGCTCAAAGTTGTTCGCCTCTTGCCATTCGGACATGGAATTGCGTGTCCCGCGACCGAATGATCCGTCAATGGCGGTATTATAGAAACCGGCCCATTCTAGTGCGACTTGCAGGTCTTTCTTTTCTTCACGGCTCAGAGCAGCTTCGCTTGCGCGGGCTTGGCGTGGTGTTTCATCAGAGGCTTCCAGAACGGGTGTGGGCGCGACCACAGCGGGCGCTTGCGCGACGGCGTCATCCGGTTCTTGGGCGGGAAGGGCCGGGGCCAAGGGCGTGACGTTTAACAGATTTGCACCCACTGGCCAGAATTGTTGACGGAATGAGGCGCTGAACGCGATGAAACTATCGCGCGGAATACGGCCTTCGTTACGATAGCCGCGCAGGACTGTTTCAGCATCATCTGGTGCGTACGGTCCAAGCGCGATTGCGTACCAACCACCACCCAAAGAAAATCCATTCACATCAGGAAGAGCCGCACCGTAAGCGCGTGTGCGTGCTTCTGCCGCGTTCAAACTGGGTTGGGCTTCGATTTGCACCCACGCAGCGTCTTGTGCGAAAGCGGGACGAAGCGTCGCGAGAATGATCAAAGTGAAGGTCAGGAAAATGCGTGTCATACTAAAATGCCTCGTAAATCGACCTGCTGATCGGTCAAAAATGTTGCACCCGAACAGGTAGCCGTGGAATTGGTGCATATTACGGGAGGTTTTCGGCAATTTTGCGGCAATAGTCCACAGCATATTGCGCAACTTATCCGTGATCGACGCGACATCTTGATTGATTGACCCTTTGCAGCGCAAAGGCTAATCAGGCCCAAAGGCATGCAATGCGCGTGCAGCAATTGGCGGCGAGTGCGATGAGCTTAGAAAAACCTAAATCATTTCAAGAGATTATCCTGCGTTTGCAGGGCTATTGGGCCAAGCATGGCTGTGCGATCATGCAGCCCTACGACATGGAAGTGGGTGCTGGAACGTTCCATCCTGCGACGACTTTGCGTTCATTGGGGTCCAAACCTTGGGCTGCGGCCTATGTCCAACCCTCGCGTCGCCCCACCGATGGGCGCTATGGCGAGAACCCGAACCGCCTTCAGCACTATTATCAGTACCAAGTCGTGATCAAACCCAGCCCACCCGATTTGCAGGCGCTCTACCTCGGCTCGCTTGAGGCAATTGGTGTCGACATGGACATGCACGACATCCGTTTTGTCGAGGACGATTGGGAAAGCCCGACGCTTGGTGCGTGGGGACTTGGCTGGGAAGTGTGGTGTGACGGTATGGAAGTCAGCCAGTTCACCTATTTCCAGCAGGTTGGTGGCCATGATTGCGCGCCAGTTGCGGGCGAATTAACCTACGGTCTGGAACGCCTCGCGATGTATATTCTGAACTGCGATCACGTGATGGACATGCCCTACAATGATCCACAATCGCCAATTGCGCTAAGCTATGGGGATGTGTTCAAGCAGACCGAAGAAGAATATGCGCGTTGGAATTTCGACGTCGCCAACACCGACGTCCTGCTGCGCCATTTTGAAGAAGCCGAAGCCGAATGTGCGAGCATCCTGAGCCAAGAGCATGACGATCCAAAGACAGGCAAGCGCATCATCATGGCGCATCCAGCTTATGATCAATGCATCAAGGCCAGCCATATCTTCAACCTGCTTGACGCACGCGGTGTGATTTCTGTGACAGAACGCCAAGCCTATATCGGACGTGTGCGCACCTTGGCCAAAGCCTGTGCCGATGCGTTCGTGCAAACGGATGCGGGTGGATTTGTTCAATGAGATTAGGTCAGTTTTTAGCGGGGTTTACCGTGTTATCAGCGCTTTTGGCAGGCGGGGCGATGTATTATTTACAAGTCTACGCGTTTTATGAAGAGATAGCCGCGACGGGCGATGACGTGCATTTGGTCAGCTTTGTGTCGGGCGAACCCGAACCGATCCTCTACGAGAATTTCCAAGCCATTGACGCGGACAGCTCGCCCATTCGCTATCGCGCGTGTTTCACCACAGACATGAGCCATTCGTTGCTATCCGAAACCTATGTGCCCTTCGAAAAGGCAGAGCCGCGCAACGCGCCAGTCTGGTTTGATTGCTTTGATGCAGACGCGATTGGCGCCGAACTTGAAGCAGGGACCGCCCTGACATTTCTTTCTCAGAAGAACATCGCATACGGTGTCGACCGCGTTGTGGCGATCACCGAAGACGGACGCGGCTACATCTGGCACGAATTGAATGACTGCGGTGCCAAGGCTTACGACGGCTCGCCCACAGGCGAGTCCTGCCCGCCCCGTGACGACATTGAGGGAAAAAACTGATGCCTGATCTGCTAATCGAACTGTTTTCAGAGGAAATTCCAGCGCGCATGCAAGGCAAGGCGGCGGATGATCTGAAAAAGCTGATGACGGACGGGATGGTTGAGGCGGGTTTGACCTATGCCTCAGCGGCCGCGTTTTCGACGCCGCGCCGTTTGTGCCTGACGGTTGAGGGCCTATTGGCCGACAGCCCAACAGTTTCTGAGGAACGCAAAGGCCCTAAAGTCGGCGCGCCTGACAAAGCGATTGAAGGTTTTTTGCGCGGCGCAGGTCTGACGCGTGATCAATTGGAAGAACGCGACACGCCCAAAGGTGCGATCTACTTCGCGTCCATCGAAAAGCCCGGTCGCCCTGCGGCTGCGATTATTGCAGAGGTTCTGGAAAAGACGATCCGCACGTTCCCTTGGCCCAAATCCATGCGCTGGGGCGCGGGGTCTTTGCGCTGGGTGCGCCCTTTGCATTCGATCTTATGTGTTTTGAGCGATGAAGCGGGCAGCGATGTCGTGCCTTTGGACGTGGATGGAATTACCTCGGGCAAGACCACGCACGGGCATCGTTTCATGGCACCCGCGCAGATCGCTGCGAATAGTTTTGAAGAGTATGAAGCCCAGCTAAAACGTGCATTTGTCGTTTTGAATGCGGGCGAACGTGCGGATGCGATTTGGGAAGACGCCAAGAACCAAGCCTTTGCAAACGGGCTTGAAGTTGTCGAGGACGCAGGGTTGTTGCGCGAAGTTGCAGGGCTGGTCGAATGGCCCGTGGTCTTGATGGGCGAGATTGCGCAGGATTTCTTGGGCTTGCCGCCTGAGGTTCTGCAAACATCCATGAAAGAGCATCAAAAGTTTTTCTCGGTGAAGAACCCCAAGACGGGTTTGATCGAACGCTTCATCACGGTCGCGAACCGTGAAACCGCTGATAATGGCGCGACAATCCTTGCGGGCAACCAAAAGGTCCTGTTCGCGCGTTTGTCGGATGCGAAATTTTTCTGGGAAAATGACTTGCGCACGGCCAAGTCTGACATGACCGCATGGACATCTGCGCTGTCCAACGTGACGTTTCACAATAAGCTGGGTACGCAGGCAGAGCGCATTGAACGCATCGCTGCTTTGGCACGCGAATTGGCACCAGTGGTTGGAGGTGATCCCGACGAGGCCGAGCGCGCCGCACATTTGGCAAAGGCTGATTTGTCGTCCGAGATGGTCTACGAATTTCCCGAATTGCAGGGCTTGATGGGGCGTTATTATGCTGAAGCGGCTGGTGAAACAGAGGCTGTGGCTGCGGCGGCAGAAGAGCACTACGCGCCTTTAGGTCCCTCAGACGCCGTGCCAACTGCGCCTGTGCCGGTTGCTGTATCCTTAGCTGATAAGATTGATACGCTGACTGGGTTTTGGGCGATTGATGAAAAGCCAACAGGGTCGAAAGATCCGTTTGCATTGAGGCGTGCTGCGCTTGGCGTAATTCGGTTGGTGTTGGAGAATGGGCTGAACTTAGGCCTTTCAAACGTTTTTGCAAAAGCAGATGAACGCGCGAACGCTAATGATTTGCTTTCTTTCTTCCACGATCGCCTCAAAGTCTACCTGCGTGATCAGGGCGTGCGGCACGACGTGATCGATGCGTGCATTGCGATGGACGGCAACGATGATCTGGCGCTGCTCGTGAAACGCGCGATTGCGCTTGAGGCGTTTATGAAGAGCGATGATGGTACGAACCTGTTGCAAGGCTTCAAACGGGCGAACAACATTCTGTCTAAAGAAGAAGAAAAAGACGGGGTCGAGTATTCCTATGGTGCGGATGTGAAGTTTGCTGAAACCAATGAGGAACGCGCGTTGTTTGGCGCGCTTGCGTCTGAGGGGCCGAGCATTGAAGCGGCCTTGAAGGCTGAGGATTTCGCGGCTGCGATGACAGGAATGGCGGCCTTGCGCGCACCGATTGATGCGTTCTTTGAAGCGGTACAGGTGAATTCGGACAACACGACCGTGCGCCGGAACCGTTTGAATTTGCTCAGCGATATACGCAAGCTGGTTGGGTCGGTTGCGGACCTTACACGCGTTGAAGGCTAGTCAATTGGGCGCTGTGCGCGCTTTATTTGCCTGCCTTTTGGGGCAGGCGGGTGCCTCCGGCGGGGATATTTTTCGAAAGGAGAAGGGTGGCGAAATTGCTGCGCTTGCACCATTTGAATTGGGGTCTATGCTGCGCGTAACCTAAAGGGGTGCCGCAGTGCAGAATAATCCGCATACAACTTTGATTACAGCAGATGCGCCGGTTGATGCGACGACGCACGGCGGGCGCACTAAGTGTTTGCAGCGTCTCGTTCGTTTGGATCTGCCTGTGCCGCGCACGGTGGGTCTTTCGTTTGATGCCGTTCACAAGATTGCGCGCGGTGATATGCCGGATATGGCGCTGTTATTGTCGCCTTTTGAAGCGGGCGAGTTGTTGTGTGTGCGCCCGTCGTCAGAAGATCCTGATTGGGGTGGTCCGAGCGCGATTTTGAACATTGGAATGAATGATGCGCGCTGCGCTGAATTTTCGGCGCGTTTGGGGGCGGAAGCTGCGGCGTCTCTTTATGCACGGTTTGTTCATTCTTATGCGGTTTTGGTTGCGCGACTTGATCCGGATGTTTTTGACGAAATCGGTATGGAAGGGCAGGCATCGTTGGCTGCGGCTTTGCGTGCATATGAAGAAGAGACGGATGAGCCGTTTCCACAAGATCCGGCAGTGCAATTGGGCGAAGTTTTGCGGTCTATGGCGCGCGCGTGGGACGGCACGTCAGCGCGTTTATTGCGACAAGCGAAGGGTGCGCCTGCGGATGCGGGGCTGGGCCTGGTTGTGCAATCTATGGCGCTTGGGTTTGGGAAGGGCGAGTGCGGATCCGGTGTTTTG
>Ga0233426_10003024_pt1 | contig 13579 bp, 9 predicted proteins | sample SI_118_April2016_6_FD_179875 | JGI IMG/M metagenome (GOLD analysis project Ga0233426, IMG submission 179875) | Seawater microbial communities from Saanich Inlet, British Columbia, Canada - SI_118_April2016_10_MG | ecosystem: Environmental > Aquatic > Marine > Inlet | place: Canada: British... | reverse complement strand
TCTCTGAATGATTTTCTGGATAAACTCTTTAAGACCTTCATGTTTCTTTTCTTTTATACAAAGAAACAATCGCTAGCCATAACCTATTTACGGTTTGCGATTTAAAGGGGTAACCCTACTTCATTTATTTAGTAAATACGTATAACTGTTTCAAGGCTGTACGGTAAGTAATTACTTTACTGATTGCATTTTATTGCTTCAATTTAAAAAGCTTTTATACCATATTATGGAACGAAAAAAAGACAAGGGAAAAAATTAACTCAAGAAAACTACTATTATTATATTAATAGACTTTTTTTTAGAATAAAAAACTATATTTGCTCGAAAATATATAGAAGCAAATGTTTCAAAAAATTTCTTTTTTTTTACTGTTAATTCCTGCTATTTCATTTTCTCAAATCTCGTTAGCTGATTTGAAAAAAGCTGGAATAACTTCAAAAGATGACTTAAAAAGTTTGAATATTTCTGACCGTGATATTGAAGTTTTAAAACAGGAAAATAACAAAACAACGCTAAAGGAAACTAAAATAACATCTGTTAAGCCTGCCAAAGTAGAAAACGAAAACGTAATTACACTAAAATCGATTAAACAAAAGCCTCAAAAAGAAGTTGTATTTGGTCAATCACTTTTCAATTCAGGTGCGGTTAATATTCAAAAAAACAGTGATAGAATTGTCCCTCCTCTTCATTACATCTTAGGCTCTGGTGACCGATTAAGCGTTACAATTTGGGGTGTTTCACAATTTGATGGTGAATTTACGTTAGATGAATTTGGTAATATCACACCCAATTTGATAGGAAGGATTAGCCTAAAAGGAAAAACTTTTAATCAAGTTCAGCAAATTTTAAAAAGTAGATTTAATAAAGTTTATAGATTTAACTCTTCTCAAATATCAATTAACCTAAGTTATTCGAAAGTTATTTCTGTTAATATTGTCGGAGAAGTTATTTCTCCTGGAACTTACTCTATTCCTTCGATAAATTCAGCTTTCAATATCCTTTCACTTGCTAAAGGACCAAATAAAAAAGGTTCTGTTAGAAATATATCAATCATCCGAAATGGAAAAGTTGTTTCAATATTAGACGTTTACGAGTTTATGAATAATCCTAATAAAAAATCTTTCATTTACCTAGAAAATGGAGATTTTTTACTTATTCCAACATTAGGTAATGTTGTAACAATACAAGGAGAAGTTATCCGAACTGGAAAATACGAATTAAAAGAAAAAGAGAGTCTAGCGGCAGCTCTTAAATTCGCAGGTGGATTTAAGCCTATAGCAAATAAATCTTCAATTAGTATTATTAGACAAACGGAAAACGGAAAATTAGTAAAGTCTTACTCATATGAAGAAGCTAATAAAATAGAGTTAAAGAATGGTGATGAGATAGTTATCGCTAAAAACGCCGAAAACATTAGCAATAAAGTAACCGTCAAGGGAGAAGTTTTTGCTCCAGGAATATATGAATTTAAAAAAGGTGAGTCATTTAACACCTTACTAATTAGGACAAACGGTTTAACACCTAACGCTTATTTGAATAACGCTCATATATATCGACTTAATAAAAGTCTTGAGCGAGAGGTAATTAAAATTGATTTAAGTGATACAGAGTCCCTCAAAAAAATTCAAATGTCTGACCTTGACGAAATACTTATTTTTAATAAAAATAGTTTCATTGATACAACGTATATATCCATTAATGGTCTTGTTCGACACCCTGGGAAAGTAGAGTTTAAGAACGGCCTTAACCTGCGTGACATCATTACGATGTCAGGAGGAGTACTTCGTCAGGCCGATATAAGTCGAATTGAAATAGAAAGAATAGATTTTTCCAAACCCGTGAATGATACGGTAAACTATATCAACTTACAGGTTAAAAACTTTGCTTCCGACTCGTTATTTTTTTTACAACCTTATGATGTAATTAACATTCGTCCATTACCTGAATTTAAGTTTCACCAAACGGTTGTTATTAAAGGACAGATTAAATATCCTGGAGCATATTCTTTGGTTGGAGGTGGAGTCCGAATATCCGACATTATACAAAGAGCGGGTGGCCAGACTAATTTAGCCTATGGAGAAAAAGCTTACATTAAACGCTCGGAAAATAATATAGGCACAATACTTCTTGACCTAGAAACAGTTATGAAAAACCAAGAGTCTCCATTTAATTATTACTTAAGAGCTGGAGACTCTATTGTGATTCCAAGGGTTAATGATATTGTATCTATTTCAGGCGCTATTGGCGCAAAATTTATAGACAATAATGAGAATATAAACATTGCATTCAAAAAAAGAAAAAGAGCCTCTTACTATATTAAAAAATATGCAGGAGGATACGACAAAAAAGCAAACCGAAGAAATGTATGTGCAGTTACGTTAAATGGTCAAATAAAAAGATCCAAATTATTTGGATTAACTAAGCCTAGAATTGAAAAAGGTGATCAAATTATTGTTAAATACTTACCAAAAAAGGATAAAAAGGATAAAAAGGATAGAATAGATTGGAATGGGCAGATAGAGAGTTTTACCATAAAACTAACAGGAATTGCAACCTTGTGGATTTTATTACAACGAGTAAACTGATTGCTCACACAACTTGATTTGTTAACATGGAAGCATATTCAATTTACAACGTCTTACTTAGAATTAAATATTTCATAATTCTTATTACCAAAAACTTAAAACTAATTGCACTTTTTGGAATTTTAGGTGCTTGTATTGGTTTTTATTTATTCAAGGTTAATGTTAAGGTTTACGAGGCTCAATCTACATTGATGTTGGATAAAGGAGCCAGTAGCATCGGTGCACTTAGTGGCGCACTTAGTATGGCTTCTCAGTTTGGATTAAACGGTTTAGGTGATAACGAAGCTGAAAAAATGATTCAAGTTCTTAAATCCAGAACAGTAGTTAAATCAACGATTTTCAAATCCATTGAAATAAATGACACTCTTGACTTTATAGCTAACCATTTCATCAATTCTGAATGGCCTAAAGAGAAAAATATACTTATAAAATTAAATCCGAGAGATACTTCTCTTTTGATTGTTAATGATGAAAAGAAGAAGGTAATTGAACGTATATATAGTTATTTCACTAAACAATGTTTATTTGTCGATGTTTCAAACGAAGGGATTATCGGCCTTACAGTTAAGTTGAAATCGGAAGGCTTGGCCTTAAAATTAAACAAGGAATTAGTGAAAAAAATGAGTGAGTATTATTCTGCTAATCTTACAGAAAAAGAGGTCAAAAACCTTAATCTAATTAATAAAAAGCTAGATTCAATCAAATCAAGATTAGCAATAGCTGAGGTTAAGTATTTATCCTTCAAAGATAATAACATTGCTTCCGTTAAAGCACAAGCAAGATTGGAAGAAATTCGACTAAGGAGAGATGTTGAACTGCTAAATAAATTATATATAGAAGCCGTGAAAAATCATGAATTTGCAAAATTTGAATTGGAATATGAAAAACCATTAATTCAAATTATTGATTCCCCTATGAAACCTTTAAATGCTAATAAAATAGGTCTAGTTATTAGTTTAATTCTGTATAGTTTCTTCGGAGTATTTATAGCCTTATTATTTGTTATTGGAAGAGACTTATGGAGGCAAGTCAGTACAAAAATGTCCGAAATAGAGCAAGATCTTTCGTCTAAATTGAATTAAACCGCTCCATCTTAATGGCTAAAAATTGAAGATGGAATTCAATCTTAACTATACCAAAAAAGGAAACAAAATAAGCATTGCTAGTTATTTGCTTTTCGCAATTTCTTTATCCGGATTCTATACGCTGTTTTCCTATGGCATGCTTAAAGGATACTTCTCCTTCTTTTTCTTAAGTTTTGTTTACTTCTTGATTGGTTGTTTAATTTTTCAAAAAAAATCAAGACACTTTTTTCGAATTGCCTTTGGCTGTAACTTGATCTTATTAATTCTTTTTGCGTTGTATTTTGAAAGCCTGAATGGAAGTCCTTTTATAGGAGGAGGAGACGACGAAAATTTTTATGAAAAGGCATTAACTATATTGGCTGGAAAAACAGCTGCTCTAGGAAACTATCCATTTTACATTTACATTAATACTGGGATTTTTAAATTTCTTAATTTCTTTGGTTTCTACGATAATAGTTCCCTTAATATTGGTGTTACTAATGCTTTTATTGGAGCCACAGTTGCACCCCTTATGTACCGCGTTGGACAACAATTCTTATCGTTTAAAAGCTTTAACAATCTAGGGTATTTATTGGCTGTTTTTCCAGCTACAATGTATTTCTCTAGTGTTTTATTGAGGGACATTTGGGTTTTGGCGATTCTAGTATGGATTATTTTCATTTTAACAGTCGCAAGATTAAACATCGTTTTAAAAATACTTATCCTTGGATTTCTTTGTTTGGTGTCATTCAACTTTAGACATGCTACAGGTGCTATTACGATTTTATTTGTTTTGGCTTATGGCTTTTTTTCTTTAGATAACAAGCCATTAAAAATTATCATCGCTGGGACCGGAATATTTATTTTCTTTGTTTTTTTTCTCACCATGTTTTCCGCATTACAAACCACCATTTTCGAGCAATACCAAGGATTAGGAATAGTAGGAGCAGAAAGTGGATCAATAGGAGCCAAAATTGCCTTTTCATCCAATCCCGTTGTCCGAAGCTTATATTACATAATATCATTGTATAATCCGATCCCTCCTTTTCCTAATTCTCGGTTTAATACTGTTTTCTTGGGGTTTGGAGCAATTATATGGTACTTTATTATTCCCTACTTCTTTTTTGGGATTTACAAGGCGATTAAGTCATCCGACAAAAAAATCAAAGCACTAACCTTTTCATCAATAGTCCTGATTGTAGCTTTAATGTGGATCATGTTTATCATTTCTGGGACAGTTCGTCACAGACTAATGTTATTTCCAATTGGCTTTCTTTTTTACTTCCTATATAAAGATCATCTTACACTAAAATTTCATGTAAACGTTAGATTTTTATATAACACCATCATAGTATCCATGTTTTGTCTTTATACCTTTGTAAAACTATTAATGTAGGTAAGCTATGAATGTATTGTTAGTAATTGATGCTTTAAACTCAGGAGGTGCACAAAGACAAATTGTAAACCTAGCGATTGAGTTAAAACGAACAAACCATAACGTTAGCCTTTTGTACTACAATAATGGAGATCACTATAAAAATATTCTCAGCGAATCCAACGTACCGATAATTCAATTATCGAAAGGAGGGAAAATGGGGATGCTAAAGTTTTTAAAACAATTGCATCAGGTAATTAAGCAAAACCAGTTTGATATTGTTTGCGCTTACTTATTTCTTCCTTCGTTATTTGTATTAATGTCGAAGGTGATTTTTAGAGGGAAACACAAGCTAATATTATCAGAGCGAACCTTTGAAGGTAATGTTACGAAGTTTCATAAAAACGTGACTCGAAAGTTATATAAAAAGGCCTATTGCGTTGTTCCAAACTCTAAACATCAATCAATACAACTAAAAAAATTTTTTCCAAAAAACCCTAAAATCGAATACATCCCAAACGGAATTAATGATCAACAATTTTCATATAATCCTAAAATTAAATCCAACGAAAAAATAAAGGTTTTATGTATTGGAAGGGTTTCACAAATAAAAAACACTAAAGTTGTTATTAAAGCACTTAAGCTATTAAAAGAGCAAAATGTACCTTATATAACAGTTGAGTGGGTTGGAGCCAACTTCATTAAGCAAGATTTAATTACGGAGTATTCTAAAGAGTGCATAACTTTGCTTGAGGAAAGTAATTTAAATGAGAACTGGAAATGGGGTGGAGTTAGAAAAGATGTTGCTGAGTACATGTCCCAGTTCGATTTGCTAGTTCATCCATCACTAGGTGAAGGCTTTCCAAATGTTATTGGTGAAGGTATGGCCAAAGGTATCTTTGTTATCGCAAGTGATGTATTTGACCACTCTTTATTAATTGAGCCTAACAAAACAGGTTTATTATTTAATCCTAACTCAGAAAAGGAATTATCTGAAACTATTTTAAATTTCATAAATCTTTCCAAAGAGAGTCAAAATCAAATGGTTAAAAATGCCCGAGAAAAAGTTGTTCGTGAGATGTCAGTTCAAAAACTCGGAGAGCGTTATTCTAACCTCTTTAAACAAGCATTAGAACAATAATGAAACAAAAAAGGATATTATTAGTTGGTTCATTACCTCCTCCAATTGGTGGGGTTTCGATTCATATCCAAAGATTAATGGATGGAATGAAACTTAAAGGACTAGGCGTAGATATTATTGAAAGCAAATCTTTATTTAAGTTTTCCAACATTGGTAAAATACTTAAAGCAAATATTATACATGTTCATCTTTCAAAACCTAAATTAAAATTTATATCAGTTTTAATTTTCAAGTTATTCTTAAAAAAGGTTGTCATCACCAACCATGGAAAGGTTGGCTCAAAAGGGTTTACAAATAACTTATTTGATACCTGGGCAAACGGGTTAGCAAATGTCCCAATTGTGTTAAATGATAAAAGCTTTGAGGTTGTTAGGAAAGCAAATAGAAAAACCCGATTAATTACCGCGTTTATATACCCTTCAAATATCACCCCTTTGCCGCAACATATAGAAAGCAAAGTTCAAGGTTTCGTTAAAAAATTCCCTAACAATTGTTACTGCACCAATGCATACAGTATTAAATTCGATGCTCAAGGTGGAGAAATTTATTCGATTAAAGCACTAGTGAAACAATTTGAAAAAATGCATACGAAAGGCTTAATAATATCAGAACCTTCTGGAGAATACCAAGCATGGTATCAAGAAAGCGGCGTTCATCTTTCGGAAAACATCCTATTCATTAGCGAGAATCATGACTTTATTAACGTTATAGTTGAAAGTTCTGGATTAATTCGCGCTACCACTACCGACGGTGATTCTTTATCCGTTAGAGAGGCTCTTTTTAAAGGAAAACCAGTTTTTGCAACTAACTGCGTGGACAGACCTGAAGGCTGCACAGTTTTTGATTTAGAACAAATGAGTAATTTGGAAAAATTGTTAGATAATAAAACTGAAGAAAAACCTAGAGAACAAAAGGATGCTATTAATGAGCTAAACGAACTTTATCACTCGTTAATGTGTTGAATCAACGCTTTTAGTTTCCCTCTTTTTGTTGGCTCTATTTTAGCCACTTTTTCAACTTTAAGTAAAATATCGTTTCCTAGTTTTTTAGAAAGTGCCTTCACAATAATTGACTCATTAATATCTTCAACAGGATTAACTAGTTCATAACGAAAATAAACTTCACTTTTTTCAAACTGCTCGAACTGGTATTGTTTAATATTCGCAAAAACATCGTCGTGCATGTTAATTGCCGTTAAACTTATTTTTCGGTTGGAGGGACTGAGAATAAACTCATGGGATCTTCCTAAAATCCGAGCAATAAAAATGTGATTTTTATTACAAGAACACTCTTTTTTATCCGAAACCTGAGCAATATCACCTGTTTTAAACCTGATTAAAGGCATTACATTATTGTGGAAACCTGTTCCAACTAACTCCCCTTCTCCCGTTTCCACTGGGTTTCCATTAGCATCTATCATTTCCGTAGCACCATATTGCGGATACATGTGGTAAACATTATCGTAATTACAATATCCACCCAAAATTAAAACCTCAGTATGACCATACCAAGTCATTACTTTTGCATCAAATGCCTTCTCTATTTCCTCAATTTGATGAGGGAAGATATTTTCTGAACCAGCAAAAATACCTTTAATTTTTACTTTCAGTTTTACATTGTTGGCATTCATAAATTTTGCTAACATTGTAAGTGCTGAAGGGTAACCTTGGATAAACTTTGATTTAAACTGGTTGATTCTTTCAATATACTTTCTAAAAGTATCCTCATTCAAATGATAAGAAGACATTATTAACCAATTCCTAATAGCGTCATATTTATCAAACTTATTAGAGTCACTATCAGAAGAGATCACTCCTCCTCTAATCACTACACACTTATCACCGTTCTTATACCCTTGTTGCGCCCATAAATCTTCAATAAACGCTTGTTCTTTAGATCGGGTAACACCTTTTTCGTAATAAAATCCAGTTGGAGTTCCAGTTGATCCACCAGTAGTTAAATAAAGCGACTTTCCAACCTCTTCGAGATTCACCATTTCTTCCCTAAATTCCTGTAAATGATGTTTTTCAAGAAAAGGGATTTTTTGGATATCATCAATCGATTTAATATCATTGATATCGCACCCATTTTCTTTATAAAACCTAGGGTAAAAGGTTGTTTTCTTAGCTACTTCAATGGTTTTTAAAAACTCCTCATTCTGATAATTTTTAACAAAATTAGGATCCCATGAATTATTCTTTAATAAATTTTTAAATTCAAAATAGGACTCTCCAACTCTATATTTTAAAGGAATCGATCTATATATCCCTCCCAACATTGACTGCAGGAACAAAGGCGAATTTTCGTAATGCTTTTTAAGAGGGTACAGTATGTCTTCTATTCCTTTCATATTAAACCTTAAAGGTTATTTGAATATAATAACTGACTGATCATACTCCATTACTGCATTCTTTCTTTTCATACAAACTTCTGCCTTATTCGTAATACAAAAGTACTAAATACCACGAGAGTTGTTTCCAGTTTTATGATTTGTTAAAACTTTCTATCATCCAACGAATTCCTGTTGAATCAAAAAATCCAAGTCTTTACATCAATAAAATGATCAAATTAATTAAAAATACTAAACCAAGTATTAAGGATACAAATTTAAGATTGTAGTTAAAAGAGTAGATTTTTTCTGAAAAATACGTGTAAGTTATGGATCCAATAATTGCAGAAACTAAAGACGCGAAAACTATTCCATTTAATCCATATAACATCCCTAAGCCATAGCTAAGCGTGAAGTTTAAAACTATTAATCCTAAGTTATTATAAAAAATTTGTATTGTTTTTCGCTTAATATTATAAGCAAACCCATTTAACAATTTCGCACTGTTAATAACACTAAAAACAATAACCATTGGGAGAATATAAGCAGCTTCTACATACTCTGGGCCTCCAAAAATATTAAGAAATGGTTCGGCAAGAGGCCAAGAAATAAGAAATATAAAAATGATTGAAAAGTGCGAGTAATGGTAAACTTTACGTGCTAAATCTTTCCCTTTTTCATTCGAATGATTTTGAAAAATAATGGGAACTAACCCTTTAGCAATAATTGAAACGAAAAAATTAGGGATTTGCGCAAACTTTAATGTCAACGCATACAACGCTAATTCTCTTGGAGGAAGAAAACTTAAAATTACTATTCTGTCGGATAGGTTTAAAGTAGTATTCGCAAGGTAATTGGGTACGAATGGAATGCTGAGCTTAAGTAATTCAATAATTTCCTTTTTGTACTCTTTTATTCTAAGCGTTAAATAAGAGTAAACAAAAAACGTATTCAAAACTAAGCCTAGTAAACTTCCCAGAATTAAACCGGTGAAAAAACCTTCTATTCCATTATCGAAGAAATAAAGAATTCCTACACCTAAAATATTTCCAAACGTTGAGGAGATAAAATTGACTAATGCACCTTTTTTCGCATTACCATTCCACCTAATAAAATTGAAAAAGATGTAATTGATGTAGTAAAATATATTGTAAAGGAATGCTAAATTCAAAACCTTTACCGGGAAATATTCCGGATTGATAAACCCTGTAAAAGGAATAATCCCTAACCATATTACACCAAGAAGAAGTAAGGGGACAAATAACGAAAAGGATAGTAATGCAGATAATAGCTTTTTATCAGATTTATTTTCACTGATTAATATTCCTATTCCTGAGTCTATCCCAAGCCCAATAATCATGCAGAGGAAAGTAGAAAAAAGGAAAAACATGTCATAAATTGCAAATTCTTCGATAGAAACTGACCTCGTTATAAAGGGGATCGTGAAAATGCTGACTAATTTTGTTCCTGCCGTTCCAACAAAATAGAACCCCGTGTCATTAAGTGCTTTATTTATAAGAGAATTTTTGATAATAAAAATCTAAACCTTTTAGTAAATTCAATAACTTTTCCTGAAAAGCACTATTCAATGTGCTCAACTCATTTTTTAAATAGTTGACAAACCTAATATTTTTAAGTGTAGATACCCCAACTTTAGAATAAAATATACTTTTTACTTTACATCTATTCTCTTAGTATCAATAAAGGTACGTGAAGTTGGTATTTGTATCAATCATCAAATAATTATAGGATTCACAAATTAATTAAATAACCGATTCTATCACATTTTCCCATTTAGCAATAACTTTTTCCACGCTCAAATCTTCCTTTATTTTCATTCCGTTTGATGATAATTCTACTCTTTTTTCAGCCGAAACAATAAGCTTATTAATAGCCTCGGCTAATTTTTCTATGTTTTGCGCTTCAACCAGTATTCCGTTTTCTTTATTAATTATTTCACCAGGACCGAATTCACAATCAAAACTAACACAAGCACATCCTTTAGCGAGTGCCTCACATAATGCATTAGGAAAGCCTTCTGATTTGGACGTTAAAGTAAAAATAGAAGCTTTTTCAAGTAAGCTGGCTACATCTTTTCTTTTCCCCAAAAACGAAACCTTGTTTTCCAAATTTAGGTCTCTCGAAAGCTGTTTTACCGTTTCTAAATTCTTACCCTCACCAACAAGAATAACTTTCCAATTCTTTAAATCAATAGTAGATAGTGCTTTTAGTAATAAATCTTGTTGCTTATGGTCATCAAATCTACCTATCGAAATAATTAAATCTTCTTTTCCTACAAGGTTTACCTCTTGCTGGCATTCTTCAGAAAGAGGATTAAAAATCACCTGCTGAATTGTAGGTAACTTAATATTTAACTGACTAAAGCAACTTAAACTCCGTTTTGTTTGAAGAACGATTGCTGAGGCTTTTTTGTAATTCGCCTTTCTTAAAAAATTCCAATGAAATTTTTGCGGCGTGTCCACGACATTATTCCTTTCAGATATAATAACTGGAATATTTAAGTCTGTACACGCTTTAATACTAAATATATTTACAATTGTCATAAAACTTATAACTACAGAAGGTTTAACTTCCATAAGAGTCGTTTTATAACTTTTAACTGGTTTAAGGATATTGGTAAATTTAGCTATTGGGTTTTTAGACGGAATTTGTTCGAAACAATGAATTTTAATAGAAGGATGTAATTTATAAAAGCTATCCGAGTTACTGAACACAAATAGATGAACTTCTTTATTTTTATTAGCCCAATAATTTGCTAAAGTTGTAATTACTCTTTCTGCACCACCAGAGTTTAGTGACGGAATGGCTAATCCAATAATCATAAGCTAAAATTTCTATTTTCAAATATATCGAATTAGTAATTCGAAAGGAATAAACTATTAATGAAAAGAAAATAATCCATTAAAAATTGCCACATTTACATGTAAGAAGTAATATTTGTAAAGAAATACTAAGAATGTGCGGAATAACCGGTTTTATTGAATTTGGACAAAGACTTGAAAATCAAGAGTCTTATTTAAGTGAAATGGTAGGTTCTATGTATCAAAGAGGACCTGATGCAAGTAATTTTAAAATCTACAATACAAAAGAATGTTCAATAGGTTTTGGACATGCTAGACTTGCTGTAATTGATTTAAGTGAGGATGGTACTCAACCTATGTCTAACGATAGTTTCAGTATCGTTTTTAATGGTGAGATTTATAATTACAAAGAAATCAAAGCAGAGCTTATTAAGCTTGGATATACGTTTTCTACAAACTCAGATACTGAAGTTATTCTGAAAGCATATGAAGAATGGGCCGAAAGGTGTGTAGATAAATTTATTGGAATGTTTGCCTTTGCAATTTATGATTTCAAGAAAGGCCAAATATCCTTTTTTAGAGACAGAGCGGGAGTTAAACCATTCTATTATTATTGGGATGAAACTACATTTATATTCGGTTCAGAATTAAAACCATTTCATAAGCATCCAAATTTTAAAAAATCCATTAATATCAGCGCCGTATCTTTATTTCTACAACATGGCTATATTCCAAATCCACATTCTATTTTTCAAAATACTAGTAAACTAGAGCCTGGTCATTTCTTAACCCTGAATTTATCTAATGGTAAGCAAGAGATTAAGCAATACTGGGATATTATTGAATTTTACAATAAACCCAAATTAGTTATTCCATATGAAGAAGCTATGGAGGAAACGGAGCGATTATTAAAATCTGCTTTTCAGTATAGAATGGTTGCTGATGTTCCAGTAGGAGTCTTTTTAAGCGGTGGTTATGATAGTACTGCCGTCGCGTCAATTTTACAGGCAAATTCCGATCAAAAAATAAACACTTTTACAATCGGATTTAATAATAACGCCTTTAATGAGGCAGAGTATGCAAAAGAGACAGCCGGAATATTAGGTACTAATCATGAAGAATATTATTGTAATTATAAGGATGCTATAAGTATAATTCCAAAGCTACCTGAAATTTATGATGAGCCATTTGGAGATAGTTCAGCTATTCCAACCACGATGGTTTCTGAAATGGCGAGAAAGAAAGTGACCGTATGTTTATCAGCAGATGGAGGAGATGAAATTTTTGCTGGTTACAACAAATATACTTCCTTAATGGATAATTTAAACACTATTCGAAAGGTACCAAAAGGAGGTAGAAAACTGGTAGCATCTCTAATGAATAGCATGCCTTTTTATAAACTACCTCCATTAAATCAAAAGGAAAACTTAGAAAGGTTTTATAAAATCGTTTCAACTCTTTATAAAGAAGAAGAAATCGACGGAGGAAGTTTAATTAAGTACGCTAGTATGAGGGTGCATCCTTCAGATTTACAAAAGTATTTTGTTAAGGAACTGCAGCCGTTAACCACAGCATTTGATAAACACTCGTTACTTGGAGTAGAAAACTCAGATATTGATAGAATGACAGCTATTGATTTCACCACCTATATGTGCGACGATATTCTAACCAAAGTTGATAAAGCTTCCATGTCTGTTTCACTTGAAGGAAGAGAGCCTCTTTTAGATCATAGAATTGCTGAGTTTGCAGCACAACTACCAACAGAATACAAGCTCCATAATGGTGTGAAAAAAAGAATACTGAAAGACATTGTACACAAATATGTCCCTAAAGAAAAGATGGATCGTCCTAAAAGTGGATTCGGAATTCCTGTTATGGAGTGGGGAAGAAAAGAATTAAAGCATTTCTTTGACGAGTATTTTTCAGAGTCCTTTATTAAAAAACAAGGAATCTTTAACTATTCAACAATCAATGATTTAAAAAACAAATACATGGCAGGGAATAACTCAGCATTTGAACGCTGCTGGTATATTCTTAATTTTCAACTGTGGTACGCTAAGTGGATGTAAAATATTGGCTTATTTAATTTTCACAAGATTCTCTTAAAGAGATGCATAGAGTTTTGCAATGGCCTTTCTGAGTAATTAACTTCTATTCTAATAAAAATAATAGGGTTACCCATTTAAGTAACATTTTATTTAATTGATTTATAAGTAATTGGGTTTTTTCTTACCATTCTGCAAAGAAGATTTTCCAAGATTGA
>Ga0233426_10003020_pt1 | contig 13586 bp, 13 predicted proteins | sample SI_118_April2016_6_FD_179875 | JGI IMG/M metagenome (GOLD analysis project Ga0233426, IMG submission 179875) | Seawater microbial communities from Saanich Inlet, British Columbia, Canada - SI_118_April2016_10_MG | ecosystem: Environmental > Aquatic > Marine > Inlet | place: Canada: British... | reverse complement strand
TAGGTACGGCAAAGATTTTGGGGAATGGGAAAGTGAATTTATTTTTTAAATACAGAATTCAAAAAGCGGTTGAATTATATAATTCGGGTAAAATAAAATTCTTTGTCGTATCAGGAGATAACGGAAGTAAAGATTATGATGAGCCTACGTTAATGAAGAGTGATTTGATAAAAGCGGGAATTCCCGCAATAAGAATATTTTGTGATTACGCAGGTTTTAGTACTATAGATTCTGTTTTAAGAATGAAATTGATTTTTCAACAAACAACATTTTACATCATCTCTCAAAAATTTCATGTGGATCGCGCATTATACATTGCGCAAAGGAATGGTTTAAAAGCAAAAGGCGTTTTTGCAAAAGGTGTTCCTGATTGGTATAGTCCGTATTTAAAATACCGAGAAAAATTAGCGAGAGTAAAGGCTGTTTTCGAGGTGTTAACTGGTAAAACCCCATATTACGCAGGAAAACCTATTAAAATCAGTTAAATGTACTTTAATACTTTGGTTAGCATAGTAAGTAAACCAAGTAGAATTAAGATTGTAATTGTAATTCTAGTAGCTCCTTTGTAATTAGCAGTTCGCTCTTTTTTATCTTTTCGATATCCCCAAACTAATGCAATTGCGAAAGCGGCTAAAAAACATAAAGCAAATACTTTTCTTCCTTCTGTAAACATCATAATTCAAAGATACTTTATTAACTGAAAAGGGATTGCTTATTTTATTGAATTCAACAAATTTTCAGCTTCCTTTTTAGTTTTTTTATTTCCATTTAAGGCCTCCGTTAGGAATTTTACAGCAACTAAAGGTCTGTTTAATTTTAAATGGGATTTCCCAGTGTACAACTGAGCTTTAAAGTAATCAGGATTTGTATTCTTTACAGCATTTAATTGTTTTATTGCATTTTCAAACTCCTTGTTTTCATAAAAAACAATAGCACTATCTAAGACTGATAATGGGGCGGTATCTTTGGAATTCTCTTTCAACTTTTTTCTAGAATTGCTTGAAACTGCAATTTCATTTATTTCCTTAATGTTTAAATTAGAAACACGATCAGTTTCATCGTTAATTGGGTATGAATCTGCAGCCTTACCTTTTGCTATAACCTTATTTTTGATAACGTTTCCATTAATTATTACTGTATTTTCTTCTTCTTTGAATTTTTTTAAATCAGCTTTTGTTTCACTTTTCTTTTGAACAGTTTCATCCTTTTTAACAATTTCTTCAGCGTTAAATAAAAGCTTATTCTGAATGTTTTTTTGTTTTGAACTAACAATTTTAGCAGCTCTTACTTTTCTTGTTTCAAGAATCTCCTCATCAATTTTTAATTCTTCAGTTTCTGCGTAATTATCAGTTTCAAAATCAGTTATACTAAAATTAGGCTCACTTTTTTTTATTATTACTTTCGAAGTTCTTTGAAGCGGTGTACTAACTTCTTTTTTATAAATTTTCGTGTTTTTTAAGTTTATTATTTCCTCCTGCTTCTTAATTTTTAGTTGATGTTCTAGATGCACTGAATCTGTAACAGTATTTAGGATTGCAGCTTCTGTTGTGATTTCTGTATCTCGCTCCGCAGTAAACTGATTGTTTAATTTAATTGAATTTAAATTATTGACGATTAAGACGACTAAAATTGAAGCAGCAACTCCAGATAACCATAAAATAGTTTTGGTTTTTCGTTTACGATAGAAAGGATTTTGTTTTAGGTTTTTATAGTTTGCAGCTGAATTTTCTTGCCCCATAAATCCATCAACAGCGTCTGAGCAAAATTTACAGTTAATTGTGTGGCGCTCAACCTCATTTCTTTCAATATTTGAAAGTGAATTATTTACATAATCCAATAACTTTTGCTCATCTAAGCAATCGTAATGATCAAAAATATTATGCAATAATTGGTTATCCATTTTTCGATTCTAAACAAATTTTTAAATTTCTTTTTCCGTTTTGAATGTAGCTTTTTACTTTTTTCAAAGTATGTTTTGTTTGAGCTGCGATTTGATTATAACATAGTTGTTTTAAATAAAACAGTTCAATACATTGTTTTTGGCTATCCTTTAAATTCATCATACACTCTTCAAGGTGGGTTAACATTTCCTCCTTTTGAATACTTGGATGTGTTTCTAAGGAGAATTCCATATCCTCCGTATAGTTTAATTGGTATTCTTGAATGTTTTTTTTCGATTTATTCTTTTTTCGAAGAAACTGCATGCATTGGTTAAAAGTAACTCGGTACAGCCAGCTTTTAAAATGAGTGACTTCGTGTTGAATTAATTTAACAGATAATAATTCGTAAACCTCCATGCAAACATCCTTGGCATTGTCTTCATCTTCAAGGTTTTTTAAGCAAGCTCCGTAAATAAGGTGGAAGTATCGTTCGAATAAAGTAGCTAAAAAATCAGCATTTTCAGTTGATTTATATTTAATCAATAACTCATTGTCGGTTATATTGGAATCAATAGCTCTCAAGACTTCGAATGTACAGAAAAAAATAAGAATTTTATGATATGTTAACCGCTTTGGATTAGTTGTTTACATGAGCGGAACCATAAGAATATGTCAAAATATTAATTGGAAAGGCAACTTCTTAACTGGTGCTACGTTTTAAAGAAAATTAAAAGATGATAATTTCAGATTTAAATGATTGTAATTCAGCTTTAACCCAAATTCAACATTGGTTAAAGGAGGGGGTTTTTAATCAAAATTCTTATTCGGAAATCGAAGGTGTAATCAAGGCGGTAGAAACCTATATGGGTATACCATTACCAGCAAAAAGCTTCATCGAATCAAATTGCACTGAATAGCCTATTGGCCATTCAATGAGATTTTTAATTCTTCAAATAAAAAAAGATCTTCTTGTTTTACTCCTCCCGGTCTTGTATCTGGGTTATTTAAGTAAAAAATCAAGTTATTTAAATCCGAAGCCAAACGTAATTTTTGTGTCTCTTTGGCCGTTTCATTTTCTGAATAAAGGCGCTCAATTACTGTTGTTTTATTCTCGCCTTTTAATTCATTAATAATGCGTTCCATTCCTTTTGTCATCGAATGTTAGTTTACTGAGTTTATTTTCAATTAGTTATGATTTGTCATAATTCCTATTACTACGCCTGTTAATAATCCAAATATCCAAGTTGATATAATATTCATAATTTTTATCTTTCAATGTGAATGTCAATTGTTTTAGTTGTGGGAAATGGAAACCATTCTGTCTCTATTTCACTACCTTTAAAACTTAAATCAGCCTGTGTAATTGTATGGTTGCCTTCAGAATCGATACTAAGATCTGTATTAATTACAATATCTTGCTCAGCACCTAATACAACCTTGCTGTGGTAGATATTACTTCCTGTCATGGCATGTATATCTCTAGTTATACTTAAATTAGCTGTCATACTAACACTGTCAGATAATAAAACTCCTTGCTTTGATGTAATATCACCTTCTTGTGGTTGTAGTGGTAATTCTGATTCAATCGATAACTCACCTAGACCTTTAAATTTAATTTTTAGTACGTAAGTAGTATCATAAATAGTTGTCTGGCTTTCATAATCGCCTAATGGGCCAATGTAAAAAATTGTTGTATCTGTTACATACATTCTATAAGATGTCCATTCTATAGTTAGATTATCAAATATTTCCACATCTGCCGAATCTTTGTTTAACGTGATGGTGTTTAGAGTAGTTATTACTTCTTCTTCTTCTTCTTTATTACATGAGGTAATAACTAATGCTAATAATAATATTGCTAATAAATTTTTCATTTTAGTTGGTTTATAATTTCTAGTATAATATATCTGACTCTATCTTAAACATAGCTATGTAGTCTATTTTACCTACTAGTATATTCTTAAATGATTGGTTACCATTTAATGTAAAACTACAGTATTCTATTGACTTGTGTAGCTCGCTCATAAACAACATACCTGTTGCTGTTGATAGTGTAGTGGTTTTCTAGATGTAAAGATAATAGATTTTAGTGGTTAGACAGCTGTTAATTGTTAATTTCAACTGCATTGTTGAATCTAATATTTAATTTTTCATCCGTAAGTCTTTCCAAAGATTTTATAGAAATCTTAAGTATCCCGTTACTTAAATGATATACAAACTGGTCGCCTAAAAACTCTTCAGCTTCAACTGTGAAAGCATTTCCTTTCGAAATTTTAATCTCTCTTTGTGGAACCCAATAATTACTTGAATCCTGAATGGATTTATCGGTTATACTTTTAATTAAGCTCCCTTCAAATATGTTTGTTAAGCCTAATAATTTGGCTGCATATACAGATGGAGGAGCAGTGGTGAGTTTAAGAGGAGTGTCTTTCTTAAGTAGCTTTCCGTTTTGAATTACCATAATTTCATCAGAGAAAGTTAAAGCATCTTTTGAATCATGAGTAACGAATAGCAAACCGATATTTAGTGCTTTAACAACGTTTTTTAGAATTGATTTAAACTCAGCTTTAGAGATGTTATCTAAATTACTAAAGGGTTCGTCCAGCAATAATAAAGGCGGTTCTTCAATCAAAGCTTTTGCCAATGCTACCTTTTGTTTTTGACCTCCTGATAACTCCTTGGATTTTTTAAGTTGAATATTTTCAAGTTTACACAGTCGAATTATTTCTTCTGTTTTACTTTGTTGATAGGATCTGTGATATTGTATTAGATGATGACGGATATTATCAAAAACAGTAAATCCAGGTTCTAATTGAAAATCTTGATGAACAATAGCAACCCCTTTTGTTCCCGGAACAAGCTTTTCTGATTTATTGTAAACACGCTCTTCTTGGAAGTAGATTTCTCCCTCATCCCGATCCATAAAACCTCTAATTGCTTTTAAAAGACTTGTTTTTCCACAACCACTTTCACCTAAAACACAAAGTACCTGACCTTGATTCATTTCAAAGTTAAACTTATCGAGGACTTTCCAGTCTCCATAAGAGAGGGATAAATTTTCAACCTTTAGAAGCATAATACTAAAATAAAAAAGCCATTTCAAATAAATGAAATGGCTTATTGTTAATTTTTATGAACTTATATTATTTTAAGTCAAATAATCTATTAGCGGCAGATTCTCCGTCGATGATCAATTCAAATAAATAGCTTCCTTCAGGAAGGTCCCTAACATTTGTGATATAATCTAAAGTGATTTTTTGCTCTTCGCCAGAAAACTTGAAACTTTTTGCTGCAGCATATGTAATCGCGCCTTTTGCTTGTCCCTCAGTAGTAGCTCCTTGGTTGTTTAAGGTTCCAATTGTTTTCCCTGCCGGTGAAATAATTTTTAAGAGAATTTTTTTGTCTCCAGCTTCAGCGATTTCATTTTTAAGAATATTAAAAATAACCTCCAACTTGTTTGTTCTTCTAGCCAATTTGGTTTTTTTCCATTTTTCACCATCAGTACCTCTAGCCTTGTAAGCGTTAATTGTAATCTGAGCAGGAATAAGTTCGGATGCTTTGGCCACTTTCTGATTTAAGTCTTTATTGATTGTATTTACAGAATCAATGTTTTCAGTTAGCTCAGTATTCATTGTTTCTAATTTTTTATTCTCCAATAAAAGTTCGTCTACTTTAGATTCTAATTGTTTATTCAATTTACGAACCATATTAAGATTAGCTCTTAAACGTCTATTTAATTCTTCTTTATCCATTCCAGAAGCTATTAAAGAATCATTTTCAGCTTTTATTTTTTTAATTTGAGCAAGTTTAGATTGTATTTCTTGATCTTGTTCAGCAACATCACCTTCAAGTTTTCTAGTCAACTCTTTAGAGTCTTCAAATAACTGATTTACTTTTTCATTATCGGTTGAAAGATCGTTAATTACTTTTATATTATGTTCTGATTGTTCTTGAAATGATTGCTTTTGAAAAATATTATATCCTACAGATCCAACCAAAAGGAGTAACAGGATAATAATAATGGCTTTTAACTTCTTGTCGTTGGATTTTTTTTCGTTATTCATGGGTGTTTTTTTTTAGGTTAATCTTAGGTAGCATAAATATAATTAAAATTTAAGAATGACGGTATTGTTATTAATTGGGTATTCATTACCACTTATCTATGATAAAATTCGCTTATCAAGTTTTAAGATAAAGAACACGAAAAAGTTTTAACTTTGTTTCCAATTAAAATAAGTAACATGAATTTCATAAGTATTAAAAACTGGATTTCAATCGCTTTATTGTTGCCAGTGCTTGCTATGGCGCAAAAATTTAACGTTTCAGGAACGGTAAAAGATGGTGCGAACGGCGAAACAATGATTAGTGCCATGATTTATACTGAAGATGGAAATTACGGTACTGCCACAAATGCCTACGGATATTATACCCTAGAATTACCTAAAGGAACTTATACTTTACTCTTTAATTATAGTGGATTCGCAACATTGTCTAAAACAATTACTGTTGAAAGCAATATGAAATTGAACGTTGAACTCGCTGGGGAAACAGAAGAGATTGATGTAGTTGTTGTTACAGGGAAAAGAAATACCGATAATTTTAAGAAGGTGGAAATGAGTACCATCGAATTAGATGTTAAAAAAATCGAAAAAATACCCGCTCTTTTAGGTGAGGCTGATGTTGTGAAAGCAGTGCAATTAATGCCTGGTGTTTCTACAGTGGGTGAAGGCGCTACAGGTTTTAACGTGCGAGGTGGTGGAGTTGATCAAAACTTAATTTTATTGGATGAAGCACCTGTTTTTAATTCATCACATCTTTTTGGCTTCTTTTCTGTTTTTAATGCTGATGCCGTAAAAAATGTAAAATTAATTAAGGGAGGGATACCATCTCAATATGGGGGTAGATTGTCATCTGTGTTAGATATTAGAATGAGAGAAGGAAACAAAAAAAAGGTTTCCGGACAAGGTGGAATAGGATTGCTGTTTAGTCGTTTTGCAATTGAAGCGCCTATAGTGAAGGATAAAGCATCATTTATAATTGCTGGAAGAAGGTCTTATGCTGATATTTTGGCTAAACCATTTTTAGCAGATAATTTTAGTGAGGCTAAATTTTATTTTTATGATTTAACAGCTAAGGTGAATTATGACATTAATGAAAAAAATAATGTTTATTTATCTGGTTATTTTGGTCGTGATGTGTTTGCTCAAGGTTTTGGGTTCAACTGGGGGAATCAAACAGCGACTGCAAGGTGGAATCATATTTTTAGTGACAAGTTATTCATGAATATGACAACTTATTACTCTAATTACGATTTTAAAATTGGTATAGGTAATGAAGAGGAAGGGGGGTTTCAGTGGAAAGGAAATATTAAAAACTATTCAGTAAAGCCGTCTTTTACCTATTATTTAAATAATAAAAATACAATTCAATTTGGTGGACAATCTATTCTTTATGAGTTTGCTCCTGGGGAAAGTGAATTTTATGCTGAGGGCTCTACGTTTGATTTCTCTCAAGATGATCGGTTTGGCTTAGAGAATGCCATTTATATTGGAAATGAGCAAAAAATTAAAAAAGGAATAATTTTAAAATACGGATTACGTTATTCAATGTATTCTTATTTAGGGCCAAGTAAGAAATATATTTACGGTGAGAGGATTTCTGATACTGAGAGTCGTGATACGCTTAATATTAAATCCTATAATAATGGAGAGTTTATAAAAACATACTTTAATCCCGAACCTCGTTTTTCTGCAAAGTTCGATATTGATAGTGTTTCTTCAATTAAAACAAGTTATAATAGAATGTCACAATACATTCATTTAATGAGTAATACCGCTGCTTCAACTCCTTTAGATTTTTACTCTCCCACAACTAATAATGTTAAACCGCAATTAGCTGATCAGGTTGCCCTTGGGTATTTTAGGAATTTTGGAAAGAAACTAGGTTGGGAAACCTCGGTTGAAGCTTACTATAAGTTTCTTCAAAATCAAATAGGGTATATACCAACTGCAGCGTTACAGTTAAATGATTATTATGAAGGTGATTTATACTATGGGAAGGGTAGAGCTTATGGTGCAGAATTTTTTGTAAGAAAAAACCAAGGAAAACTAACAGGTTGGCTAAGTTTAACACTAGCAAAGACTGAAGTTAAAATGGATGAAGTTAATAATGGTGATTATTATAATAACAGATTTGATAAACCAGTCGTTAGTAATCTTGTTTTAAATTATGAGTTTAATAAAAAGTATGAAATGAGTGCTAATTTAGTTTACAATACTGGGGCACCATTTACATCTTCTTCAATCAATTATGGAATTCAAGGAGTAAGTGTTTCTCATAATCCAGCAAATGTTAGAAACAACGCAAGAGTACCGGATTATCATCGTTTAGATTTATCATTTACAATTCATGGAAATGAAAAGAAGAAGAACGGTAATAAAAAGTTATGGCATGGTGATTGGGTTTTTAGTGCGTATAATACTTATGCAAGAAGGAATGCTTTTACTGTTTATTTCGAAAATGAAAATGGAGAGCCACAAGCAATTAAATATTCTATTGTAGGAACTGTAATTCCTTCAGTTACTTATAATTTTAAATTTTAATTAAAGATGAAAAAGATATTTTCAGCAATAGCAATTGTGTTTTCTTTAACGTCTTGTGAAGATGTTATCGAAGTTGAAGTTAGTGATGGAACCATTCAATTGGTAGTTGATGCTTTTGTAAACAACCTTGATGAGCCACAAGTAATCAAATTAAAGAATACTAAGCAATTTTTTGATGAAGTTTCACAAGAAGCTTTTATTGGAGCTTCGGTTTATTTAAAAGATGATTTAAATAATATGTATTTATTTCAAGATGTTTTAAATGACGGGAATTATACTTGGGATGATAGTGTTTTAGTGCATGAAGGAAGGACCTATAATTTAATGATAAAAGCAAATGGTGTTGAATATTCTTCGATTGATGTTGCTAACCCAGTACCAGACATCGATAGTTTGAATTGGGAATATTCCCCTAAAACCATTGGTGCTGAAAATGGCGGTTATTTAGTTGAATTGGTAGCACGAGATTTAATTGGACAAGCTGATTACTATTGGATTCGTTTTAAAAAGAATGGAGTTTACGATACGAGAAGAGCAGGCTTAAACTTACCAGTTGATGGCTCTTTTAGTGAAGAGTCTATGGCGGATGGTCAGTTGTTTATACCTCCAATATCTACTTTTCCTATGTTCAATGCTGATGATAGTCTTGGGTTAGGAGATGAAGCTACTTTTGAGATTTGGAGTTTAAGCGAAGGTACAAACGGCTTTTGGGCTGAGGTTTTAAATCAATCCATTAGTGGTGGTATAGGCGCTTTATTTGCAACTCCTACAGCTAATGTAAAAACTAACATTACTTCATCAGGAACTCAGTTGAAAGAACAAGCTGTTGGTTGGTTTTCAACTTCAGTAGTGAGTTCCAAAACTGTTACAATTATCGAAAAGGAAAGTGAGAAATTATCTTTTCCTCTTTTTTAATAGTGCCCTAAAAAATAATTTAAATGGGCAACGATTTCAATTATTTCATCAAAAACTATTTAATTGAGATCTTAAATTAATACGTTGAAAATAAAATAATTTAGGATTTTTTTCACGAGTTGTTCTTTTAAAAAAATAAGGTTTCAAAAGCTTATCTGTATTTATTAGCGATCATTTCAGCACATTTCTGTCCATCAATTGCAGCACTCATAATTCCTCCTGCATATCCAGCACCTTCACCGCAGGGGTATAACCCTTTAATTTGAGGATGTTCTAGTGTTTCATGATCTCGTGGTATTTTAACAGGACTACTCGTTCGACTTTCGGTAGCATGTAAGACAGCTTCATTGGTATAATAACCCTGCATTTTCTTTCCAAAATCCTTAAATGCATGATGAAGGGCAAGCGAAACAGCTTTTGGTAAAACTTCTCTTAATTCAACACTTTTAATACCAGGATGATAACTAGTTTTAGGAAGTGTAGTACTGGTTTTTCCATTAACAAAATCAATCATTCTCTGTGCTGGCGCAACTTGGGTTTTCCCTCCCATTTCCCAAGCTTTTTGCTCAACGGAAGATTGGTATTCTAGCGCAGCTAAATTTCCGTGTTTTTCAAAAGGCTTGAAGTCATACGCATCAACAGCAACTACAATTCCTGAGTTTGAATACGGATTGTTTCGTTTACTAGGACTCCAACCGTTCGTTACAATTTCTCCAGGAGCAGTAGCACAAGGAGCTATAATTCCCCCTGGGCACATACAAAAACTGTAAACAGGTTTGTATTTTGTTTGCGTAACCATGCTATATGAAGCAGGAGGAAGGTAGTCACCTCGTGAATCACATTTATATTGAATCGTATCAATTAAAGCTTGTGGATGTTCAATTCGAACACCAAGTGCAAATGATTTAGCTTCAATTAGTATTTTCTTTTCATCAAGCTTTCTAAAAATATCTCGAGCTGAGTGACCAGTCGCTAAAATAACATTGTTGGCAATAAATTCTCCTTTGTTCGTTTCAACCCCAATGATGGCATCATCTTTAATTAAAAAGTCGAGCACTTTAGTATTAAAATGTACTTCACCACCGCATTCGATAATGAATTCACGCATCGAAACAATAATGTTTGGTAATTTATTTGTTCCAATATGTGGATGCGCATCTATGGCAATGTCTGGACTGGCACCGTGTTCTATTAGAATAGAAAGCACCTTTTGCACATTTCCTCTTTTATTGGAACGTGTGTAAAGTTTCCCGTCAGAGTAAGTTCCTGCTCCACCTTCTCCAAAACAATAGTTCGATTCAGGATTTACAACATGTGTTTTATTAATTGCCGCCAAATCCCTTCTTCGGTCCTTAACATTTTCTCCACGCTCGATAACAACAGGTTTTATTCCTAATTGAATTAACTCTATTGCCGCAAACATTCCAGCAGGACCAGCACCAACAATAATGGCGGAAGTGGCATTTTTAATATCTTTTTTTTCAGAAAAAAAATGATTGGTTACCGGTATTTTTTCTTGTATACCAACTTGAACTTTTAGCTGAAAAACAATATTTCGAGATCGGGCGTCAATACTTCTTTTTAATATTTTAAACGCAGTAATTTGTTGAACGGGAACCTTAAGTTGTTCTGCAAATATTTTTTTTAATTCTTCCGAATCCTCAATTATTGAGAGTTTTACGCGAACATTAATTTCGTGAATCATCCTTCAAATGTAAATGAAATGGTAAATGTTTGAGACTTCAAACCGTCAATTAGATTTGTAAAAGGCGTATTGTCATTAATTATGATGTTTCTTAGTCCTTTATCCCATTTTATTTGAGGTGAAAATTTAAAGTATTCAAGAAAAAATTCAAGACCAAAGCCAACAGTGTAACCGTAATCCCATCGATCTAATCTTACAACAACAATATCCGAATCTGTGTTTTTTTGAGAAACCATATCGTAACCAAGGAAAGCTCCACCAGTAAGGTAAGTTCTCCAGTTGCCGTAACGCTCTGATTTATATTTAAATTCAACAGGAAGAGCAAGGTAAGTAGATTCAGCTTGGCGCTTATCCGTAAATAAACCTTGATCAGATTGGATTAGATATTCAAAATCTCTTTGACCAAAAATTAAGGTAGGAAACAGCGTTCTAAAATCCCATTGATGGCCTAAGTGAATATCCGTTATTACACCAAGGTTAAACCCTGCAGAAGGTTTTACATTTACCGAATAAATAGTGTCAGTTGTGTAAATAGCATTGTTAACGCTGAGGTTACTTCCTAGATAATTTAAACCTAATAAAAACCCAAAGTGAATCTTTTTATTTTCATCAAATCCTTTTAAGTTTTGATTGGCTCTTCGTTGAGAAAATCCCAAAAGAGTGCAAGATAAAAAAACGATGGTTAAAATACTTTTCATTCCTTATTTAGTACCTACGTAGATTGATGCTATACCAAACGAGCAAGGAAGTATTTTAGTGCTTTTAAAACCTACTTTTTCCAAAATGTCAGTAAATCTTTTTCCGTCAGGAAAAGCATTTACTGAATCAGGAAGGTATGTATATGCAGTTTGGTCTTTAGATACCAATCTTCCAATTTTTGGAAGAATAAATTTAAAGTAGAAAAAGTATAACTGCTTAATTGGGAAGTGTTTTGGTTTACTAAACTCTAAAACAATCAATTGACCTTCCGGATTTAATACACGGTGCATTTCTGACAAACCTTTTTCAAGGTTTTCAAAGTTTCTCACACCAAATCCAACTGTTATTCCATCAAATGAATTTTCTTCAAATGGAATATTTTCTGAGTCTCCAACCCGCAAACTAACCTTGTCTGCTAAACCTTTCTTGTTAACTTTTACAATACCAACATCAACCATTCCTTTCGAAATGTCTAATCCGATAACTTCAGTTGCACCAGATTTTAAATCTTCAATTGCAAAATCACCAGTACCGCAAGCAATATCTAACACTTTTTTAGGCTGTAATTTTTTAAGAATTTTAACAGCTTTTTTTCTCCAAAGGATATCAATCCCCATGGATAGCGTGTGATTTAAAAGATCATACTTAGGAGCTATGTTGTTAAACATTTTAGCGACCTGTTCTTTTTTCGATCCTTCCTCGTTTTGGTAAGGTTTAACCTCTGATGATTCCATGGTACAAAAGTACAAAATTGAAGTGACTTGATTAAGAACCTTTCGCTATTCTTATCGTACCAAATGATAATTGCTAAAATTCTAATTATGGGGAAGAAAAAGTCCAAAAAAGAAAAGGAAAAAAAGAAGGCTAAAAAGGCTGGTAAATTGGCGAAACAATTAGTGGTTGCTAAAGAAAAGAAAAAAGCAGACAAGAAGAAAAAGAAACTGAAAAAGAAAGCAAAGTCTGAAAAGAAAATAAATAAAGCAAAGTCTGAAGAAAACACCAATCAGATTGTAAAAGAAGCAATTATCGAAAAACCAATATTGGTTGTTGTTCAAGATGAACCCAAAGAAACGGTAAGTAAGTCGGTTGCACAATCAGAAACCACCAAAACCTTAACAGGTAGCAGGAGGCTAACTGCACAGGCAGCTATTGCAAAAATTAAAACGTACAAAACAAAGTCAGGAATTGATAATTTCACTCAATTCGAAAATCGACTAACAGTATTAAAAGCAGCGAAAGTTAAAAAGCGACAACTGAAATAGAATTTCCGGTAATTAACATGTATTGGCTTATAAGTTATAGCGGTACACATCTTTTAAATTAAGGTAGTATAGTATTTTTATCTCATGTCTCAATTAACGATAGAAAAAGATATCGAATACATAAAGAACCAAGTGAATTACTTGGATACTTTTCAAAAACGAATATTCAAAGCCTTAAAGGAATTAAAAGGTGGGAATGTTTATTGGAAAGGAATAACAGGTGACGAAACTATTTATGTTGAGATTAACCGCTGGTTGAAGAGTTATTCTACATTAAAAAATCATTTGTATCAAAAAGAAGTGATTGATGAAGAGTTGAGATCTGCATTAAACAACTTACCACAATTAGTTTTCACAAAACCCATTGCATCAATTGAGGTTTTGAAAGGAAAAGGCAGTTTTATTAAGTTTATGTACAAAGCAATGCCTCCTTACAGAATTCAATTTAATAAAAAGAGAGTTTTAGAAATAGAAGGGCAGTTGAACGAGTATAAAAACAGAGCAGATCAATTAAGAAAGCTTT
>Ga0233426_10003019_pt1 | contig 13595 bp, 8 predicted proteins | sample SI_118_April2016_6_FD_179875 | JGI IMG/M metagenome (GOLD analysis project Ga0233426, IMG submission 179875) | Seawater microbial communities from Saanich Inlet, British Columbia, Canada - SI_118_April2016_10_MG | ecosystem: Environmental > Aquatic > Marine > Inlet | place: Canada: British... | reverse complement strand
TTCCAATCTTTTGAAAGCTTACTTCCTCTATAATATTTAGATGCCTGAGCAAGACCAACTAATCTAGGCATTTGACCTGCTGTACAAGAAATGTCAGAAGCCGAATTGTATTGTTGGCTTAAGTTTTTCCATGATCCGTCTTCGTTTAAGGAAGAAGTAGAAAAGTGAGCTACCATTTGTCTTCCTCCAGATTGAGGTTCGAAATTTAAATCTGCATGCCCGTAAAGAGCAGCAAAGAATTGCTTTACATTCATTTCTCCAATAGCCATCATAAAGGTCTGGTCTCTGTAATAGCCAGATCTAAAGTCGCCTTTTTTAAAACAGCGAGCCATGGCAATTTGAGCAAGTTCTTTTCCATCACCAAAAATTCCGAAACTACCTTTACCACTCAAAACCTCTCTACGACCCATTAGACTAGTCTCTCTGCTTTCACATACAAGTTTGTAGTCAGTGATAACAGACTTCTTAAATTCCTCTAAGGTTAATTGGTTTTTTTGGATAGTAGTTTCACTCATAATTTATGATAATAATTAGCGCTGCAATTTAATAAAAATCGAGCTATTATATTTAGATGATAAAAAGGCCCTTATTTCAGGAAAATATCCAAGACTACAAATATGCCAAATAGGATAGAGGCAATGCCGTTAGTAGTGAAAAATGCCATGCCAACTTTTGATAAGTCGTTGTGTTTAATAATTCGGTGTTGATAGCTCAATAAAGTACTAAATAGAACAAAGCCTATCCAATAATAAATTTCGAACGAACCAAAATAACCAACAATAAACAAACTGATAGCAGTAAAGAAGTGCAAAGTTCTGCTAAATAATAATGCATTTTTTCTACCTAATAATACTGGTATAGAATTAAGGTTATTTTCTTTGTCAAAATCATCGTCTTGTAAGGCGTATATAATATCAAATCCTGCTACCCAAAACATAACGGAAACACCAATCAAGACAGGAATCCAATTAAATTCATTAGCTACAGCTAAATAAGCGCCAATAGGCGCCAGACCTAAGCCAACTCCTAATACTAAATGGCAAAAAGAGGTGAATCTTTTGGTGTAGCTATATCCTAAAATAACCAATAAAGCTATTGGCGAAAGTGCCAAGCACAAATTGTTTATAAAATAGGTAATTGCAATAAAAAGAATCACATTAATTATTACGAATAATAAAGCATTTTTAGGAGATATTTTCCCAGAAGGGATTTCTCTAACGGTTGCAGTTCTAGGGTTTTTTAAATCTATTTCTCTGTCAATATATCTGTTAAAAGCCATTGCTGATGATCTTGCGAAAACCATACAAAGTATTATCTGAATAAGAGTTGTTAGATCGAATTCGAAATTAACTGTAGCTAAACTAAAACCAATTATTGCAAAGGGTAGTGCGAAAATGGTATGGCTAAATTTTATAAGAGATAAATAGTTTTTAAATTTATTTTTCATTTAACCAAAAATTTAGGTTCTGTATTTGTTGAGTACTAGGATTTGATTGTTTAGCAATTTTATAATAATTAAAAAAGGTAGAATCCGTATTTAAATTCAATTCTAGATTAGAAAATCTGTTTTTAAACTTTAGGCATACTTGCTTTTTATCTTTCAATAAGTTGTTTAAATTTTTTGAAGTAACCTTCTGGTTGTCAACCTCTAATAGCTCGTCTTCTACAGCAATTCCTCTTTGTTCAATAATAGAATTGTTTTGTATTTTTTTAACAATAATTTTATTGTTTTCTTCGACACATATAAATCCAAAATACCTTGCACTTAAACTGGGGTTTAGAGTCTCTTCCAAGTTTAGCCCCACATAAGAGAGACAAGTTTCCAAACTCTTAGTGTAATCTATTTTATTATAAATATGATCTTTAATAATTTGATTTGCTTGTTCTCCTCCGTATTTAACGCAAAGTTCTATAAAATCATTTTCGTTAAACCCTTTGTTTTTAAGTCCCCAATCTTGGTATAGATCTTTCATTACACAATGCAGAGAATGTTTTCTTTCTGAATGATTAGTGATGGTTAAATCGAGCATTAGCATATTTAAGGCTCCTTCTGTGTATATATTAGTTTTTCTATTAGGAATTCCTAGAGAGTATCCATCAAGCCAAGAATCAAATCCACTATCGGCAACCGACATATTAAATCTGCCATCATTTTCATAATGCCTTTTAATGTTTTGATTCATTTTGTCGAAAAATTGATCCCAACTAAAAACCTTGCTTCTTTTAAGCATTAAATCTCCCATATATGTAGTAACTCCTTCAGCAACATAACCAAGTTTAGTGTAGTTTTCTTTGCTGTAGTCGTAAGGTTGCATTTCTATTGGACGAATAGATTTAATATTCCAGGTATGGTATAATTCGTGAGAGCATATCCCTAACAATGCTTCGTATCTTTCTTTTAAAACCTGACCCTTATTTCCTAGAAGAATAACTGTTGAGTTGGTGTGTTCAACGCCATGGTAGCTGTCATAAGGAGTTAGTTGAAATAAAAAGTGATAATCTTTAACAGGAAAACTGCCAAAACGATTTATTTGTTCGATAGTGAAGTCTTTAAAATCTTGACACATTTTTTGTTCATCGACTTCGCTTTCACCTTGTACCCAAATATGGAAAGGAATATCGTTTACTTGGTATTTATATTCTCTAAGGCTAGGAGAAGCAATAATTGGGCATTCTACTAACTGATCAAAACTTTCGGCTGTAAGTTGGTTTTTAGAAATTTCTTTAAGTCCGCTTGCTAGCATGTAGTCTTGAGGAACTTTAAATTCTATTTGATATTCTTCTTGTTCTCTTCCAATAATATATAAGCAGCAGTTAACCGGATTAATATAAAGTTGTTTTTCATCTAAATAGGTCGATCCTGCATCTAATTTATTAGCGTAATAATTGTATTGAATCTTAATTTCTTTTGTTTGACTATCTCCATCGTCCCAATTTGTATTTATGGACCATCTGTCTTTTGTAGTTTTATGAAAATCTAATTTATTACCATCGCCATCTACAACATCAAACTTTTGAATGTTTTGAGAGAAGTCTGCCAGCTCATATCTACCAGGCCTCCAAGAGGGTAGCTGAACAATCAATTCGTGATTTTTCTTAGCAATAAATTTTAGTTCAATATCTAAAAAGTGGCGAAACGATTGTTGGTAAGAAAATGTTAAATATAGCATTGTAAAATTTATTGCAAATGTAATTATTATTGGTTGAAAAGTCTGTTGATAAACAGAGTGGAAAATTTAATTATAAAGCTGAACGAATTATTACATTTAACGATTAAATATTTTAATAAAATTCATGGCTGAAAATCAATATACTGAAGATAGTATTAGATCTCTTGACTGGAAAGAACATATTCGCCTTAGACCTGGTATGTATATCGGTAAGCTAGGGGATGGTTCTTCTCCTGACGATGGTATTTATATCCTTATCAAAGAAGTACTTGACAACGCTATTGATGAGTTTGTAATGGGAAACGGCAAAACCATTGACGTTAGCATTAAAGATAAAAAAGTAACAATTAGAGATTACGGAAGAGGAATTCCTCTTACAAAAGTAATCGATTGTGTTTCTAAGATTAACACCGGAGCCAAATATGATTCTAAAGTATTTAAAAAATCAGTTGGTTTAAACGGTGTTGGTACCAAAGCGGTTAACGCTCTTTCTAGTTATTTTAAAATTCAGTGTGTTAGGGAAGAAAAGGTTAAGGTTGCTGAGTTCGGACAAGGAATTATTACAAATGATAGTCCGATAGAAGCCTCATCATCTAGAAAAGGAACTAAGGTTGTTTTTGAAGCTGATGCTGCTATTTTCGGAAATTATAGATTTGTTAATGAGTATGTTGAAAAAATGCTGTGGAACTATTGTTATCTCAATACAGGATTAACAATAGTTTTTAATGGTGAAAAATTCTATTCTGAAAACGGATTAAGAGATCTTCTAGAAAAAAGTGTCGATTCTAAAATTGTATATCCTATTATTCATTTAAAAGGCGATGATATTGAAGTAGCAATGACTCACTTTAGTCAGGGTTATGGAGAGCAATATCATTCTTTCGTAAATGGCCAGCATACCACTCAAGGTGGAACCCATCAAACAGCATTTAGAGAAGCAGTTGTTAAAACAGTAAGAGAGTTTTTTGGTAAAAATTTCGATGCTGTTGATATTCGTCAAAGTATTGCTGCAGCAGTTAGTGTTAAAGTTATTGAGCCTATTTTCGAATCCCAAACCAAAACAAAACTTGGGTCTAACGAGATAGGACCCGGAATGACTACTATTCGTACTTTTATAAACGATTTTGTAAAAGTTCAACTAGATAATTATTTACATAAAAATCCTACTACTTCAGAAGGACTTCTTAAAAAGATTCAGGAATCTGAAAAAGAAAGAAAAGCATTAGCTGGAGTTAAAAAACTTGCAAAAGACAGAGCCAAAACTGCAAGTCTTCATAATAGAAAATTAAGAGATTGCAGAATACACCTTAATGATCTTAAAAGCGAACACCGTTTAGAGTCTACTTTGTTTATTACTGAGGGTGACTCTGCAAGCGGATCTATAACTAAGGTAAGGAATGTAAGTACACAAGCAGTTTTTAGCTTAAAAGGGAAGCCTTTAAATTCTTTCGGTCTAACTAAAAAAATAGTTTACGAAAATGAAGAATTCAATTTATTGCAAGCTGCTTTAAATATTGAAGATGGAATTGATGGTTTAAGGTATAACAATGTAGTTATTGCTACCGATGCAGATGTTGATGGTATGCACATTCGACTTTTATTGATTACTTTTTTCTTGCAGTTTTTTCCTGACCTTGTAAGAGAAGGTTATTTATATATTTTAGAAACTCCGCTTTTTAGAGTCAGAAATAAAAAGGAAACTATTTATTGTTATTCTGAAACCGAACGAAGAAATGCCTTACAAAAACTAGGCAAAAATGCTGAAGTAACAAGGTTTAAGGGACTTGGAGAAATATCTCCTAATGAATTTAAATACTTTATTGGTAAAGAAATGCGCTTAGAACCCATTATTATAGGAAAAGATTTAAGTATTAAAGATATGCTTACTTTTTACATGGGCAAAAATACTCCTGAAAGACAGGAGTTTATAATTAAAAACCTAAAAGTAGAAGAAGATGTCGTCTAAAGTAAAAAGAATAAAATCAAAGTATATTTTTCCTAAAATTAAGTTTTTATATATAGCTATTTTCATTTTTTACTTTTTTTGTTTGACTATTTTTTTTCTAACAAATGGCTCTTTTGAGTATTTTTTAAAACAACATTTAGAATTCATATTTCTACCTTTACTTATTCCATTTTTCTTTTCTTTTTTGGGAGTGTATTCATTTTCATTTGAAAACAAAAATGGTTTGGTAGAAATTAATAATCAATGTATGTTATTCGGCGATTTTAACAATGGATTTAGAAATCATCTAATTATTCCTATTAAAAACATTTCAGGATTTAGTTTAACTTCATCTTTTTTCGGACTTAGAAAAACATTGGCTATTAAATTTCAAGGAAATAGCAAAAAATATAAAAAGGGATTTAACATTTCATTATTATCAAAAGATGAAACAAAAAATCTTTTTGATCATTTAACAAATAATACTACAAATAATAAATATGCTTGATAATAATAAGGATGGCATAACAAAGGTATCTGGCCTTTATAAAGATTGGTTTCTTGATTATGCTTCTTATGTAATTTTAGAAAGATCGGTTCCTCTTATTGAAGATGGATTAAAACCTGTTCAAAGAAGGATATTACATTCTCTTAAAGAGTTAGACGATGGAAGATATCATAAAGTAGCTAATGTAATTGGCCATACCATGAAGTACCATCCTCACGGAGACGCTTCTATTGCCGATGCTATGGTTCAGGTAGGACAAAAAGAGCTTTTGCTTGACATGCAAGGTAACTGGGGAAATACTCTTACTGGTGATAGAGCTGCTGCTCCTAGATATATTGAAGTAAGACTTTCTAAATTTGCATTAGATGTTGTTTATAATTCTAAAATAACCAACTTCCTTTCTTCTTATGATGGAAGGGGAAAAGAGCCAGTGTCTCTTCCGGTTAAATTTCCTTTATTACTTGCGCAGGGAGTAGAAGGAATTGCGGTTGGTTTATCTACTAAAATATTGCCACATAACTTTAACGAATTGATTGATGCATCTATCAAAATTCTTAAAGGTGTTTCTCCAAAAATATATCCAGATTTTATTTCTGGTGGAATGGCAGACTTTAGCAATTATAATGATGGTGTAAGGGGAGGTAGAGTTAGAGTTAGAGCAAAAATTAATATTGAAGATAGTAAAACATTAAAGGTCTACGAACTTCCTTTTGGAGTAACTACAAATTCTCTTATTAGTTCGATTTTAAAAGCAAACGATAAAGGAAAAATTAAGGTTAAAAAAATTGAAGATAATACTTCAGAAAATGTTGAAATCTTAGTTCATCTTCCTCCAGGAATTTCCCCTGATAAAACAATTGATGCTTTATATTCATTTACCGATTGCGAAATTACAGTATCTCCTCTAGGATGTGTAGTAGAAGACAATAAACCTAGGTTTTTAGGAGTAAGCGAAATGCTTAAAATATCTACAGATAAAACAGTTTCCTTACTTAAAAGAGAATTAGAAGTCAATCTTTCTGAAGTTCAAGAAAAATGGCACTTCTTATCTTTGGAAAGAATATTTATTGATAATAAAATATATAGAGATATAGAAGAATGCGAAACATGGGACCAAGTTATAAGTTCTATTCACGCAGGATTAAAACCTTTTACTAAAAAATTAATTCGAGAAGTTACTGATGAAGATGTAGCAAAACTTACCGAAATTAAGATTAAAAGAATTTCAAAATTTGATAGTCAAAAGGCAGAAAATGATATTTTAAAATTAGATGATCAAATAGAAGAATTTAAAGATTACCTAAATAATCTTATCGAATTTTCTATTGAATATTTTAAAAATATCAAGAAGAAATATGGTGCTGATAAGTCACGAAAAACAGAAATAAAAGTATTTGATAATATAGTAGCTGCCAAGGTAGTTGCCAGAAACCAAAAACTTTATGTAAATAGAGAAGAAGGTTTTATTGGTACAACCATGCGTAAAGATGAGTTTGTTTGCGACTGTTCTGATATAGACGACATCATTGTTTTCAGAAAAGATGGTAAAATGATGGTTACTAAAGTTGATAAGAAAACGTTTGTAGGAAAAGATATTATTCATGTTGCCGTCTTTAAAAAGAAAGACGAACGCACTACCTACAATATGATATATAGTAGCGGAATTAATAAAAATTCTTACATTAAACGTTTTCATGTTACAAGTGCTACCAGAGACAAAGAATATGATTTAACAAAAAATAGCAAGGGTGAAATGCTATACTTTACTATTAATCCTAATGGAGAAGCTGAAATTGTATCTATTCATTTAAAAGCTCTACACAAACTAAAGAAGTTAAAATTTGATATTAATTTTTCAGAAATACTGATAAAATCAAGACTTTCACTTGGTAATCTAGTTACAAAAAACCCGATTAAAAAAATCGAATTAAAACAAGAAGGAGTATCAACATTATCGGCTAGAAAAATTTGGTTTGATAGAGTAACAATGAAATTAAACGCCGATGAAAGAGGTGATTTGTTAGGCCAATTTCAGTCTAATGACAAAATCTTGATTGTTTACAAAAATGGAAATTTACAATTAATAAGTTTTGATCTTTCAACTCAGTTTAACGATGATTTATTACTAATCGAAAAATGGAGACCTAATCATCCTATTTCTTCTATATACTTTGATGGAGAAAAACAATTTTTCTATGTTAAAAGATTCTTATTAGATGATAGTATTAATTCTACTGGAATTATTAGTCCAACGAGAGGATCATCCTTAGAAATTGTTACTTCGAATAGTGATCCTCTTGTAGAAATAAGTTTTTCTAAAGAAAGAGGGCAAGAAAGAAAAGAAGAAAGCGTTAGCTTAAACGAATTCATTTCAGTAAAAGGAATAAAAGCTCAAGGAAATAGACTTTCAACTAAAAAAATTCTTAAACTAAATTTAGTAGAATCAATTGAAGAAGAGATTGAGCCTGAACAAGATGTTATATTGAAAGATGTAGTTGATAATGATGCTAAGGGGGATATGGTTACTGATTCACAAGAGGAAAATACTAATCTTGATGAATCGAATGATGCACCAAAAAGTGTTAGTGAAAATAGCGATGACAAAATAATTATAGAATCTGAAGATTCTCAAAATCAGTTTAAATTAGACTTATAAATCCAATGATTAAATTTATTTCACTGCTACTCTTATTAGTAGTATTTTCCTTTACCTCCAATAGTCAAAGTAGTGATAACTTATCTTTAGTTGGTTCTTTGGAATACCCCGGGGCAGAAGGTAATGACATTTGGGGTTATGTGGATAGTGCCGGAAAAGAATACGCTCTCATGGGCTTAACTAATGGATTTTCTGTTGTCGATTTATCAGACCCAACTAATCCTACAGAATCATTTTTTATTTCTGGTCCAAATTCTACCTGGAGAGATATAAAAGTTTGGGATCATTATGCATTTGTTACTGCAGACGAAGGTTCTTCTGGATTACTTATTGTGGACTTAGATGATTTGACAGGAAATACTTTTTTGTATACTAATGACGATTCCAATGATTCGTTTATTTGCGAAATAGCCCATAATATATATATAGACGAAAACGGAAAAGCATATCTGTTTGGAGGAGATATTGGTGGAAACAATATCCTAACTGCAGGAGCAATGATATTGGATGTTACTTCTGTTTCTTTGGAGATAGGAAATATTGTTTTACCAACAATTTTAGGAATTTTCGAAGATTTCTATTTACATGACGGAATGGTTAGAGGTGATACTCTTTGGGGTTCTGCCGTTTATGAAGGAAACTTTTTTGCAATTGATGTTTCTGTTCCAAATAATCCTCAAATATTTAACGATAGTTTAGCTTTTCACGAAACTCCAAATGAGTTTACACACAATTGCTGGATTTCTGATGATGGAAACACTTTGTTTACCACAGACGAAAAGAGTGGGGCTTATATCGCCTCTTACGACGTTTCTGATCTAAGTAATATTTCTGAATTAGATAGAATTAGATCTTCTGAAGATATTGCTACTGTTATTCCTCACAACGTTCATGTTAAGGGAGACTTCTTAGTATCTTCTTATTATAGAGACGGAATAGTTGTTCATGATGTTAAATACCCCAACAACATGATTGAAGTAGCTCATTACGATGCTTTCCCACAAGGAGGAAATGGTTTTGATGGCTCTTGGGGTGCTTATCCGTATTTGCCTTCTGGCTTAATTTTGTCTTCAGAGATTAACAGTGGTACAAACGGCTCAGCACTTTTACTGGTTCTTGAGTCAGAATATGTAAATGCTTGTTATTTAGAAGGAAATGTTAAGGATTCGATTTCAGGTTTCCCAATTAGTAATGCCACAATTGATATTTTAAGTTTTAATATTATTTCGGCAGCAACCAACTTAGTTGGAGATTATGTAACTGGCCAAGCTCAGTCAGGAAACTTTGAAGTAGTTTATAATGCGGATGGATATTTTGCAGATACTCTGGAAATTGAGTTAATAAGTGGTGAGTTAATCGTTCAAAATATAGCTTTACTTCCTGAGAATTCTTTTTCTAAAAACGGAAGAGTAATAGACCAAAACGGAGAAGGAATAGCGAACGCAAATATTAGGTTGTATGACGGATTTGTGTTTCATGAAACTATTAGTAACAATGAAGGTTTCTTTTTCATTGATACCTTATACCAATCAGACAACTATATTTTAATGGCAGGAAAATGGGAGTTTATTACTAGCTGTCAAAACAACGTCTATTTAATAGACGATGGTTCCGATTTAGAGATAGTTTTAATTGATGGATATTATGATGACTTCGCATTTGATTTTGGATGGGAGGTAAGCGGAACAGCAGAGTCTGGTATTTGGGAGAGCGGCGAACCTTATGGCATTATAAGTGAGAACCAATACATTACTCCTCCATTTGATATTTCAACTGATTGTTATTCCAACGCTTTTGTTACTGGAAATTCTGTTGGGCCATTAGGTGCAGATGATGTTGATAATGGTGTAACTATTTTAAGATCGCCAGTTTTTGATATTTCCACACTCAATAAGCCAGCAATTGAATTTTATCAATGGTTTGTCAACTTTGGAGGATGGTCTCAAGTAAACGATAGTTTAATTATTATGCTAACTAACTCAAATTCTAGTGAATCTGTTATTTTAGACGTATCTGTTACTCAGTTTAATAACGAATGGCAACAGAAAAATTACACTAATCTTAATAATCTAAACCTTGGTGATTCATTAAGATTAGAAATTATTGCATCCGATTACCAACCTAACAATCATTGGGTGGAAGCTGCTTTCGATGGTTTTTATCTTTATGAAGACACTAGTACAGTTACTTTTGTTTCTGATTACTCTAATGTTATCGATTTTAAAGTTTTTCCTAACCCAGCTAATAACATTTTAAATACTAATGTTTCTGGAACAAAACGTATTATTAGTTTGTTAGGAAGAGAAGTTTTACGAAGCAATCAATTGTCTATTGACATTTCTTCTCTATCATCTGGGGTATATATTATTATTCACGACAATCAGAGAATAAAATTCATTAAAAACTAATGGAAGTATTTCAGATTGAAGGTCACAGTAGTTTAGCAATAGATATTGATTTTTCTTTGTGTGATGATGTGAAATCTCCTTTAGTTATATTCTGTCACGGTTTTAAAGGTTTTAAAGATTGGGGTCCGTTTAATTATATTGCTAGCAAGTTTTGTGAGAATGGATTGTCTTTTTTAAAGTTCAATTTTTCACATAATGGAGTAAGCTCCGATGATTTGTTAAACTTTTCTGATTTAGAAATTTTCGGTCAAAACAATTTCACTAAAGAACTGTATGATCTAGATAAGGTTATTGATTGGGCAGTTTCAAAATTTGGAGCTCAATTTGATACTAATAATATATACTTGTTGGGTCATAGTAGAGGAGGAGGTATCTCTTTATTACATGGCTCTCAAGATAGTCGTATCAAAAAAATAGTTTCATGGGCCAGTGTTTGTGATTACAAGTCTAGATTTGATATTGATAAAATTGATTTGTGGAAGGAAAGGGGAGTTGTTTATGTTTTTAATAGCAGAACGAATCAACAGATGCCCCTTTACTACCAATTTTATTTAGATTTTATAAATAATGAAGATAAATTGTGTATTTCTGATGCAGCATTAAAATTAAACATTCCTTGTTTAGTTGTTCATGGAGATCAGGATACAACAGTAAAAATGGATGAAGGCTTAAAGCTTCATAATTGGATATCTAATTCAGAGTTTTTGAAAATTAAAAATTCTGATCATGTTTTCAACTCCAAACACCCATTTGATGGGCAAAATCCTAGTGAACAATTATTACAAGCTTTAAATAATTCTATTTTATTTTTTAAGAAATGAAATACTATATTTGCTTAAAGTTTAATTTATGTATAAGAATTCTTTAATTTTTTTATTTGCTATTTTTCTTAGCTCTTGCATTAGCAATAAAGATCTCGATATTTTTTCCTCAAAACAAGCGGTAGTTTTTGAAACTTCTAATTACGTTAAGAAGTTAGATGTAGGAGATTTATTAAGTATTAATATTCATTCTTCTACACCACTACAATACGACTTGTTTAACAAGCAAATTACTAGCAATTTGCAAAACTTTAATCCTTATTTGGAAGGTTATCTTTTAAACGACTCAGGTTTTGTTAATCTACCTGTTTTAGGTAATGTTTACCTATTAGGCAAGTCTTATCAAGAAGCAGAGTCAATAATTAAAAATTTATCTCAAGCTCATCTTCAAGACCCTACAGTTAAAGTAAACGTTTTAAACTTTGAAATTAATGTATTAGGAGAGGTTAATAATCCTGGCAAGTTTGTAGTTCAAAAATCAAATATAAACATACTAGATGCAATTAGTCTTGCTGGAGGATTTAACATGGAGGCAAATAGAACGAAAGTTAAAATTATTCGCTTTAATAAAGATAAATCAAAAGTTCTTTACTTTGATTTAACTAAGACTTCAATAGCAAAAAATCCTAATTTCTTTTTAGAATCTAACGACATAGTATTTGTTTTACCAGTAAAGAAAAGATTTTTACTTATAAATAATCTTACGTCTGCCATATCTGTTGTCTTATCAACAATATCTTTATATCTATTAATTTCACAAACCAATTAATCGATGTCTAACTCTAAAAATGAAGATAATTTATTCTCTCTTTTAAGAATATTAAATATTTTTAAAACCAGTTGGTATTGGTTTATAATAAGTTTGCTTTTCTTTTTTTTCCTTTCGTTAATTATTAATCGCTATGTTAAGGAGGTTTATAGCAATAACATTACTATTCATCTTAACAACAATGTAAATCCTTTAAATAGCTTAGTAGAAAACAATAAGTTTTCATCTATAAATTTTACTGATGAAATATCCTTCATTTCTTCTTATCCTACTATTTTAAAAACAGTTGAAGCTCTTGACTTCAATATTTCTTATTTTATTGAAGGAGATATTAAAACAGTAGAGACTTACAATTGGAGGCCTATTACTTTTGTTCCTTATAATTTGGAAAAGAATTATGGTCTCAGGGTCTTGGTAAATGTTATAGATACAACTTCATTTAAAATTACTATAAATGATGGCAAGTCTTTTGTTCATTCCTTCGGAGATAAGATTTTATATAAAGATGGTTATTTCAAAATTCTTTTTAACCAAAATTTTCTAACAGATAATTTTAATGGATTTTTCCCAATTACTTCTATTAAATGGATTAATCCTCATAATGTAGCTAAGAATTATAAAAATAAAATTAATGTTGATAGATTGTATAGAGATGCTTCGATTCTTAATGTAACTATTGAAGGTGAAGATGCTGAAAAAGAAACTGCATTTTTAAATAAACTTGCTGAAATTTATATTAGTGAAAATTTAAGTTTTAAAAATAAGGCATCTAGTAATACTCTAAAGTTTATTGATAAGCAACTAAATGAAATAAGAGATTCTTTAAATTATATAGAATTGCAACTTCAAGACTTCAAACAGAATAATAATATTTCAAAGGTTGATAAAGATTCCGACCGTTTTTATGGCAATATCAATTTGCTTCAGTCCCAAAAATCTAATGTAATTATTGAACAGAAGTATTTAAATTATTTAGAAAATTATTTGAACGAAAATTTAAATTTTAATGATTTAATTATTCCTTCTATTTACGGAATTGAAAACAAAATAATTACAAGTTTAACTGATAAGCTTATTAACTTAAAGCTTGAATCAAATGCTATTGATCCCAACGGAAACTTAGCTAACCCTTTTAAAAATAATATTGAAAATAGCATTAGTAAGATTAAGAACAATATTAAGGATGCAATTGCTAGCCAAAAGGCAACTAACAAAATTCTGTTGATTGATGTTGAAAATAGAATTAATCTTATAGATGATATGTTAAGTAGCCTTCCGTTGGTAGAGCGTCAGCTAATTAATATTGAAAGACATTATA
>Ga0233426_10003017_pt1 | contig 13598 bp, 7 predicted proteins | sample SI_118_April2016_6_FD_179875 | JGI IMG/M metagenome (GOLD analysis project Ga0233426, IMG submission 179875) | Seawater microbial communities from Saanich Inlet, British Columbia, Canada - SI_118_April2016_10_MG | ecosystem: Environmental > Aquatic > Marine > Inlet | place: Canada: British... | reverse complement strand
CCATATTTATGCTATCTAAAATGTTGAGTTACCTATTGTATAATGAAACAACATCTTGCCAATAGTAAACTCAAAGCTATTTAGTTACCGAAAAGAACTCACAATTTTATTATGTTGGATTTTAATGAGGTAATTGGTGTTCATAAAACTGCAGTTCGTAACAATTATGGGTATTGTTTTTTGTAAAAAAACTAATTTTATTGAAGTAACAATATGTCCAAATTTAAAAAATACCTCTAAGTATGAGAACAACATTACTCTTAAGTTTCTTACTCACCTCATTTTATAGTTTTTCTCAAGTTCTTTATAGTGATAAATTTGATCAAGGAATCAATAATTTTAATAGTACAAACTCACTAACAACCTCATTGAATAATACTAATTTAATCATTAGTGGAAATGGAACATCTGGAGCTTATGAAAGTATTAGATATAATTTTTACAATTCAGGAACCAATGCAACAATTAATGCTTCTTCATCACCAAAAATATATTTAAAAATTAAAGCTGAAAACTCTCCAATTGTTAGAGTAGATTTTGTAGACAACAATGGTTACTCAACAACTCAATATGGATTAACAGCAACTCCCATGTCAGAATTTCAAATTTATGAGCTAAACTACACAGATAGATTAATAGATGGTGGCTATGATGGTCCATGTTCTTCAGGCCCATGTAATGTAGATTCAAGCCAACTAGTACAGTTAGCTTTTTACATAAACCCAGGTTCTGGAGGTTATTCTGGTGCAATAGAAATTGAATGGATTTCTATTGGCGAGACATTAGAAGCTGCGTTAGATTACGATATTAGGTATAATCAGATTGGTTATTTTCCAAATAAACAAAAAATTATAAATATTGTTTCATCAAATAGTTTTAGCCCTAAAAATTTTCAGGTTTTAGACGGCAGTAATTCAGTTATTTTAAATAGTACTTCTGAAACCATAAATTATTGGTCAGATAGTGAAGAATATGTATCAAAAGCCGATATTTCCTCAATTACCACTCCCGGAAATTATATATTTAAAACAGAAGAACTAGAAATTGATTTTAACATTGGTTCAAGTATTTATGCGTCACTCTCAGAAGCTTCCTTAAAATATTATTATTACAACAGGGCTTCCACTTCTATTTCTTCCACGCATGGAGGTGCTTTTGCTAGAAATAGTGGACATCCTGATAATGTAGTATATGTGCATAGTTCAGCTGCTTCTTCTAATAGACCAACAGGTACGGTAATTTCCTCTCCCAAAGGATGGTATGATGCTGGTGATTATAATAAATACATTGTAAATAGCGGAATCTCTACTTACACACTTTTAGCAGCATATGAACATTATGAAAGCTACTATTCATCAAAAAATATTAACATCCCTGAAACAGGAGGAAATATTCCTGACATTTTAGATGAAATTAAATGGAATTTAGACTGGATGTTAACAATGCAAGAAGCTTCAGATGGTGGTGTATATCATAAACTAACTGGTTTAAACTTTTCTGGTGTTGTAATGCCTGAAAATTATAATTTAGATAGATATGTAGTTCAAAAGAGTACATCAGCTGCTTTAAATTTTGCTGCAGTTATGGCAACTGCTTCTAGAATATTTTCAGATTTTGAAACGCAATTACCAGGGTATAGTGCTGCATTACTCAATGCGTCTCAATCAGCTTATACTTGGGCAAAACAAAACCCAAATAGCTACTTTACAAATCCGACAGGTGTTTCAACGGGGGAATATGGTGATAATGATGTTTCAGATGAATTTCAATGGGCGGCAGTTGAGTTATATATAACTACCGGAAATAATACTTATAGCAATGATATAAACGTTTCTACAATAGGCAATGGCACGCCATCATGGAGTTACACAGACCCTTTGGCTCTAATTTCGATATTATTTCACAAGTCTAATTTTTCCACAAATACTGTAAATGCGGCAAGTAATCAACTTTTAAATACCGCTAATGAAATCAAAAGCCAGGTTGATAATTCTGCAATGAATATTGCCATGGGTGTAACCAACTGGGATTATGTTTGGGGTAGTAATAGTGAAGCGGCAAACAAAGTTTTAATGCTAATTAGAGCATATGAATTTAACCAAGATATATCCTACTTAAATGCCGCCTATACAGCTATGGATTATTTATTTGGAAGAAATGGAACTGGATATTGCTACGTCACAGGTTTTGGTGTGAATCCTAGTAAAAATCCACATCATCGTATTTCTGAAGCAGATCAAGTAACAGATCCTATTCCTGGTATGCTTGCTGGTGGGCCAAATCCTGGACAGCAAGATGGCTGCTCAGGATATTTAAGCAATTCAAATGCCGGTTCTTATGCAGATGATTGGTGTTCTTATGCTTCTAATGAAGTAACAATAAATTGGAATGCACCCTTGGCGTATTCTGTAAATGCATTACATTTTTATGAAAATGGAGTCACTCTAAATGTCGATGATTTCCAGACAATTAATAATGATATTGTAATTTATCCAAATCCTACAAATGGTTTTTCACAAATAAAAATGAATATAAACATTGAATCAATAACTGTATATGACAATATTGGTAAAATAATTTATATTGGTAATTCTAAAACTTTGAATTTATCTAACTATAATCGAGGTATTTACTTCGTAAAAATAAAAACTACTAGTAATAAAATCTTTACTAAAAAAATATTGAAAGAATAACTATAGGCAACAATGTATATAATAAACAGGCAAAATAGTAATAAAATTAAGTCTCTTGGCTCGTATCAAATTTTGTTATTAACAGAAAGTTTCGTGCTTAGAAATCACCTACTATTCTTATACTGACCCTAGGCAAACATTAGGTATGGTAAAGAAACATCGTTTACAAAGTTAAAGGGATATCGTTTACACTTTTTAAAAACAGAAATTATTTTTATAAAAAAACTTTTACGATGTACTCCTTCTCTAAGGAAAATTCCAAAAAAATAGTATCAGAAAAAAGTCTGATGATAAATTTTAATTAAACCTAAAAACAAACACTTATGAAACAATCACTATTAATTATCCCCTTATTGTTTGTGCTTGCAAATGTAAATGCACAAAAAATGGTAGGTTATATAACAGTCCATAAAGCTTATGCTGGTGGCGAAGGCGTTTATATGACAACAATTAGATATTGTAATTTCTCTGAAGATTATATGACAAGGCAACGAGAACAAAGTCAGGCAAGAGATGCTTTTGCTAAATTTTTAAAAGAAAAATACGGAGTTACAAAACCATCTCCCCCTCATCCTCATTGGAGTGAATTGAAGCTAGAAAAATATACGAAACCTAACTGGGATAGAGAAAAAGAATTCCACGAGAGAAGCCAAAAAGTTACTATAATTAGCAGTGAAGAATTTAAATTTGATCTAGAAGTAGAATGAAATTAAACTAATCATTTGAAAACAAAAAAAATACGAACATGAGAAAAACACTATCAATTATCCTACTATTTATTGGGCTTGGAAATGTAATTGCACAAAACATTGAAGGCACAAAATACACATTAGAAACAAACGAACACGGCAATTGGTATATAGTGGTGAGAGCGACAGTATTTAACGGTAGGGCTGCTAAGACTACAAAGTTAAGCGGTGTTTATGCTGTTAGATTATGCTACATCCTAAAAGGTAAATATGTTGAAAAATATACAGACGTAACCAAAGGCTTAGTTCAAGATAAAGAAAAATGGATTTATTTAGCTAGCAGTTCTACACAAAGAAGTCAAATTAACATCCAAGGTGTTAAATTTTTCAGAAGAGATCTTCCAAGAGAAAAGTGGCCAAAAAAGAACTGCTATGATCATATAGTTAAATAAATCAATAACAGTATTCAATTAAAAAAACTTATGAAACAATCACTATTAATTATCCCCTTATTGTTTGTGCTTGCAAATGTAAATGCACAAAAAATGGTAGGTTATATAACAGTCCATAAAGCTTATGCTGGTGGCGAAGGAGTTTATATGACAACAATTAGATATTGTAATTTTTCTGAAGATTATATGACAAGACAACGGGAGCAAAGTCAGGCAAGAGATTCTTTTGCTAAATTTTTAAAAGAAAAATACGGTGTTACAAAACCATCTCCCCCACAACCTCATTGGAGTGAATTGAAGCTAGAAAAATATACGAAACCTGGCTGGGATACAGAAAAAAAATTCCATGAGAGAAGTCAAAAAGTAAGTATAATTAGTAGCGATGAATTTAAATTTGACCTAGAAGAATAATAAAATTAAACTAATATTTTCTTTGAGTCTTTTCAAAAGAACGAGGTACTATTTTTAAATGGAAAAACCATAAAGTAATGAGCGATAAATATTTATTTTAATGTCTTCATAGACATTCACCTTTTTGGTGTTAAATATAATTATGACAACTTTATTAAAAAAAAATTATGAAAAAAAATGTATGAAAAAGAAATAATAAAAAAACTGATAAAAACATATGGCTTAAGTAATTATTACGTAACCCAATGTGTAAAAGGAAAAAGAGAAAACGAAATCGCTAATCATATTTTAAAGGAATATTTTAAATTAAAAAATAAAAAATAGTACAAAAATAAATGTAGCGATTCGCTTTAAACGTGAACTAATTGAAAATAGAATTTTAAAACAAAAAAAATGAGAAACATTAAAAAATACAAAATGAAAAAAATATTCCCATTTATACTATTTGTTATTAGTCTATCTATGGCAAATTTACAAGCACAATGCTCATACGCATCAAAAGTACAAGAATTCAAAAATAAAGCGAATTCTGTTGGTACAAAAAAAGCTAGTAACGGTTCTCAAGGCTACATGCAGTATGCAAACTATTATGGTAATTTATGCTACTGCGAACAAAACTTATCTGATTCGGATGTGGGAAGATTGGTTACTACGTTAAATGCTTCTGTAAATATAATTAATTCACAGTATTCTAGTTTAGCAGGGAGTTTATCTAAAATGACTATTGCTAAGTGCAAAGGAATGGCTAAAAATGGCAATTCTAAATCAAGACGTTCTTCCAATCAGATGAGCTCATCTGCACAAAAATTTATGAGTAGTTTAAACAACTACAATCAAGCAATATCATTAAAAAAGCAAGGAGAAGCCATAGCAAAAGCTTTTGCTCAACAAGTTGAAAACTATAGTCAACTTAATAAAGCAAAAACTCCAGAAGCTTTGTTAGAAGAGTTTAATAATAATATGAAGGCTATTGCAGACTTACAAACTCAAAACAAAGCAGATAACCTTAATCAGATTGGAAATACTATTGAAACCTCATTAAACAACTTAAACTCTGGAAACAATGAAGGCGCTCTTTTTAGCGCTCTTTCATTAATAGATCAAGGAGAAGCACGAAGAGAAGCAAAACGCAAGACAGCACTTTATAAAGCTCAATTAGAAAGCGAAGCTAAAGAACAAATGGATGCCTTTTTTAAAAAAGCATTAGAGTTAAATCAAAAACAAATATCTTCTTATTATAATTTAACGGCCTTTGCTATTCATAAAGATGATGAAACCAACTACCTATCTTATGCGCAATACTTGGAATGTCATGCAATTAATATGAAGACCAACTATATTTACAATAGTACATCATGGCTTTCTAATTCTTGTAATAAACCTATTATATCTGAATCAATAAAAAATCCATACACAACAAAATTAAATAATTATCAAAATGCTGCCGAAAGAAAATTTAACCTTTATCATAAATATAATAATGCTATTTTTAAAAAAGGTGCATTAAGAATGGCTGGAGCTATTGCAAACGAAAAGCCAAGTGCAGCATCGTATTATCAACTTGGTCATTATGCAGGTATAGAGCAGCCATTAGTAGCATTTTTAGCCTTTAGCTCTTCAAAAGAGCTAAATACCTCTTTTTGGGATGCTGTTAAAAACCAAGAATTTTTTGAGGTAAAAAAAAGTTTAGAAATTTATGCTAAAGAAGCCATCGAAGAAAATGAAATTGAAATAGTAAAAGAATTTATTAGAAGTGGTGTTTATACTAAAATTCTAATAAAAGGGTATTCGTTATTAGAATATACCTTGCTAATGGATAAACCAGAAATAGCTCAAGTTTTTCTAGATGAAACAACTAAATTATTGAAGCACAATCAAAAGCTAAATAAAGTAAAAGAATTTATGGCTTTGGCTACTATTTTTGATGCAAAAAACACATTAGAAAGATATGTCAATTTTGATTTTAACCCTTTTATTGTTTTTTGGAAGGGTAAAGATTTAATTCAGCTGTCAGCGGAAGAGAACTCTTTGAACGTATTTGCTTATCTGATTGAAAAAAAAGATAGTGAAATTAAAAATTATGAAGGTCAAGAAATTGCATTGGCATATGAAACAAAAAAACTTTCAGATACTATCCAAATCTCTAAAAATTATAGAATACTTAATAACAAGAAATTAAAACAAAACTTAATTTTACATTTTTATTTTTTAGGAAATAATGATTTAGTAAAGTCATTAGGTAAAACCAGTCCACAATCCATACCAAATGTAATTATTGAAAACTATTTGAATGAAAATGACATTACCTCGTTAGTAGATTTTATTGAGATAGATCCATTATTTATTTCTAAGATTCCGTATAGTAAATCTTTAACAGATGCCATCTACGATGAACAACAATGGAGGTTTGTAACAAAAGAAAACACTGCAAATAGTTATAAAAAATATTTAACCAATCCTAGAACTAAAAAATATAGAACTGAAATATTACAAAAACTAGTAGATGTTAAAACAGTACCTGTACTTATACGAGCTAGAAATAAAAAAGGAAAATTTGGTTGTTTTGATAGAGAAGGAAAAGTAGTAATTCCATTTAAATATGATTTAATGTTAGATTTTAAAAATGGACTTGCCCCGGTACAAAAAGGAAATTTATTTGGTTATATTAATAAAAAAGGAGAAATGGAAATACCTCTTAAGTATAAAGCTGCATTTCCTTTTGAGAATAATTTAGCCTTAGTTCAAGGAGATAATAATTTAGAATATTCTATTAATAGGAAAGATGAAAAGGTAGCAGATATGGGAGTAGTTAGTAACATCTATTATGGTACAGAACTCATTGTTACAAGAAAAAATAGAGAAGTTATATTATCAAATTTAAAAGGAGAAAAGATTGGGGCAAGTGAGTTTAAGTATTTCACATATGATCCAACCCAAATAATGAAACCATTCTCAAATGATGCCATATTGGTCCAAAGTTCTAAAAACAATAACTATGCTGTAATTGACTATAATGGAAAAATAATTATTCCTCCACTTTATGCACAAATAATGCCTAATTTCTCAGAAGGTTTATTTTTTGCACAAAAAAAAGTAAATGGTAAGTGGGGTATTATAAATTCTAAAAACAACGAATTAACCCCATTTATATATGATAGTGCTAATTATATTAGATGGGGCAATTTATTTTCTCCACACAAAGAAGCTTATGTAAATATTGGAAGTGAGAAAATAATTATTAAATCTGATGGAACTCAAATAAAAAACGCAACGGACTGGGAAGTAAAAGACTATGATGTAAATGACATTTATGGAACAGAATACAGCGTGCCATTGCCCTATTTACAGAACCATAGTAGTATACAGGGATACTTTAATCATATAAAAAAAATAACAAAGCTTCAATGCACAACTGATGTAAAATATAAGATGAATTGGCAAGTGAAAAGTGTAAAATTTGGTATAAATGATGAAGATGGAAGTACAATTGTAAAACCATCATTAACGGTCGTATCGGGTTTTAGTTTTGATCATATAGAAATGGAATTAGATGGTAAACCATTCTGGGTTAATATTGAAGGAGAACTTGTTCAAAATCCTAAATTTTAAAGTCGAAGTAAGTTTATTTAATTATTTGAAGTAATAGCAATTAAATAACGATTTGCCAACACTGTATATAAAAAATAGCGCAAGTCGTTCTTAAAACTTAGGTTATGGCAGTTTTGGAAAGTCGCCAAATTTTTAAATTTGACAATTTCCAAACAAAAGATAATTAGTAAAATTTAAAAATCTGGCTTGTGCATAAACTGAAAATAATTTTTTAATTTCCACGCTACGAGCCATATACAAGACCGTTGACAATAATTAAAAACCGAAATATACCTATAATTAGGTATTGAACTTATAAAAAATTAAATCATTTTTAAATATGAAAAAGTATATATACATTTTATTATTAGCAATAATTTTTAATTGTTCAAAGAAGGAAGATGAAGTAATACCTGAAATTGTATTAGAAAATTTCGAATTGACTTCCAAAGAAACAACTGTGCAACAATTACAATTTGTAATTATAGAATCATCAGAAATGATTTTTAGTGACGATTCTTACAAAGCTACTTTTGGAGATCTTGAAATTGATTTATACAAAACAGAAAATAATAGCCTAATATTTTCAATTCCAGATACAAGTGTAGGTACTAATAAATTAGAATTAATCATTGAAAATAAAATTGGAAATATTTCATTCAATGTAAAAGAAAATATAGATCAAAATATAGATAACATAATAGAGAACGAAATTACCTCACCTTTAAATAGTTATCAGAATGAAATACAAGAGCTTTTATCTGACAATACTATTCCATTAGAAATAAAAGAACAACTTACATCTGCTAAAAAGGGAGTAGATGAATACATTAGTAAATTAGCTACTTTATCAAATGAGGAAAAAATAAACGTTGCAAAATTTTTTAATGCTAATCCAATATTAACTACAGATTATTTGAATTTATCTAGCAAAAGTTTTGGTAGTAAAACAAATACTAAATACTCTTCAATTAAAAGAAGTGCTCTAAAATTAGTAATTATTATAGCTACAGTTGTAACTACTGCTGAAATTATTGCTCCATTAATAGCTAAAGGGCTTGCTAGTCTAGGTACTTTTGTAGGAGTTAGCACAGTAGGTGCAGGTATAATAGTTACTGCATTAGGAGCAGCTGCTATAATACACGCAGAACATAATAAAATATTAAATAGTGCTTTTTTACCTTTTGAAAACGTACTTAAGGACGATAATGGAAACTATCTTGACAAAAATAGCGGTAAAAATAGTGGAAAAAATAAAACCGTAAGCAATGGTTATGAAGTTAATAATAATGAGAATTATGTATTTAATATTTTAAGTAAAGATAGGCTATTAAATTCATCTGACATTAACAATAGTAATTCTGATATATCAGAATTAGTTAAAAAAATCAAAACTTTAGAGTCAAAATGGGAGACTTTTAAAAACGGGGTAAATACAATTGTTTCAGATACTACAAATTGGTTTACAAGTTGGTTTTCATCTTCTTCTACCTCATTTAAATTAATAACATATGAATTAAAAAGTTTACCCTCTACAACAGATTCAATAGAAACAGAGGGGCAAAGTCAATATATAACTATTGTAGATTTTCCCTCTGATGTAGAAGTAGAATATTCTGAAGCTCCTGACAATTCAATAAATTTAAAATTTAAAGCAGATGAATCTACTTTACCAAGAACAGTAACTGGAAAAATAAAATATGATGATGGAGATTTTTCTAATGAAAAAGAGTTTACTGTTACATTAGAAAATGAAGGCCTTGTTTTAGAAGGAGATTTAAGTTTTGGAGAAGTAATTGTTAATACCACTTCTACCAAAACATTAAAACTTACAAATTCATATCAATCACCATTAATTGTTTCTTCTATAGATCTCCCTGAAGGATTTACTATTGATTGGGAAAAAGGTAGCATTGAGCCAGAGGCTACTAAAGAAGTTGCTATTACATTTGCACCAACAGAAATAAAGGAATATGCGGGACAAATTGTAGTAAATAATGATCTTGATCAAACCAACAACAGTAAAGCTATTGGTGGTAATGGTATTGAAGATGATGGTATGCTTATTTTAGAAGGAGATTTAAGTTTTGAAAATGTATTTGTTAATGCCTCTTCTACCAAAACATTAAAACTTACAAATTCATATCAATCACCATTAATTGTTTCTTCTATAGGGCTCCCTGAAGGATTTACTATTAATTGGGAAAACGGTAGCATTGAGCCAGATACTACTAAAGAGGTTTTTGTAACTTTTACCCCAACAGAAATAAAGGAATATGCGGGACAAATTGTAGTAAATAATGATCTTGATCAAACTAATAACACTATGACCCTTAGTGGCAATGGTATAGATGATAATGGAAATCTATTTTCAGATGCAGCAGCTGTAAAGGCTATTTTATCTGCAAACGGACTTAATGTATCTGACCCTAGATGGGACTCTACCATAGAATCTGAAGTTGTAGGGATATTGAGTGAAAATGGTTGTGAAGCTTCCGGTGTTCCTACGAGAGTTATTATTTTGGATTTTCATAACAAAAATCTTACAACACTTCCCGCGGAAATAGGCAACCTAACCAACTTAAGTAAGCTTTATTTACATAATAATAGTTTAACAAGTATTCCAACCATAATAGGTAGCCTAACCAATTTAACTCGTTTAGATTTAGGTGTCAATAATCTATCGAGTATCCCTGAAACAATAGGGAACCTTATAAATTTATGGGAACTTAACTTAGACTCTAATAATCTAACAAGTATTCCTGAGACAATAGGTAATCTATCCAAAACGGAAGAACTTGACTTAGGTTATAACGACCTAACAAGCATCCCAGCTGTAATAGGCAACCTAACCAATTTAACTTATTTAAAGTTGGCTAGTAATAATCTAACAAATATTCCAGCCACAATAGGTAATCTAACTAGTTTATCTTTTTTTACTTTGGGTAGTAATAATCTAACAAGTGTCCCTGAGACAATAGGTAATCTAACCAATTTAACTCATTTATCATTGAATAATAATTCTCTATCAAGTATTCCAACCACAATAGGTAATCTAACTAAATTACCTTCTTTAAAGTTAGCTTATAATAATCTATCGAGTATCCCTGAAACAATAGGGAACCTTATAAATCTAACAGAAATTAATTTATCTGATAATAATCTAACAAGTATCCCTGAGACAATAGGTAATCTAACTGAATTACATACTTTATTCTTGGGTTCTAATAATCTAACAAGTATCCCTGAGACAATAGGTAATCTAACTAATTTAACTTCTTTGACTTTATACAATAATAAACTAACAAGTATTCCAACCACAATAGGTAATCTAACTAAATTACCTTCTTTAGAGTTAGCTGATAATAATCTATCGAGTATCCCTGAAACAATAGGGAAACTTATAAATTTAGAGAAGATTATATTAAGAAATAATAATCTAACAAGTATCCCTGAGACAATAGGTAATCTATCCAAAACGGAAGAACTTGACTTAGGTTATAACGACCTAACAAGCATCCCAGCTGTAATAGGTAATCTTACTAGTTTAAAAACACTTCGTTTAGTTTCGAACGGTATGAAATGTTTACCTTCAGCAGTATGGAATTTAAAGAATAATTATGGTACAACTATATATACCGATTTGGAAGAAGGGGATACAGACTGTAGCAATTAGAGTATTTTCAACGTAAGTAGCAGATTTTATTCTTTTTAGTAAATCAAAGAAAAGTTACAAAACCAAGTCTTAACTTTAATTAGTTAAGGCTTTTTTTGTTTTCTAAAACTATTAGTTAATTGATAATTACGTAGTAACCAACTTTACAATTCATATTTAAAGGAATTTAAAAAAACTAGAAATTAATAACAGACTGAATTATAAAAATACTATTGCCAACACCGTGTAAAAAAAATTGCTGGGAAGAGCCAGTTTACGAAAGTCCTCGCGGACTTTCTATCTGTGATTTATTTACTAACTTTAGTGCTTAAACCACGCAACAAACCATATACAAACACGTTAGCCCTAATTAAAAAAAACTGTATGCAAAAATTCAAACAATCAACTTTGACATTTTTATTCATTTTAATATCAATTCCAATCTTAAATGCTCAAGTTAAGGATTGTAGCTGTAAAACAGACTTAGAATTTTTAAATCAGAAAATTAAGCAAACACCTTCATATAAAGTAAATAAGGAGAATTATAAGTTGGAGTATGCTAAGACAAAAAAAAGCATAGAAAATTTAAATTCTGGTTACGATTGTTTTCTTCAATTGAATAAATTAATGTTATCACTAAATGATAGACATTGTAATCTATATGGAATAAACAAAGGATTAGATGAAGAATCAAAAAAAGATACATCTAAATTTGAAGAATTTAAAGTATCAAATCTTTATAATGTTTACCCAAGACCTGAAATAAATTTAGATAGCCTAAAGAAATCGTTAAAGCAGAAAGCTACTGCCTCTATTGAAGGTGTTTACTACAGACAAGGATATTTGACACTAGGAGTTTATAAAACGATAAAAAATAATGATTACAGAGCAATTATTTTAGAATCCGAAATGGATGTTTGGGAAGTTGGAGAAGTAATTTACACTTTAGTTCCTTACGGTAACAATTATTTATTAGCTGTTGGTGGAAGTCTGTACAGTAAAAGAATGATATCTTATGGCGAGAGGATTGAAAACGGTGTTTTCCTAACTATGCAATTTCAAAAAGATAATTCAAAAGCTAATAATTCCATTTCATTATATCCAGAATCTACCTATTTTAGAAAGGAAATATCGCCTGAAACTACTTATTTAAAAATAGGTAGTTTCAACTCTTGGAATCCTACACTTTCTGAGGCATATAAATTTTACAAATCTCTAGAAGGAACTTTGACAAAGAACAATCTAATTCTTGACTTACGAGATAATGGTGGTGGTGGAGATAGAAACTCTAAAGGATTGTATAAAATATTGAAAAAATATATTAAAAAAAATAATGTTTACGTTTTGGTTAATCATAGAACCGCAAGTAATGCAGAACAGTTTGTATATAAACTAAATGATTTTGGAAATTGTACAATCCTCGGAAATAGAACAAGTGGAACAGCGACGTACGAAAAAGTAAACTCTAATTACAATCTACCTTGTGAAAATTACATTGTAGTTCTAACATCTAAAAAGCATATTAAGTATCTAAAATTAGAATCTATGGGCCTTGAACCAGATATAAAACTGGCAGTTGAAAATGATTGGATGATACAAGTACAAAACTATATCGAGAAAAATAACTAGGGCTAACAACGTATAAAATTAATTGCTGGTAAAAGCCTATTTACGAAAGTCCTTGCGAATTTTCTATTCGGTTTGTATTTGCTAAATTTATTGCTTAAACCACGCAACTAATCTCATACAACAACGTTGGCAAGAAGCGAAACCATAAAAACTCAAATTCTCTTATTTTTTTATTATTTTTATATTTGATTTTTTTGAATAAAAATATTTTATCCCCTTTTTTATCGATTTAAACCTATGAAAAAAAACTTAACAACATTTTTATTACTTGTAGCATTTACCTGTTTTTCACAAACAGATTCCGGTATAGAATTAGTAAAAAAAGGCCCTATAAGTCAATGGAAATGGGTAGCAACAAATAATCACAAACAGCCTGTCATTTTTGAACTTAAACAAAAACTTACGGACTGCGAAGGTAAAGTCTCTGTAATCATCAAGAAAAAAACTATATACAATACAACTAAAAAGGGATCTACTTATA
>Ga0233426_10003015_pt1 | contig 13602 bp, 11 predicted proteins | sample SI_118_April2016_6_FD_179875 | JGI IMG/M metagenome (GOLD analysis project Ga0233426, IMG submission 179875) | Seawater microbial communities from Saanich Inlet, British Columbia, Canada - SI_118_April2016_10_MG | ecosystem: Environmental > Aquatic > Marine > Inlet | place: Canada: British... | reverse complement strand
CGTGACAAAATAATGTCAATGATTACAGACCTCGGCTTTGAGGCTGTCAAACCTCAGGGTGCATTTTACATTTTTCCTAAATCACCTGATTTTGATGATGTTTCATTCGTGAAACGGGCACAGCAGGAAAACATTTTACTTGTACCTGGAACCGGTTTTGGGGGGCCGGGACATTTTCGGATTTCACTTTGTTGTACTCAGGAAACAATCGAAAATTCCCGTCCTGGATTTGTGCGTTTAGCAGAACATTATGGTTTATAAATTATTTCACATAATATAAAATGTAACAAAAAAAAGTCAATTATCCTTTGGTTGGCGATATCAGCCTTGGCTGGGAAGAAGGCCGAAAACTTCCAGAACCGATAGTCGAATTGCAAACTAGAAAGTAAAAATAGAAACCGGACAACTTTTGTATAAATTATTTATATCTAATTGATTTCACTATGACTGTTTCTCTACACCATCAAGACATGGCAAACGCACTCCGCTTTTTAGCAGCAGATGCTGTACAAAAAGCAAACTCAGGTCACCCAGGAATGCCGATGGGCATGGCGGATGTTGCAACCGTATTGTTTGCCCGATTCTTAAATTTTAAAGCAAGTGATCCGGATTGGCCTGACCGGGACCGCTTTGTCTTGTCTGCAGGGCATGGTTCAATGCTGCTTTATTCACTGCTTCATTTGACAGGTTACGAGGATTTTACGCTGGACGAACTGAAAAATTTTAGACAACTTGGTTCAAGAACAGCCGGACATCCGGAATATGGACACGGTGCAGGAATTGAAACCACGACTGGACCGCTTGGACAAGGGGTTGCGAATGCTGTTGGAATGGCGATTGCTGAACGAATGCTCGCTGAAAGATTTGGAAGCGACATAGTAGATCATTACACCTATGTCATTGCCGGAGACGGATGTTTGATGGAAGGAATAAGTCACGAAGCAGCATCATTCGCAGGACATTTGGGTCTGGGAAAATTGATAGTGCTATTTGATGACAATGGAATTTCCATTGATGGATCCACCGATCTTGCTGTCAACGATGATCAACTGATGCGTTTTGAAGCTTGTGGATGGGACGTATCATTCTGCGACGGACATGATCCAGATGCAATTTCTGCGACCATCAACGCTGCAATAGAAAATCAAGACAAGCCGTCACTGGTTGCCTGCAAAACGACGATTGGTTTTGGATCACCAAACAAAGCTGGAACTGCCGCTATACACGGAGCACCACTTGGTAATGATGAAATTACTGCTACACGAGAATCGCTTAACTGGCCACATCCTGCTTTTGAGATTCCTGAAGCAATCGGAAGTGCGTGGCGCAGCGTCGGGTCAATGAAAAGTGCTAAAATGGAAGCCTGGCGCAAACGATTAAATGAATCAGAACGAAAGGAAGAATTTGAACGCGTAATTTCCGGAACACTTCCGGAAAACTGGGAAGCTCCTTTACGAAATTTCAAGCTGAAGCATTCAACAGAAAAAACAAAAGTAGCCACCCGTAAAGCAAGTCAGGAAACACTGGATGTGTTAGCAGAAGTAATTCCGGAATTGGCTGGTGGTTCTGCTGATTTGACCGGATCAAATTTGACAAAGGCTAAATCACAAAAACCAATTACTCCAAGTGACTTTTCGGGAAGTTATATTCACTATGGAGTCCGAGAGCACGGTATGGCTGCTGCCATGAACGGCATCGTTCTGCATGGAGGATTCATTCCGTATGGCGGAACATTTCTGATTTTTACTGATTATTGTCGACCATCAATACGTTTGTCTGCCTTGATGAAACAGCGTGTGATTTACGTGATGACACATGACTCCATTGGTTTGGGTGAAGACGGACCAACACACCAACCTGTGGAACACCTTTCCAGCTTACGTGCGATTCCGAATTTGAATGTGTACCGACCATGTGATATCGTAGAAACCGCTGAATGTTGGGCTGAAGCACTGACAACATCCTCCACACCTTCTGTGCTTTCTCTCTCCCGCCAGGGTCTGCCATGCCTGCGAACAGAACACACTGACGAAAATTTAAGTACAAAAGGGGGATACGTCCTGGCCGAAGCTGAAGGTAAGCGAGATGTGACATTGATCGCTTCTGGATCGGAAGTTTACATTGCCATGGAAGCACGTGATCAATTGAAAGCTGAAGGCGTTTCAGCTGCAGTAGTCTCCATGCCTTGTTTGGATTTGTTTGAATCTCAGGACAAAGATTACCGGAATCAGGTAATTTCTTCCAGAATTCCGGTAGTTGTTGTGGAAGCAGGCGTTGAGCAAAGTTGGGGGCGTTATCTTGGGGAAGCAGGAGAATTTGTAGGCATGAAAAGTTTTGGGGCATCCGCACCTGCAAACGACCTTTTTGAACATTTTGGTATCACTACGAAAAATATAGTGGAAGCAGCAAAAAGAATTACGAAAAAATAACCGCCATGAAAATTGAAAATACTAAGAAATTCCTTTACGTTTATCAGCGAACTTGGCAGCTTTTCCTTAATCCTAAATCTGAGTATAAATTATGGCTTTAATATCTTTAAGACAATTACTTGATCATGCAGCGGAAAACAGCTACGGCGTTCCGGCGTTCAATGTTAACAACATGGAGCAAATTCAATCGATTATGCAGGCAGCGAAAGCTACGGATTCGCCTGTAATTTTGCAGGCCAGCAGGGGAGCACGTTCCTATGCAGGTGATATTTTTCTACGGCATTTGTTTGATGCCGCAGTTGAAATGTATCCGGACATTCCTATTTGCATACACCAGGATCACGGAAATAACTTCGATACTTGTCTCTCTGCAATGGCCAATAATTTCACCAGTGTAATGATGGACGGTTCGCTGGAAGAGGATGCTAAAACACCGGCTTCGTATGAATACAATGTTGGCATCAGTTCAAAAGTCACTGAGGTGGCGCATAAAATTGGTGTGTCGGTAGAAGGGGAACTTGGCTGTCTGGGTTCATTGGAAACCGGTGAAGGCGAAAAAGAAGACGGACATGGTTTTGAAGGTAAATTATCGCAGGATCAACTGCTGACTGATCCAGATCAAGCTACTGATTTTGTAAATAAAACACAGGTTGACGCACTGGCTGTAGCGATAGGTACTTCTCACGGTGCATACAAATTCAGCAGGAAACCTGATGGAGATATACTAGCGCTAAATGTTGTCAAAGCCATCAACAAAAGATTGCCGGGCCTACACATGGTCATGCACGGCTCAAGTTCGGTTCCGCAAGAACTACAGGACATTATCAATGCAAATGGCGGGGAAATGCCTCAGACCTGGGGCACGCCTGTGAACGAAATTGTTGAGGGCATAAAACATGGTGTCCGAAAAGTTAATATCGATACTGATTGTCGCATGGCAATTTCTGGTCAAGTTAGGAAAATATTGCAGGAAAAGAAAACGGAGTTTGATCCACGAAAATTCACAAAGCCGGCGACTGACGCCATGCAGGTGGTTTGTGAATCTCGCTACGAAGCCTTCGGGACGGCAGGCAATGCAACGAAGTTAAAACCACTTCCGTTGACAGCAATGGCTGGGCGTTATAACTCAGGTGAATTGGAACAAAAAATTCAATGACTTTTGAGAATTAAGGTGGTAGCACTTTACTGATTTACCCTAGTTGGAGGTAAAAATTAGGTGTCTGAATAGTAAAACAACAAAACATGATGATTGCATAAAAAGTACAGAATCGTAAAATTTATTTAAAAACAAAGTCATAGATGTTACAGAAGTAAAAAATAAAAATAGTTCTCTTTACTCTCTTCTATTCAGAAGCAACACGGCATTTTCGCCTTTAAATCTGTTACAGTTTCATTACAAAGAGCACCTCTCATGAAAACCATAAAAATTTCCCCTTCCATTCTATCCGCAGATTTTTCTCGTCTTGGTGAACAAGTCCGTGAAGCTGAAGATGCAGTGGTAGATTATATCCACGTTGATGTAATGGACGGACATTTTGTTCCCAACATCACAATTGGCCCTTTGATAGTGAAAGCCTTGCGTCCTGTTACTAAACTGCCACTGGATGTACACTTGATGATTGAAAATCCGGAATGTTATGTTGAGGATTTTGCCAAAGCTGGAGCTGATATAATTACCGTGCATCAGGAGACATGTCCACACTTGCATCGTAACATTCAGCAAATTCATGATTTAGGAATCCGTGCCGGTGTGAGTCTCAATCCCTCCACTCCTGTAAGTACATTGGATGAAATTATCGCAGAAGTAGACTTGGTACTTCTGATGTCAGTCAATCCCGGATTTGGTGGACAGTCCTACATTTCTTCCTCTACAGGCAAAATAAAAAAGTTACGCGAGATGCTTGACTCATGTGGATCGTCTGCAGATTTAGAGGTGGATGGCGGCGTTAATGTTGACACAGTTTGTGAAGTTATTGGAGCTGGAGCCAATGCCTTTGTTGCCGGTTCCGCTGTTTTTAACGACAAACATAGTGTAGCAGAAAATGTGCGCCTTCTTCGAGAAAGAATAGATTCTGCCTGAATGTTAAAGGTTCCCTTTTTATCCATCTTTTAAAATGCTGGAACCTTTCAGTAAATTAAAGGATAGTGTGCAACTGAGATTGAATGAAAAATAATATCAAAACAGTTTGTGGGATAGAAAAATATGATGAACTTTCCAAAAGAAAAGGTTTTCTCAATCAACTTCGTTTTTATTGGTTCGTTTTGTGTGCATCACTAAGGGATATCGGAAAAAAGAAAACGATAAAGGAAGAATAATTTTTTGGTTTCCGAGTTATTTTATACTCCATGTGGAGATTACTCTACAACCAGCCCCATCATTCCCTGAGAATAACCCCACTAATTCTTCACAGTTTGACACCCTCAAAGTAAAATACCCGCTTCTTGTAAAATACACCTTAACACCTACCCAGGACATCGTCGAAAATTTGGTAGCGATACTTGCGATTCGTTTGGTAGCAATACTTGCGATTCGTAGGGAATTGAAAGGAATTTCAGACCGACACCCTGCGAAGGTTAAATCTTTGATATTTTTAGAAAACGTTGCAAACACACAGTTTTCGAGAATACACGTTTTTAATATTTATTCACCCTTACAAGGTTGCAGGAAAGATTCGGGGAACTATCACTGGATACCGGATCCAAGCTCCACTTCACCTGGGATTGATAATAGACAGGAAACGAATGCTGTGTCAGTTATGTTCGTGTATAAATTTTTTCAGGATGAGGAATTATAGAAAAATAGCTTGAGGTAGTGATAGGTAAAAAACGGGTGGCCTCAAAGTCTGGGCAGTGCTTTTTACTCGCGTCGTGCACCTATTTTTTCGTCAGGACGAGTGACCTCACTGATGCGCACACCATAGCGTTCATTCACCACAACTATTTCTCCACGTGCCATGAGGCGGTTGCCAACAACTACATCCATTGGTTCGCCTACTATTTTTTCAAACACCAGCATACTCCCTTTTTTCAGATTAAGTACTTTTTGTACTTCCATCTCTGTTCGTCCAATTTCGACGGTCATAATCAAAGGCACATCTTCAATGAACTTTACCGTGTGAAAAATCTCTCCATCATCAAAGGTTTCAAATCCCAGCATCAGTCGTTCCTCTGTAATTAGTTTTTATTCTGTAGTGTATGTGAGGTTCAAAAGCAGGCCAACTTTTGGGCGTATTGGCATTGAGTTATGTAAACAGTTTGTGCAGATTATGTGCCTCTTTCTGAAGTCTCAGCAAGACCTCAAACGAGATTTTCCATAATATAGCGCCGACGTTCTGCAGTATTGGTTCCCATGTAGAAGCTCAGTAATTCTGGAACTTCATGTGTATGTTCGATACCAACAAGAACAGCACGCATATCTTTACCAATAAACTGTCCAAACTCTTTTGGTGAAATTTCACCAAGTCCCTTAAAGCGAGTTACCTCAAAATGAGTCCCTTTCTGCAGTTTTTCAAATGCTTCATCCTTTTCAGTCTCGCTGTAACAATATTGTGTTGTTTTCTGGTTACGAACACGAAAGAGAGGTGTTTCAAGGATGTAAATGTTTCCCTGTAAAACGAGTGGTTCGTAAAATTGTAAAAAGAAAGTCAACAGTAAATTGCGGATATGAAGACCGTCTACATCGGCATCAGTAGCAATCACAACCTTGTTGTATCGCAAATCCTCGAGTGAGTCCTCAATTCCGAGGGCCTTCATGACATTGTACAGCTCAAGATTTTTGTAAATAGCTTCTTTGCCCTGTCCATAACAGTTGAGCGGCTTCCCCTTGAGACAGAAAACTGCCTGTGTATAAACATCACGTGAGCTAATCATGCTTCCGCCGGCAGACATGCCTTCAGTGATAAAAACAGTGCTTTCATCTCCACGTTCGCTTTTGTCACCAAGGTGAAATTTGCAGTCTTTTAGATTGGGAATCGTCAGTGCTGATTTTTTTGCATTTTCTCTGGCAGCCTTTTTAACATTGTGCAATTCCTTGCGGATTCGTTCATTAGTCTGTATTTTATGTTTGAGCGGCTCTGCTACTTCCGGATGTTTATAAAGAAAATCGACAATTGTATCACGAACCAGCGGCATCAGCCATGAACGCAACTCGGAGTTTCCCAATTTATTTTTAGTCTGTGATTCAAAAATCGGCTCCTGTACTTTTATGGCTACTGCACCAACCAGTCCGTCTCTTACATCCGGACCTTCAAAGCTTGTATTAAAAAATTGGTTGGCTCCTTTGAGAATGCCTTCTCGAAATGCAGAAAGGTGGGTACCACCATCGTTTGTGTGATGGCCGTTGACATAGCTGAAATATTCCTCACCGTAATGCTCAGTGTGTGTGAGCGCCATTTCTAATTGTCCGTTTTGACAGTGAACGATGTCATAAAGATTTGCATCACTTACTTCTTCCTTCAGTAAATCCAATAGGCCGTTTTCGGACTTAAATTTTTCACCATTCAGTGTGATTGTCAGCTTACGGTTTAAATAAGCATAGTTCCAGAGTTGTTTTCGGATAGTGCCCAGGTCATAGCTGTAGTTTGGAAAAAGCTTGGAATCAGGTGTAAAACGAATTTTTGTACCGTTACTCTCGTTTGTATCATTTGTAGCTGGATCATTTTTAAGTTCCCCGGATTTAAACTGGGCAAAGACCGATTTTTTTTCACGAAAAGAAGTGACATCAAATTGATCTGAAAGAGCATTCACTGCTTTGGTGCCCACTCCATTCAGCCCGACACTGAACTGAAAAACCTCATCATTGTATTTCGCACCGGTGTTGATGATGGAAACACACTCCACTAACTTCCCTAAAGGAATCCCACGTCCAAAATCACGAATGTTTACTGCTCCATTTTCTACACGAATATCGATACGCTTCCCGAATCCCATAATGAATTCGTCAATGGAATTATCCACAATTTCTTTGAGCAAAACGTAGATACCGTCACTTGGGTGGGAACCGTTACCCAGACGACCAATGTACATGCCGGGGCGTAAACGGATATGTTCGAGGGAGGAAAGCGTAAGGATTTTACTTTCGTCGTATATCGTCTCTTGTACTGAATTCATTGTCTATCCTTGACTGATTCGCATTCCATGCTTTCCCTCAACTTACAAGGTGGGGGAATTTGCCGAGTTAGAAAAGATACTTTTCCCTACAAAGTTAATCTTTTAAATATATGCAATCATCATGAAATTGTCAAAAGACACTTTCATTTCTACATATCTTTTATAGTGATGTTGAAGATTTTTTATATAACCATTATTATGAGTATAATTACAAATGTAAAAACTTTGCATATGGATTTTGAATTGATTTGTGATTGTCGTCTCCTAAAAATTTAATGAAACTGCTTATATTGGTATTTTTTCATTCTGGTGAGTTTTTTCAAAATATTCCTGCCTTCAATTCTGGTCGTAATTGGAGTAAATGCTTTCTTATGTCCCATTATTTAATTGGATGAATTGTTGCTCACAAAAACGTCGACTTCGTCTGAAGAATCGAGGTGGGCATAGACTTGGCCGACGCAGGACCTTATCTTCTATATTTTAATGCTCTTGATAGAGATTACATTTTGGGAGTATTTCAGTGCATGAAGCTCAAAAAACACATAATAATGAACTATTTTTTTATTAATTATTATATAGGCTTAGTAATTTTTTGAAATATTTTATGAACTTGAGAGATAACAATATTGAAAGAATGGCTAATGGAACATTCGATGTCCTCATCGTAGGTGGAGGAATTAACGGTGCGGTTGCAGCAAATGCTCTTGCGGCAAGAGGTGCTAAAGTGGCTCTGGTGGACAAAGGTGATTTTGCCGGTTTAACCAGCCAAAATTCCTCTAATCTCGTCTGGGGTGGAATCAAATATATGGAAACTTACGAATTTCCCTTGGTGCGACAACTCTGCATGTCACGCAACCATCTTCTCCGTTCTTACCCTTCGTCCATCCGAGAGATCCGATTTTTTACCAATCTGGACAAAGGGTTCCGTTTTTCACCAGTATTGCTTTATTGCGGAGCCTTGCTTTATTGGGCAATTGGTAATTTTTTTACACGTTCCCCACGTTTTTTAACCACCAGGCAAATCAATACCGACGAATCCATGATTAATACCGAACACAGCATCGGAGGCTTTGAATATTCTGACGCATTTCTCTACGATAATGACGCACGTTTTGTTTTTAATTTTATTCGTTCTGCTGTTAACTACAACTGCACGGCAGTCAATTACGTGGAATCATTGGGAAGTGTCCGGAATGCTCAGGGTGAATGGCAGACACAACTCCGGAATACTAGAAATGGAGAAACATATAAAGTTAGGAGCGCAGTCATTATCAATGCGTGCGGACCTTATGTTGATCAACAAAATAAGATTTCTGAAGTGACCACCGAACATCGTCATGTATTTTCCAAAGGTATTCATTTAATCGTTCCACAAATTACAAATAATAAAAGGGTGCTGACTTTTTTTGCGGATGACGGTCGTTTGTTTTTTGCCATTCCAATGGGAAACCGCACAATGGTTGGAACAACTGATACTCGTGTTTCCACTCCTGAAACTGAAGTTACTACGGAAGATCGACATTTTGTTCTTGACAACATTAACAAACGTCTGAATCTAACCAAACCACTGACTGAAGTAGATATTATTTCCGAACGCTGCGGTGTGCGCCCCCTGGTGATAAAAACCGGTGATCAAAATAACAAAAATGAAGAATGGATGAAGCTCTCTCGCAAACACGCAGTTGATGTAGATTGGGAGCGAAAACACATCAGTATTTTTGGAGGTAAACTTACTGACTGCCTCAATGTTGGTGAAGAAATATGCGAGGTCGTTCAACAATTAGGAACTCATCTTCCTTATCCAAAACGAAAATGGTACGGAGAACCTCATGAAGCGATTAGAGATGAGTATCTTCATCAAGTAGACTTAATGGGACTGGATGAATTGACTTCTGCTGGAGCCTCGGAAGTTTTGTCAAAACGTCTTTGGAGGCGCTACGGAGCGCAAGCCATTGGACTCCTGGAAAACATCCGGGAGAATCCGGATATGGTAGAACCATTGATTGAAGGAAGCGATTATATCCGCTGCGAATTGACACAGGCTACTCGACGGGAAATGATAGTGACTCTGGAAGATTTTTTGCGACGACGCTCAAAACTTGCTTTGGTAGCTCGACACGAAGACCTTAAAAATTCTCAAGGTATCAAAGATGCCTGCGAAATTCTGTTTGGCGAAGATGCTCCTGAACGGTGGTCGGAATATTTTGGTGAATAGCCGTAGAGTAGGTAAATATTTCTGGAAGCTCTATTTTCTGCTCCAAATTTAATTTTTGTTAAAGTCAAAAAACAGCAATTCTGAGACAGAGCAGGGAAAATTAGATCTGCGGTAAAAACATTATATCAACGATCCAACCTCCCCCATAGCAGTACAACTAACTGATAAAACAATATATATAACTTGTGTCGTCTGAATTAAATATAGTTTATAGATTCGCAGACTTGTTTGAAATGTAATTTAAATTATTATTCACGTTTCTTGCATTACCTTTTTTGTACTAAATGTAGCGGTTTAATTTTGACAGTCCGTTTAGTTTTTGGAACAGTTGTAAGATTTTATCCGGAAACTCGTCTTTAAGTAGACTGTTGCATTTCTTTCACTTCCAAGTTAATTAAGGAGATGCTATGGAAAGCAAGACAAAGGTAGTGACATCCTACGTTAGCCATAAAGATGTTCAGGATGCAATGGAACGGTTCTTAGATCTCGGTGGGAAAATTACCAAAATCGACGATCCTTGCCAGGAAATTTTACTCAGAGGTGATATGAACGAAGAAGACATGAATTACATTGATCCGCATGCCGCAAATCCATCCAGGAACGGTTTGGGTCAAGTGGGTAACGTTCTCCAGCAAGAGGTGCAAACAGAACTCAAGGAAGCATGAACTTTTTGAAGTTGGTAGGCTTACGACTACCGGCTTTTTTTTAGCAGGGGCATTGACCCTCTTCATCAGTCCGGAACATTCAGAATCGGCCCAGCGCAATGGATTTTCAATTGAAGATCCATTGATCCCTCTGGAAGAGATACTGGGCGGTGGACCACCGCGTGATGGTATTCCTTCTATTGATTCTCCTAAATTTATTCTAGCCGTAGAGACAGGTTAGCTGTTTCAATCATATTTTGCACCCTCTGTAGAACCTAGTATCGGCTTACTTAAAAAATAATCATGAATGAAATTAATTTAAAACCAGTTCAACATGCAGTGTTTGATGCCTACGGGACCCTCTTTGATGTTCGCTCCGCAGCGTCTCGTCATCAATCCAGACTAGGTCAAAAAGCACAAGCCGTATCTGCATTGTGGCGTACCAAACAATTGGAGTATACCTGGCTGCGCAGTCTGATGAAACGCTATGTTGATTTCTGGCAGGTTACTCAGGACGCTCTGGATTATGCTCTAGATTCTAACGGCATTGACGATCAAAGTCTGCGCCGGGATCTTCTGAATGCATACCACGAATTGGCCTGTTATCCGGAAGTTCCGGAAACTCTGCGAAATTTAAAGGAACTGGAATTGGGGACTGCCATACTTTCCAATGGAACTCCAAAAATGTTGGAAGCCGGTGTCAGCAACAGCCATTTAGAAAATTTATTGGATTCAATATTTTCGGTGGACACTATTGGGGTTTTTAAACCTGCACCGCAAGTTTATCAAATGGCCGTTGATCAACTTGGATCTACTCCGGAAGAAATACTTTTCTTTTCCTCAAACGCCTGGGATGTCTCCGGAGCCGCCACTTTTGGGTTTCAGGCAGTCTGGGTCAATCGTTTCGGACAAGCAGCGGAGCGTCTTCCAGGAACTCCGGTTCTTGAAATTAAAAAGCTGGATGCAGTCTTACAATACTTGCCTTCAGACTGAAGTCTGATATGTGAATCCGCCTGTACAACTGCAAGTTATAAGACAAAGATATTATATCAAAAACCGGTGACTGCTGAGTGTTTTGCTCCTAAGGTTCAGTAAAATGTTCTGGAGAAGCAAATCTTTCCTGGTTACCTACATACCTGCGACTTGTTCATCAGTCGGCTCAGCACAACAGTACCAAGGTTCACTCATTGCAGGCACGGGACTGCTGTCAGCATTCTCCGGAGGAAGAGCTGGTGCTGACTGTTTGCAGGCATTGTGTGCTAAAACCCATACTTGCTCAAAAATTGCCCGTCTGTTGGAGCCCTCGCGCTCTCCAAGTTGAATTGCTTCATAGACTTTGGACTGTAGATCATCGACACACGGATCGGCTGGCGTCCACTTATAGCTCAGCTTTTCTGCATCGAAACCACTGATGTAGTGTTTCATTTCTGCCAACTCTAAAATCCTGCTACCTGCTGGGATCAGCAGGCGAATAGCGAGCTGGACCGGCGCTACATTCTCAATCAGGCCTAGTTCGATAATCATTGTGAGCAGATCAATAAATCCAAAGGGCGTTGTCCATGGATTAAACGGGATGAAAGTGGGAGACGGTGTCAACCCTGCGGCACGTGTGGCATATACCGCCTCGACAAAATCTGCTCGTGTATGCCTTTTTTCCAGCTTACCCAGAATATTATCATCTACCTCTTCTACTGCTGTGGTGACAAAAAGACATCCAGTTTCGGCCAAATGACGAAGTTTTTCCCTGTGAGCCAGCAGGTGCTCTATCTTGATGGTGACGTCGTAAGTCAATTTAGGAAACTCGACATGAAAGGACTTGACCAATCGAATGGCATGGCCCGGCCCGTTAAAAAAATCCGGGTCCCCGAATGTTATATGTTCTGCACCGGCTTCGACCTGCTGACGTATGTCTGCCATTACCACGTCTGGCTGAACCACAAAGAATCGACCGTTATATACCGGTACTACAGGACAATGGCGACAAATATGCTTACAGCCTCGTGTACCTTCGGTGTAGCCAACAACAATTGACTGATCCTTTCCAATTTTGAGCTTGGCGTAGTTGTTTAAATTTGGAAGGTTATTTCGCTTTGGTATACGGAAAATCTGCTTTTTAAGGGATACCGAGTCTGAATCCTGTACAAAAGTATGATTCACCAATCGGCGATAAAGTTGTACCAGACTATCTTCAAACTCCCCTGAAATTATGGTTTTACCGCCTAAGTCACGGAGGTGGTCTTTATTAATTGTTGCGTAGAGGCCGTAAAAAGCTAGATGAGCGCTAGAATTGAGCTTCTGAATTTTTGGAAGCATTGCGATTGCAAGTCTAGTTGCTGTATGCATGGGCAGGTAGATTGCAATTAATCCTGCAAATTTCACTGCATCTTGCTCCATGGATTCCACTGCCAGGTCTAAGCAATTGACTATCGCACCTGCATCTTCTAGCCACCTCGCTGGGCTGGCGATGCCAAATGGCTGATGACCTAGGTCATATGTACTAATCAAGCAGACTTTCAAACCAAAACTTAAAATCGATATATTAAAATTTATTAAGTAATAAAAAAACTACTTAATTCATCATTGCAATTGATCAAGTAATTTTTGCTTAAAAGGCGATCAGACAGACGATGAAGAGAGGAAAACAATCATTAATAGACCACGACCGATAAATAACCTTTATGTACAGATTGACGTAATAAAAAGTAATTAGTTTTATGGTGGTTGTCTATTTCAGACTAAAATATAACATCATTTGGTATTTTAATACAAGTATGAGATTTTCCTTGGAGGATGTCTGACTGTGAAGAAGTTGTTAAATAACACAACTATCGCAGCGTTTTAGTTTTGTAAAAATATTAGTTTTTATTCTAATTATCTGCTTTTTACCTTCTGTAATTAATATCACAGAACTATGTTCTTCCAGAATTATGAGGGCATTATCTCTATTTTGTTTATCCCGAATTTGATTTTGACCTTCTGAAGTGGACCCAAAAAATGAGACTGTATGTTACGGTATGTTTTGCAGAATGGAATACGGCTATCCGGACCGGTTAATAGAATGGAAACTGGTTTATTTCTTGAATCGATAGACATGAGAAAAGCATGTCATATCATTTTTGAGTCTCTGGTTTCAAATCATTTAATATCGGTAAAAGTGAGGCCAAATATTCTGCCAGTGCGTCCAAATCTTCTTCCTGTAAATTTT
>Ga0233426_10003009_pt1 | contig 13632 bp, 12 predicted proteins | sample SI_118_April2016_6_FD_179875 | JGI IMG/M metagenome (GOLD analysis project Ga0233426, IMG submission 179875) | Seawater microbial communities from Saanich Inlet, British Columbia, Canada - SI_118_April2016_10_MG | ecosystem: Environmental > Aquatic > Marine > Inlet | place: Canada: British... | reverse complement strand
GCCCCCCCACCAGACTTTGTTGGAACCCGTCAATCTGGATCTCGAATTGTCCGATGGTACCAGAAGCATGTTTCAGCGTGCCAACTACAGTATCATAGGCCGGCGAGGGGACAATTTCGGACCCGGGCGCAAGCAGGACCGTTAAGGACAGCGTGTCGGCCAGACGATCAGCAGCACTAAGCGCGATATCGGCGTCCCCGATAATTAAACACGTGCCCTCTGATACAATATCGACCGACCGATAGGACGGTTCCGGCAGCATCGCATCGGCGATCAGAGCTGCGATTTTGGGCGTTGTGGACTCTGTGTCAGCCGTCCAACCCGCGCGGTCGCGAATATCGATAAATTGCGGCTCATCGACCTCTAACTCTTCGGCAAGCTCGGCAAAGCGCGGGGCCTCTTGTTGGCAGGCAATAATCACGTCCCCGTCCGCAATTGCTTTGGCTGCACTTTCAATCTGGGTGGTGCAAAGACCCGTGAAAACACGCGAACAGCTCAGCCCTGTTGCGTTGCTCAAACCAGTAGAATCAACCATTTGAGAGCCAAGGCAGTCACATACAAGCAAGGTCTTTGACATAGAGCCCCCATAGATAGTTTGATTTGATCTTGCCCTCAGTAAGCCCGTATTTTTTTCCACAGTAAACCTACAAATGAACAGCACCCAATACGATTGCAATTCACAGTTGCGATAACTGACCTTTGGTAAAGCTAAGTAAAATAGTCGGGAATTAAATTCAGCAAAATTCCTCTAACACGCTGCAATGCAGCAACAAAAATTCTGTCGGGGCGCGAGAAAATGCTATGAATGATGGTGGATTTGGCACAATATAAAAGGACTCACACCTGAGAGGCTTCTTTTTGAAAGTTGTATTCCCAAATGCGCAAACCCTACCGCTTGGCGTTGTTGTCAAGCGCGCTCCTGGCGTTACCCGCTGGGCTAAGTTTGCGTGGACGGTGTCCTCTGTTTTGCCGGGTGCCGCTGCTGCTGACTGGAAGGTGATCCGCCAAGAGGGCGATGTAACTGAATACCACGCAGCGACGCTGCCTTTGACGCTTTATGTATCAGACGCAGAAGCCTATGCGCACGAACTTCAGGCGCGCGCGCCGTCTGTCTATGTCGTACTGCGCCAGAGCGAACAGTTAAATGATCTACCGTGGTCCGTGGCCCTTGTGACCGCATCCCCTTACGAGGCGCAGGATTATTGCGATTCTGCAGAAGAATTGGTTGAAAAAATCCCAATGCCCGAAGGATTGCACGCGTGGATCGCAGAGTTCGTGGACACTCATTACGAAGAAGAAGCCTTTATAAAACGCCGGCGCGACAAGACGCGTGTTGATAAGGTGGATGACGGAATAGGCGATGCACGTATTCGCCAAGTCAGCGATGTTTATCGCGCACCCCGGCGCAAAGAGGTGCTAAGTTGAGCCGCGAAATGTCATCATGGTCCCGCCGCCGTGCCGCCGTTGCCGCCGAAGCCGCAGCTGATGAACGCGCGCTGGAACAAGCACGCATCGCCGAGCAACAAAAAGAGTTGGCCGCAAAATCCGACGATGAAATTCTGGAAGAGCTTGGCCTGCCAAATCCCGACACAATGGTGGACGGCGATGACTTTAAAGCCTTTCTCGCCAAGACGGTCCCCGCCCATTTGCGCAAACGCGCATTGCGCACGCTTTGGCGCAGCAACCCTGTGCTGGCCTGTGTGGACGGGTTGAACGACTATGATGACGACTACTTGACGGGCAGTTTCAATCAGGGACCCATCAGCACGACCTATCAGGTCGGCAAAGGGATGCTTGCCCATTTGGTGGAAATGGAACGCCAGAAAGAGGCGTTGGAAAATCCGGTGCAAGACGTGGTTGAGCAGGAATTGGCAGACGAGGCGGCGGAAGAGCCCCGTGACCACGAGGATATGCCAATCGCAACTACAGAGACGGAAACAGAGACAGCAGAGACCATCGAACCGGACGACGAGGACATTATGATGCCTGCGCCGCGCCGCATGAAATTCCATTTCGAAACGGACGCCGCATGAACGTAGCCGCACCCATTTCAGAGGTTTCGCAAGAAGATCACTTGCGCGCCGATCTGTATAACTATCTTGGCCTCATGCTGTCGGCTCCGCCTGATCAGATGTTGCTGGACCAAACAGCGGCTCTTGCGGGGGATGCCACCCCACTCGGGGAAGCGATACAGGGCCTTGCGCGTGTTGCGAAGGTTTCAAAACCTAAAGCCGTACAAACAGAGTTTAACGCGCTGTTCATCGGGCTGGGTCGGGGTGAATTGTTGCCCTATGCCAGCTATTATCTAACCGGCTTTCTGAACGAAAAACCGCTTGCGAATTTGCGTGCGACAATGGCCAACTTCGGTATGGCCCGCGCGTCTGACGTGTTTGAACCCGAAGATAATATAGCATCTTTGATGGAAATGATGGCTGGGATGATCGTTGGCCGTTTCGGGCGCGTCGCGAAGGTCGAAGAACAAAAGCATTTCTTCAACGCGCATATCGGGACATGGGCCACGCACTATTTTTCTGACCTCAAAGCCGCGAAATCATCGGTGCTTTATGCATCGGTGGGCGACGTTGGGGCTGCACTAATGGATATTGAACGCGAAGCATTTCGCATGACGGCGAACTAATACGTTTGCCACGCAACCGGCGGGGATGCTCGCCAAACCAGGGAAGGGGAGACATCCCATGACTGAAGAAACCAAAGGCGCAAGCCGCCGCGATTTTCTGAAATTGGCAGGCACGGCTGCACCAGCTGCAATCGCCCTCGCAGCAGGAAGCGCCACACAAGCGGCGGCGCAGCCCGTCGATCTATCGTCGGAAACGATGCAGGACACCGCACACACGCGTGCCTATCTCGAAAGCACACGTTTCTAGGCTCCGCGCAGCGCGCGATACGAATTTATCCAGCTAAGCTGGAAAAGGGAGGAAGACCATGCTGAGGAAAAAGACAAACGGTTACACACGTCGTTCTGGCCGCTCGCCGATCGTCGTTAATAAAGGGGCAGGCGGCATCGATCGACGCGGCTTCTTGCGCGGCTCAGGACTTGCGATTGGTGGCTTGGCCGCGATTGCGGCGACCGGTGGTTCCGTGACGCAAGCGACGGCGCAAACCGCTGCGACCCGTGCCATTGAGACAATCAAATCTGTCTGTACGCACTGTTCGGTTGGTTGTACGGTTGTTGCCGAAGTCGACAATGGCGTTTGGGTTGGACAAGAGCCCGGCTTTGATAGCCCGTTCAACTTGGGCGGCTACTGTGCCAAGGGTGCTGCAGTGCGCGAACATGCGCACGGCGAACGTCGCCTGAAGTACCCGATGAAAAAAGAGAACGGCGAATGGGTCCGTATCAGCTGGGACACCGCGATTAGCGAAATCAGCGATGGCATGATGAAGATCCGCGACGAAAGCGGACCAGATTCCGTCTATTGGTTGGGATCTGCCAAGCATAACAACGAACAGGCCTACCTGTTCCGCAAATTTGCGGCCTACTGGGGCACCAACAACGTTGATCACCAAGCGCGGATTTGTCACTCGACGACCGTTGCGGGTGTTGCCAACACATGGGGCTACGGCGCCATGACAAACAGCTACAACGACATCCACAATTCCAAAGCGATCTTCTTGATCGGTGGCAACCCTGCCGAAGCGCACCCCGTTTCGCTGTTGCACATTCTGAAAGCCAAGGAACAGAACAACGCGCCGCTTATCGTGTGTGATCCACGCTTCACCCGCACTGCAGCACACGCGGACGAATATGTGCGCTTCCGGCCCGGCTCTGACGTGGCCCTCGTTTGGGGCATTCTGTGGCATATCTTTGAAAATGGCTGGGAGGACAAAGAGTTCATCCGCACCCGTGTCTGGGGTATGGACCAGATCAAGGAAGAAGTCGCCAAGTGGACGCCTGAAGAGGTTGAGCGTGTTACTGGTGCGCCGGGAACTCAACTGGCACGCGTTGCGCGTACGCTGGTTAACAATCGCCCCGGCACCGTGATCTGGTGTATGGGTGGTACGCAGCATACCAACGGTAATAACAACACCCGCGCGTATTGCATCCTTCAGCTCGCGCTTGGCAACATGGGCACGGCTGGTGGCGGAACGAATATTTTCCGTGGCCACGACAACGTACAGGGCGCGACCGATCTAGGCGTTCTGGCCGATACGCTGCCAGGGTATTACGGCCTGTCCGCAGGCGCGTGGGCCCACTGGGCACGCGTTTGGGAAGAAGATCTCGATTGGATGAAGGAACGTTTCAGCCCTGAAAAGGTTGGCGATACAGCAATGATGAACCTGACAGGTATTCCTGTTAGCCGTTGGATTGATGGGGTGCTGGAAAGCAAAGAAAACCTGGATCAACCTGACAATACCCGTGCAATGGTCCTTTGGGGCCACGCACCAAACAGCCAGACCCGTCAGAAAGAAATGAAGACGGCGATGGAAAAACTCGACATGCTTGTCGTTGTTGATCCCTATCCGACTGTGTCAGCCGTTCTTCAGGATCGCACAGATGGTGTATACCTACTGCCGGCCTGTACCCAGTTTGAAACACGTGGTTCTGTGACGGCATCCAACCGTTCGCTACAGTGGCGTGACAAAGTGGTCGAACCGCTGTTTGAATCCAAGACAGATCACTGGATTATGGCTCGTTTTGCCGAAAAGTTCGGCTTCCACGACAAAATTTTCCGCAATATCGGCATGGATGAAGGGGACGAGCCCAATATCGAAGACATCACCCGCGAATTTAACCGCGGTATGTGGACGATTGGGTATACCGGTCAAAGCCCTGAGCGCATGAAACTGCACATGGCGAACCAGCACACGTTTGATCGCACAACTTTGCGCGCGATCGGCGGCCCTGCAGATGGGGATACTTACGGGATGCCATGGCCATGTTGGGGGACGGCTGAAATGAACCACCCCGGTACGGCGAACCTCTACGATATGTCGATGCCTGTGGCCGAAGGTGGCCTGACGTTCCGCGCCCGCTTTGGTGTCGAGCGTGATGGCGACAACCTCTTGGCCGAAGGGGTGTTCACACCCGGGTCCGAGATTGAAGACGGATACCCCGAGTTCACCATGCAGATGCTAATGGACCTTGGTTGGGATGGCGATCTTAGCGCAGATGAACGCGCGTCCATCGACGTGGTAGCAGGTGCAAAAACCAACTGGAAAACCGACCTTTCCGGCGGTATCCAGCGGGTGGCGATCAAACATGGATGTGCACCCTTCGGCAACGCAAAAGCGCGGGCTGTGGTTTGGACCTTCCCGGATCCGGTGCCGATTCACCGCGAACCGCTTTATACCAACCGACGTGATCTGGTGGCGGATTATCCAACCTACGAGGATAAAAAGTTCTGGCGCGTTCCGACCATGTATAAGTCCATTCAGGAAAAGGATTTCTCGCAGGAGTATCCGATTATCCTGACATCTGGTCGTTTGGTTGAATACGAAGGGGGTGGTGACGAAAGCCGCTCCAACCCATGGCTTGCAGAATTGCAGCAAGACATGTTCGTTGAAATCAACACACGTGACGCCAACAATCTAGGTGTACGTGACGGCGAACAGGTCTGGGTCGAAGGCCCAGAGGGCGGCAAAGTCAAAGTGATGGCAATGGTCACCGAACGTGTCGGTGAAGGCGTCGCATTCATGCCGTTCCACTTTGGTGGGCACTTGGAAGGTGTTGATCTAAGGGATAAATATCCCGAAGGTGCCGATCCGTTCGTATTGGGCGAAAGCACAAACACCGCACAGACATATGGCTATGATAGCGTAACCCAGATGCAAGAGACCAAAGCGACTCTTTGCAAAATCTGGACAGCATAAGGGAGAAGTAGAATGGCTAGAGCAAAATTTCTCGTAGACGCTGAACGCTGCATCGAATGTAACGCCTGTGTCACCGCCTGTAAGAACGAACACGAAGTTCCGTGGGGCATCAACCGCCGCAAGGTCGTCACGATCAATGACGGCTCGCCGGGGGAACGCTCGATTTCGGTCGCGTGTATGCACTGCTCAGATGCACCCTGTATGGCGGTATGTCCGACAGATTGCTTCTATCAGACTGATGAAGGCGTCGTGTTGCACTCAAAAGACCTGTGCATTGGCTGCGGCTATTGCTTCTATGCGTGCCCCTTTGGTGCGCCGCAGTACCCACAGGCTGGCAACTTTGGATCACGTGGCAAGATGGACAAATGTACCTTCTGCGCCGGTGGGCCAGAGGAAAACAACTCCACTGCCGAATTCCAAAAGTATGGTCGCAACCGCATTGCAGAAGGCAAACTGCCGATCTGCGCTGAAATGTGTGCAACCAAGGCCCTGCTTGCAGGCGACGGCGACGTTGTATCCGGCATCTACCGCGAGCGCGTTGTCGCGCGTGGTTTCGGATCAGGCGCATGGGGTTGGGGCACGGCCTACGACCAGAAAGGTGGCTAAACGCCCCCTTCGTGAAACTATTGGGGGCGGCCTGCGTTTGGCCGCCCCTCTCATATCTGACATAAGGAAGTTATGATGCTTCGTCTTTTAGGCTTGCTGGCACTTATCTGGTCTTTGGCTGTTCCTGCGTTCGCGCAAGAGACAGGTGATAACACGCGCGCCTCAACAGGTGGGGCGCAAACCCTAGAAGACATCATGCGGCGCCAGCAAGGCATCGCAATTGACGACAGTTTTCGTAGCGACCTGACAGGCAACCCTGACGCAGCTGCCGCGTCCTCCGACCAACTTGGTACCTTAGGTGGGTCGTCCGATCCCGATCTTTGGCGCGCCTTGCGCTATGATTCTGCCGACATCACAACCCAGTCCCGTACACCCGCCGCAACAACGCTTATGCAAGACGGCGGCATGTGGTGGTTGCAATTTCGCGAAGGTCCACTTCTGCGTATTGCAGTGTATCTGTTGGGGGGAACGCTTTTATTGCTGGCACTGTTCTACCTCATTCGCGGTCGCATCCGTATTCACGGCGAAAAGACAGGCCGCACCATCGTGCGCTTCAAAGCCATTGAACGCTTTGGCCATTGGCTGCTTGCGTCGTCCTTTATCGTGCTCGGGTTAACCGGCCTTATTTCGCTATTCGGGCGCAAGGTACTTATCCCCGCATTCGGCCACGAAACATTTTCATCCCTCGCGATCATTAGCAAATGGATCCATAACAACATTTCATGGGCCTTCATGATCGCACTGGTGATCATCTTTATCGCATGGGTTGTTCATAATCTGCCTGACAAAACCGATCTACGCTGGTTGGCCAAGGCGGGCGGCCTATTTGGCGGGGAACATCCACCTGCAAAGAAATTCAACGCTGGTCAAAAACTGATCTTTTGGGCGGTAATCGTACTGGGTGGTTCAATTTCGCTATCCGGTCTGTCACTGCTGTTCCCCTTTGAATTCAACCTCTTTTCCCATACGTTCTCGACGCTGAACGCTTTGGGTGTGCCGGGGTGGGTAGGTGCTGGTGACCTGCCTTATCCGCTCTCACCGCAGGAAGAAATGCAATACGCACAGCTTTGGCATGCACTTGTCAGCTTGATCCTGACCGCAATCATATTCGCCCATATCTATCTCGGCTCTGTCGGAATGGAAGGTGCCTTTGATGCGATGGGCAAAGGCGAAGTCGAAGAACAATGGGCGCGCGAGCATCACAGCATCTGGGCCCAAGAGGTTTTGGATGACGATGCCAAAAGTCAGGACAAATTAACATGAAACCTTTCCTGCTCGCCCTCGTGGCCCTCGTCGTAATTGCATTCGGTTCCAACCAGATACTAACCCAGATCGGTTTTTCAAGCGCCACCGCAGGAACGTCGCCTGCAAATGTCAGACTGTCGGACTAAGTATATAACATAATGAACCTTATGCGAATTTTACCAAGTGGTAAAATATTGCCAACACCTCAAAAACTACCCTCCCTGCTATCCGGCATCGATGGTGTTGTCACCAAGACCAGATGTAATGGTGTCGTCACCTGCGCCCGCCTGAACGCTATCCGCGTTCGACCCGTCGCTATGGTCAAGATTGTCGATCCGGTCGCCCTCTGGATCGCCGATATAGGCAGTGTCGATAACGTCAGCGCCCGCGGTACCTTCAACGATAAAGTCGTTTGGAATTGCCGCAACGGTCTCAATTGTCACGAAATCGATGTCAGAATTTCCCGCGCCGTCGACCACTTTATAGGTGAACGTCTCGGTTCCGATGTCGCCGTCACTCACAATAGTAAGTGTTCCGTTCGAGTTGGCGGTCACAGATTCGCCCGTCGGCAAGACAACAGTCTGGCCAAGTACAATGCTCACGCCATTGATTTCAGTTACTGTCAGGCCCGCGCCAGTGATATCTGTGTCATTGGCCAGAATATCGAGCGAAATTGCAGTGTTCTGCTCCATCGTGATAGCGTCATCAAACGCAAGTGCAACTGCCTGGACCGAGTTTGCAGCGATCAAGACGTTTGAATCAAATGCACCATCGCCACCGTCGGCCAAAGCGATTTTGATCGTGTTTGTGCCTACCGAATTTACAGCGGCCTTGATCGACAGAACGACAGTCGAACCGTCCATTTCTGTGTTGTAAACATCGGTTGTGTCAGGGTTGTCGAGATACAGGTTTGAAGAAGAAACGTTGTTGATGGTGTCGATAGAAACAAGATTGTTCACAGCTGGTGTGAAAGGAACATAAGCATCATTGACCCATACGCCGAATGCATCGTTCACGCCGCCGTTCACATACTCCAGATACTCCTCGGACGAGAAAGTGAACTGCATTGTGATGAAGTCACCAGTGGTCGTAAAACTCGCCTCCAGAACGACTGCGTCTTGGGTGGCTTGACCCGTGACCGCGTCAAGGTCTGCATCACCTAAACTAGCGTGATTGGTAGACGTACCAGCTGTCGTGTTTGTGTCAGTTGATGTGCCGTCACCCGCGTTGGTGAATGCAGTAGCGTTGCCTGTTGATAGAATGACGCCGGTATCGGCAGGGGACAAAGCGCCAAGCGTCGCATCACCACCAGAGTACGTCCCTGATTGCACATCGACACCTGAAACAGTCGCAGTTCCGGCCGTGATGGTCACGCCACTGCCGAAGATTGTTTGCATCAGCGTATCGGCGCTGGCGGTGTTGTCGATGGTCAAGTCGCTGGCAATGGGCATTCGGCGTATCCTTCAGTTCGGAATGCTTCAATGCAGCGTCGCGTTGGTTTCTGGCCTTTTATGGAAAAGGTAGACGCACCAAAGTCAAACATCGCAAAAAACATCCCGGCCCCAATTCAGGGGCCAGTTCGGATCTGCGTATGTCTAAGAACTGTGAGCAGAGTTTGTTCGCCATATGGTCAAACAAGGCACATGCGCTGAGTTGCGCCCCAATTTTGCCTTTATCGCTGCTCGGGATACGTGTGGAACGTTCGAGAAAAGTCGCTAATTTGTAAAGAATAAGAGTAAAATTGCAAAAAACATGAGAGCAGTTGCAACCAAAAGCTGGAAACGTGACCGGCGATCACCCTCCGATTGCAGCCAGATTTGCCATTGTTTGAGCGTTGAAAGCGGCCCCGGAAGGGCCGTTTTTGAATCGTCCCGCGCGCGGCGCATTATCGTGAAAAGCGTGCGAAACATCAAAGCGGTCCAGACGATGAAAAGTACCGCCTGAACCAAGATCATGAGGATCGCAAATGTGCTCACCCCTGCAAGGCAGCCCACATATCCAGATCGCGCTGCGCGGTCCAAATGCGGGGGGTATCGATGCCACGGGCTTCATCGTAGGCGCGTGCCACGTTGAAAGGCAAGCAGTGCTCGTAGATCGCGTAATCGGCGAACTTGGGATCGCAAGAGGCGCGCACAGCGTCCCATGCTTCCTTTAGGCTACCGCCACGGGCCGCAACTTTGGCCGCTGGCAGATATGTGCTTTCAACGAAGTCCCGCGTGCTTTCAATCGCGCGATGCACAGCGTCTTTGCCGATCAATGCACCCCCACGACCGGGCGCAATCGCGTCCACATCGAAGGATGCAATGTTGTCCAGCGTTTCGCCCCAATCACTAAAGTGACCATCGCCGCAATAGCACGCAGAGTGATCTTCAACGATATCGCCCGTGAACATCACGTTTTCATCTGGAACATGAATCACGATGTCGCCTGCTGTGTGCGCACGACCAAGATGCATCAGATCAACGCGGCGATTGCCTAGATAGACCGTCATATCATCGTTGAATGTCGTTGTGGGGTAGGTCAGGCCCGGAATGCTCTCATGGCCTTCAAACAGACGTGGGAAACGTTGGAATTCGCTGTCCCAATCTTCTTGACCGCGCTCCACAACCATTGCGCGGGCGATGTCGCCCATGATGATTTGCTCTGCACCATACGCCGATGCACCCAGCACGCGAACCGCGTGGTAGTGTGTCAGAACAACGTGGCTGATCGGCTTGTCTGTGACTTCACGAACCTTTTCGATAACCTTGTTTGCAAGGCGCGGTGTTGCCTGTGCTTCAATGATCATCACGGACTCGTCGCCAATGATGACGCCAGAGTTGGGATCGCCCTCAGCCGTGAAGGCCCAAACGTCGCGGCCGACCTCGTCGAACGTGATCTTCTTTTCGGTCATGTCGCCTTGTGATGCGAATGCTTTTGCCATTGGGATCGTCCTTTATTTTGTGGGCCAAGTCACGGCGGGCAGAATAGTCCCGACGCAATCGCCAAATCCGATTTTATATCCATCACCGCGCGCAGCGCCGCGCAGTGTCATTGTATCGCCGTCCTCAAGAAATCCGCGAACCTCGCCTGTTTCCAAGGTAAAGGGTTCTTTGCCAGCCCAGCTGAGTTCCATCAACGAGCCATATTCAGAGCGGTCCGCACCTGAGATCGTGCCAGACCCAAGCAAATCGCCCGCCGTCATCGCACAACCACTACTGGCGTGATGGGCCATTTGTTCGGCGGCAGAATAGTGCATGCGATTGTAGTTGGTCTTAGCGATGCTGCTTGCCTTAGCTGCGCCTTCGGGCTGCATCAGCACTTCAAGTTCGATATTATAAAGCCCGTCTTTTGAGCCGTCCAAGTAAGGCAGCAGCGTGAAATCACGCTTTGGCGTCGGCGCGCGAAAATCCTCGAGCGCGGCAGTAGTCACGATCCAAGGGCTGATAGAGGTGCCGAAGGCTTTGCCCTGAAACGGGCCAAGCGGCTGGTATTCCCAACCTTGGATATCACGCGCAGACCAGTCGTTTAGAAGGACATAGCCAAAGATCATCTCATCCGCGTCATCCACAGTGATCGGCTGACCCAGATCGCTGCCTTTGCCGACAACCGCGCCAAGTTCCAATTCAATATCCAAACGCTTGGAGGGGCCAAAGCTGGGCATCTCCGCGTCGGGCGCTTTGGTCTGACCGTTGGGTCGGTGAATGTCCGTGCCAGATACAACAACCGACGACGCGCGTCCGTTGTAGCCAATCGGGATATGCAGCCAGTTCGCGGGCAGGCTGGGTGAGCCACGTAAGATCGCCCCCATGTTCTGCGCGTGCTGACGACCCGCATAGAAATCGGTGTATTCCGCAACAAGGAACGGCATGTGCATTTCCACATCTGCGCGTGGAACCAGCAGATCCGTCACGAGCGCTTCGCCTGAAAAGCCCGCGGTCAGGATTTCTGTCAAACGCGCACGCAGTTTGTCCCAAGTGGCGCGACCGTCCTCCATCACTTCGTTCCAGAACGGCACGTCAAACAGAGGTTCGTCCGTGATGTCGATCAGGCCCGCTTCTTCGGCTGCGCGGCAATCAAGGATCATGTCCCCAATCGCAACACCGCAGCGTGGGTCAAGATCTTCTGTCGAGAACACGCCATAGGGCAAGTTGTTTAGCGGAAAGTCGGTTTCGGCAGAATTGGCCGAAGTGACCCAAGAGGTGAGCAGCGTCATGTGTCGTCCTTTTAGCGGGGGTGCGTGGAACCACGCACACTACGTTAGCGTCGGTTTACTTCTTCCCGGGCGTGCCGTCGAATTTCTTTTCGATGTCATCCCAGCAGTCGATATAATCGTCCTGTAGCGGGGCTTCCTTGGCGGCGAAAGCGGTCAGGTGCTGGGGGAAACGTGTTTCAAACATGAACGACATAGTGTTGTCGAGTTTCTGCGCTTTCAGGTCCGCGTTGGATGCCCCTTCAAAGGCATTTTTGTCGGGCCCATGGGGCAGCATCATGTTGTGCAAGCTCATCCCGCCGGGAATGAAACCCTTTGGTTTAGCATCGTATTGCCCATAAATGTTGCCCATCAATTCGGACATGATGTTCTTGTGATACCAAGGGGGGCGGAACGTGTCTTCTGCCACCATCCAGCGTTCACGAAACAGAACAAAGTCGATGTTGGCTGTGCCATCTTGGCCAGAAGGCGCCGTCAGAACGGTAAAGATGGATGGATCAGGGTGATCAAACAGCACTGCGCCAACGGGGCAGTAGGTGCTAAGGTCATATTTCACGGGTGCGTAATTTCCATGCCACGCGACCACGTCCAAAGGCGAATGGCCGATCTTGGTTTCATGGAATTGCCCGCACCATTTTATCGTCACACTCGAGGGTGCATCGCGGTCCTCAAAAGCCGCGACGGGCGTTTTGAAATCGCGACTGTTGGCCATGCAATTCGCACCGATAGGGCCGCGTGCGGGCAGTTCGAATTTCTGACCATAGTTTTCGCAAACAAACCCCCGCGCAGGGCCGTCCAGCACCTCGACACGATAAAGCAAACCACGCGGAATGATGGCGATCTCTTGGGGGGCAACATCAATGACACCCAGTTCGGTGCAGAACCGCAAATGGCCTTCTTGTGGGACGATCAGCAACTCGGAATCAGCGGAATAGAAATAGCTGTCGACCATGCTTTCGGTTACCAGATAAACATGGCTCGCCATGCCGACCTGCGTGTTCACATCGCCTGCCGTGGTCATTGTGCGCATGCCTGTCAGCCACGTTAGGGACTGATCCGAGTGCGCTACAGGATCCCAGCGATACTGGCCAAGGCTAACAACATCGGGATCAACACAGGGCGCAGATTTCCAATAGGGCAGATCGACCTTTGCAAAACGTCCAGTGTGCTTGACCGAGGGGCGAATGCGATAGCACCACGTGCGCTCGTTCTGATGCGACGGTGCAGTGAAAGCCGTGCCCGACAGTTGTTCGCCGTATAGGCCGTAGTTACATTTCTGTGGGCTGTTCATACCTTGGGGCAAAGCGCCAGGTAGGGCTTCGGTTTCGAAATCGTTTCCAAAGCCAGGCATGTAGCCTGCGGTCGTGCCCATGGGCGTTGCGGCGTGGGTCAATGAGGACGGTTTGAATTGGTCGTTCATAGTGGGCTCCCGTTTGGCAAGGTTGATGCTGGGGATATTAGTTGATTTTGTAACTAACAACCGTCAAAACCAAGCGATGAATGAAAAAGATGACTTTGATCTGCAACTTTTCCTACCCTACCTGCTGAACCAAGCGGCAGAGGCGTCGAGCCTGGCGTTCACTCAGATTTACAAAGACCGATACGGAATGCTGCGTACGGAATGGCGTGTGCTGTTCCACCTTGGCATTTACGGCACGCTTACGGCGAAAGAGATCGGCGAACGCGCGCGGTCCCATAAGACCAAGATCAGCCGTGCAGTGGCAGCGCTGGAAGGACGGCGATATCTGAAACGCACACGC
>Ga0233426_10003008_pt1 | contig 13642 bp, 13 predicted proteins | sample SI_118_April2016_6_FD_179875 | JGI IMG/M metagenome (GOLD analysis project Ga0233426, IMG submission 179875) | Seawater microbial communities from Saanich Inlet, British Columbia, Canada - SI_118_April2016_10_MG | ecosystem: Environmental > Aquatic > Marine > Inlet | place: Canada: British... | reverse complement strand
GCAAGGGGTATCTTTGGGCTGCGACAATTGTGCCGGATCATATTTTGAAGGGCCAAACGGCACGTCGGTACAGCGTATGTATCGCGTCGGTATAACGTCGGTGCGCGGCGCGCGGTCCATTTTGGACAGGTTAACGGGTTTTTGGCAGGCTGTGAGGGCAGGCTAAAAACGGGGTGACGTGGTGGCGCAAATCAGCAAATCAGAGAAACTGGCGCGGCGGCGTCTTGTCTATCACCTGTGGTTGGCCAGCGAAGACCGCGTCCCGATGTTCGAGGTCCGCGAAGAGGTGCCAGACGCGTGGCACATGATCGAAGCGGACATAGATTGTCATGCGCCCAAGCAGAAGGTGACGCTGTATCTGGACGCCCCCGTGGCCAAAGCGTTCAAGGCGATGGGGCAGGGATATCAGGCGCCGATCAATCGGATCTTGGCGACCTATCTAGAGATGAAGGCGGGGCATCTGCTGGAGGCAGAGGCGATCATGCTGAAGGATCGACAAAAGGCGATTTTGGCAGCGGAACAAGCGGAGGGGTCCGAGACGAAAGGGCGTGGTTGGGGGCAGGTGTGTGAGTGAGGGGTGGTGGGTATTAACGGTTAGGTAAGGGTGGAGCGAGTAATTTGGTGCATGTCATCTTACTTGCGTCTTAAACATGGTGGGGCTTCGATCTTCTTTACTGTCCGCTTGTCACGTCGTGGGGGTAGTCTGTTGGTGGATGAGGTGGACCGCCTGCGCACTGCAGTTCAAGAGACGATGGCGACACGTCCCTTTGTTATTGATGCATGGGTGGTACTACCGGACCATATACACGCGGTTTGGACCTTGCCCGAAGGGGATGCAGATTATGCTCACCGCTGGGGCGCGAACAAAGCACGATTTTCACGATCAGTCCGTAGGGCGGGGTTCACCCCGCCAATTGCTCCGAGGTTGCCATGTGGCGGGGTGAACCCCGCCCTACGAAAGGGGCAAGCCGGGGTTTGGCAAAAGCGGTTTTGGGAGCATCACATTCGCGATGAGGCCTATTTTTCCAATCATGTGCGGTATTGTCATGAGAACCCCGTGAAGCATGGGTTGGTGGAACGCGCGGTGGATTGGCCATTTTCATCGGTGCATCGCGAGGTGGCAGCGGGCCGTTACGCCAACGGCGAATGGGCACGTTAACCCCGCAAAAAAACCAATGCCCCGCGAAATGGGTAGGGCGGGATTCATCCCGCCGATGGCGCCAAAATTCGCACCATTAGATGAAATCGTAGGGCGGGGATTACTCCGCCGATTTTGGTGATTTTTGATGGGTGGTTGTGGCGGGGTGAACCCCGCCCTACGGTTTGGATTGTTCGTATTCTTCTATTTGCTGGAGCACTCTTGGCAGTACATAAGCTAGGTCGTGATACCTCCCATTGGGGATTTTGACCCGAAAGGTCTTTAGGCGATTTGAAAATGTAGTCCCGTTGCTGAAATAGGCTCCATTAGAAAATACATGCCCTGCTGCTACCATAGCGTCTGCTTCAGAAAGTCCGCGATGTTTTTGTTTTTTGGCTTTGACTTCGGTGTGCTTCGCCGCATTCGCTACGCCTTGGATCACGTCAAATTCTGGCCCCAAGGCTCTAAACAAGTTCTCGATGGCAGATTTTTCAACGCATTGATCACGCGCAGCATATTCGCAATAGTGAAATGCTAGTATGCATGCGGAGAAGGCAAGATCTTTTGCTGTTGGCTCGTCTAAGTAGCGCGCGATTATCGGCTTCAAAATCGTCTCGATATACTCGCTTGAAGTCACCGTTCACACCCAAACCCTCACCGAGTGAGAGACAGCATATACTCACGCATACCCTGTCTCGCACCCGATAAATTCACGTCATAAAGCTTACCGAGTAAATTTCTTATGCTTCAAACGCTTAGGCTCCATAGCATCGGCACCCAGACGGCGCTTCTTGTCTTCTTCGTAATCCTCGAAGTTGCCTTCAAACCATTCAACGTGTGAATCGCCTTCAAACGCCAGCATGTGTGTACAGATACGGTCGAGGAAGAAACGGTCGTGCGAAATAACAACCGCGCAGCCTGCGAAGTCCACAAGCGCGTCTTCGAGCGCACGCAGTGTTTCCACGTCCAAGTCATTGGTCGGCTCATCGAGGAGCAGCACGTTGCCGCCGTCTTTGAGCAAGCGCGCCATGTGAACACGGTTGCGCTCACCACCGGACAGAAGCCCGACTTTTTTCTGTTGCGCGGAGCCTTTAAAGTTGAACGACGAGCAATAGGCGCGTGAGTTCACTTCGGCGTCGCCCAGTACGATCAGCTCGGCACCGCCAGAGATGGCTTCCCAAACGTTATCATCAGGGTTCAGGTCATCGCGTGACTGATCCACGTAGGACAGTTCAACCGTGTTGCCGATTTCAACTGTGCCCTCGTCAGGCTGTTCTTGGCCCGTAAGCATTTTGAACAGTGTGGATTTCCCCGCGCCGTTTGGCCCGATCACACCGACGATACCGCCCGGAGGAATGGAAAGCGTTAGGCCATCGATCAACAGCTTGTCGCCCATGGCTTTTTTCAGGCCTTCGATCTCGATTACTTTGTTCCCAAGGCGTTGGCCGTTCGGGATTACGATCTGCGCGTATGTTAGCTTTTCGCGCTCTGACACGTCGGCCATCTCGTTATAGGCGCTGATACGTGCCTTGGATTTTGCCTGACGGGCTTTGGCCCCTTGGCGCATCCACTCCAGTTCGCGTTGCATGGTCTTTTGACGTGATTTGTCTTCACGCGCTTCTTGCAACAGGCGCTTGGCTTTTTGGTCGACCCAAGAAGAGTAGTTCCCTTCCCATGGCACACCACTGCCGCGGTCGAGCTCCAAGATCCAGCTGGTGATGGAGTCAAGGAAGTAGCGGTCGTGGGTTACGATCAGGATGGTGCCTTTGTAATCGATCAGGTGCTGTTGCAGCCATGCGATTGTTTCAGCGTCCAAGTGGTTGGTTGGCTCATCGAGGAGCAGCATGTCAGGTGCTGACAACAACAGTTGGCACAGGGCCACACGGCGAGCTTCACCACCCGATAGGTCCGCGATGTTCGCGTCATCTGGTGGGCAGCGCAGCGCTTCCATAGAGACGTCGATTTGTGAGTCCAGATCCCATAGGTTTTCTGCGTCGATCTTGTCCTGAAGCTTGCCCATTTCGTCGGCAGTTTCATCAGAATAGTTCATCGCCAGTTCATTATAGCGATCAAGGACGGCTTTCTTTTCGGCCACACCCAGCATCACGTTTTCACGAACGGATAGGGTTTCGTCCAGCTTTGGCTCCTGCGGAAGGTAGCCAACTTTGGCCCCCTCAGCGTGCCATGCTTCGCCGGTAAAGTCTTTGTCCATGCCCGCCATGATCTTCATCAGCGTGGATTTACCCGCGCCGTTGGCCCCAACCACACCGATTTTCACACCGGGTAGGAAGTTTAGGTTAATGTTTTCAAAGCATTTCTTGCCGCCCGGGTAGGTCTTTGAGACGCCGGACATGTGGTAGACGTATTGATAAGCAGCGGCCATTTGGATGCTCCGATATATAAGGACTAGGTTGCGGAATGTCTTATCGTGGGATTGGCGCTGCTTCAACCATGTTCGAGCATGCGGTTCAAATGTGCTGGTTGATTGACATTGCGGGGCTGAAACGGGCAACAAGCAGCATGAAGTCTTCGTATCCATATGCCCGCAGCGGCCAGACCATTGGCCTGCTTGGTGGTTCCTTTGACCCCGCCCATGCGGGTCATGCGCATATCACTCGTGAAGCGCTGAAGCGGTTTGGCTTGGACCGTGTGTGGTGGATGGTGTCGCCGGGCAATCCGCTAAAGGAACGCGGCCCTGTGCCGATTGAACAGCGGATGAAACGTGCGCGGATGATGATGGATCACCCGCGTGTCGAGGTTACGGATATCGAACGCGAGCTTGAAACGCGTTTTACCGCCCAAACATTGCAAGCTTTGCAGGCGCGGTACCGTGGGGTTCGGTTTGTGTGGTTGATGGGCGCTGATAACCTGGCGCAGTTCCATCTGTGGCAGGACTGGCAGTGGATTATGGAGAACGTCGCGATTGGTGTGTTGGCCCGCCGGGGTGATCGTATTTCCGCCCGTATGTCGCCAGCGGCGCGTCTGTATCGTGCGAACCGTATTGCTGGGCGTCATTCGCATATGTTGTCACGTGTTGGGACACCGGCGTGGTGCTTTGTGAATGTACCAATGGTGGATCAGTCTTCGACCGCTATTCGTGCGGCGGGTGGTTGGAGCGCTTAGGCGTGTAGACGTGCTGAGGTGATCCCTGCACCCATGACGATCAACAACCCGACCCATGTGACTACTGCAGGCCATGTGTCAAAGAACACCCAACCCAGAATGGCGGCAGCCAAAAGCTGGAAATAGACCAATGGCGCAAGGCGTGTCGCTGGGGTTGTTTTGTAGGCATATAACAGCAGCAGGTTGCCCAGCATCGAGAACAGGGCCGATAGCGTTGTAAGCCACATCACTTCGCCAGTGAGGGTAGGGATGTTCGTCGCGCCGATGGGAGCCAAAACCAAGGCGCTGATAAAAAGCTGGGTAAAGGTTAACCCAATGGGTGTGCCTAAATGTGCTATCCAACGTGATGCAGTTAGGAACGCGCCATAACAGGTTCCAGCCGCCACGGCCCATAACAAGCCAACGCCTGCATCTGAACCGGGGCGTACAACGATCAGCACCCCAATGAAGCCAAGGATGATCAAAGCAGTGCGTTGCCATGTGATCGTTTCACGCAGGAATATGGTTGCCAGAACGTAACTGACCAAAGGGCCGATAAAGAAGGCGGCAAAGACATCGGCGATGGGTTCTAGGGATAACGCTATTTGAATGCAGCTAAGCCCGGTTGCCATCAAGAGCGCGCGCCCCCAGACCCGAATGTCCTTCAAAAGCGCCCAAGTCCCTTTTGGAATAAAGGGGAACACCATCAATGCGCCTATGAAAAACCGCGACCACGACACATAGATTGGATGGGCGCCCAAACCCCAGCTAAGCAGTTTGCCTGCGGTGTCCCCTGCGGGAATCATCGACATGGCGACAAACATGATAAGGATAGGCTGAGCGCTAAGTTTGTTCATGATCAATCGCTATCACGCCATTCAATGGATGCAAACGTGAACGATCTGTGGCTTGAGCTTGTCACAATTCATTGGTTAAATCAGCAACGTATTAAAAGATATTTCACGACGCGTATTTCTTGGCACTGCAATTTTTTATTCTGGAACAACCGCGGTGTTGGCCGAAGCCCCGCTGTCCTCGCTGAGCCTTGCGCTGCGCTGCGTGGTGCGGATGCGCCCAAGTTGGTTGTCAAAAGTGCAAATGCCCTTGTGCGTGTCTCACGGATCAGTGGGCTTGTGGCTTTTGCTGTGACAAATGCTTAAACAAGTGCGCGTATTGAGGGGATGAATGGGAACGTATCTGTAGCACCTGCCAGTGTGACAAAGGTGATCACCGCACTGTATGCGTTGGATGTGTTTGGCGCGAACCACAGGTTTCGCACGCGATTGATTGCGACGGGCAATATCACTGGTGAGGTGGTACAAGGTGCCCTGATCTTAGTCGGCGGTGGTAACCCCATGCTGACCACTGCTGATTTGGCTGAAATAGCAGGCCAGCTAAAAGCGGCTGGCCTCACTGAGGTTAAGGGTAAGTTCTTGGTCTATGATGGCGCGCTGCCACGGGTCAAAACCATCGATAAAGATCAGACCGTTCATGCGGGGTACAGCCCTGCAGTCGGTGGAATCGCGTTGAATTATAACCGCATTCATTTTGAGTGGCGGCGCAAATCTGGCCAGTATTCAACGACGATGGACGCGCGAACTGCAAAATATCGCCCAGATGTGGTAATGGCAAAAACGAAAATTGCGAACCGCAGTTCACCTTTCTTTACCTATGCTGACAAAGGTGGCGCTGATAATTGGTCTGTTGCTGGCGGTGCGCTGGGCAGTGGTGGGGCACGTTGGTTACCGTTTCGTAATCCCGCCCTTTATGCCGCTGATGTTTTCGCAACGATGGCAGGTGCGCAGGGCATCCGATTGCAACCTGTGAAGGTGGTGAACCGGATATCTGCAGGGACCGCATTAGTCACACATCAAAGTGTACCGCTGCGTGAAATTCTGCGCGACATGCTCAAGTACTCGATCAATTTGACGGCTGAAATGGTGGGTCTGGCTGCAATGGTAAAACGCCGGGGTAAAGTCGGTGGGCTGAGGTCCTCTGCCAATGAGATGAACGCATGGACCCGCTCTGCTTTGGATGTTCAAGGCATGAGGTTGGTGGACCATTCGGGGCTTGGGGCTGCAAACCGCATGACAACCGACGCGATGGTTGGGGCATTGGTCGAGGCTTATGGTAGCAACGCGTTGCGTCCGATCTTCGAAAGCATTGCTGTGCGTGAATAACTTATAGAAAACGCAGTGATCAAGGTTGACGCAAAGGCCGGAACGCTAAATTTTTTCGGTTTTTCGGTGGCTGTATGACGGCGCCGGACGTACGGCCCTCGCGTTTGCTATTTTCTCCGACGATAAAAAATACGTTCGCGGATTTCAAAGGCGGATCGTGAAGCACCTAAGGGGGCTAAAATCTACAACACCCGCTCTAAAAAGTTACAGCAGAAACTGATTGGCCGTTGGGGTGCTGTACACAACAGTTAGCGCCTGCCCAGTGCGGGCAAGCGCGGTATTCTTAGGCTGCATTCTTGGCGCGGCTGGCTTCGACAAAATCGGCTGTCGCTTCGGCTGTTGCCGCAGACAGTGTCCAACCCAAATGTCCGTGACCTGTGTTGTAGAACACGCCCGGCTTTGAACCTGGCCCGATCTTTGGCATCATGGATGGCAACATTGGACGCAAGCCTGCCCACGGAACGCAGTGCTCAGTTGATACCTCTGGAAAGAAAGTCTCACACCACTTGCACAGCGGTTTGATCCGGTCATCACGGATGTCCAGATTGTAGCCGTTGAATTCTGCCGTGCCCGCAATGCGGAAGCGGTTTTTGCCAAGACGCGAGGTGACAATTTTCGCTTCATCATCCAACAGGCTTACCCATGGCGCCGCTGCTTGGGATTCTTTGTCGTCTAGGTTAACGGTGATCGAATATCCTTTGACCGGATAGATATTCACGCGGTCCCCAAGGGCGTTTGCGATGGCTTTTGACCCAACGCCTGCGCAGATAACGATGCCATCAAAGTGTTCGTCTTGGGCACCATCATCAGTGTTCCAGCTTAGTTTTACGCCGTTGCCTGTATGGTCGTACTCGGACACGTCGGCCTTATAGTGGAACTCAACGCCCATCGCTTCGCAGCCCTTTGACAGGGCGCGGGCGTAAAGGTGGATGTCGCCAGTGAAATCACTCTCAGTATAATAGCCGCCAAGGGTATCTGTTTTCAGCGCAGGTTCGATTGTTTGAACTTCAGCAGCGGATACTTCACGACGGTCCAAACCTGCTTTGGTCAGCATTTTGTTGACGCGGCGGGCGTGCTCAAATTCGCCTTGGGATTTGTAAACATGAAGGATACCACGTTTTTCCATGTCGAACTCAAATCCAACTTCGCCCGCAAAGCGTAACAGATGCTGACGCGCCTCGATTGCCATTTTGGCGGTGGCGATTGTATGGGCTTCATAGTTTGGGATATTTCCCATGAACTCTGCCATCCATGACAGTTTGTGCCAGCTTGGCTTTGGGTTGACCAACAAGGGCGCGTCAGAATTGAGCATCCACTTGAGGCCCTTAAAGATGGTGCCCCAACGGGTCCAAACTTCGGCATTGGATGCACTTAGTTGTCCGCCATTGGCAAAAGAGGTTTCCATCGCTGCGTAACGATTGCGATCAAATACGCTGACTTTGTATCCGCGTGAAGCGAGGGAATAGGCTGTGGTGATACCGGTTATGCCGGCCCCGATGACTGCGATATGGGACATATTCTATGCTCTTTCGTCAAACGCGATGGTAGGCGGACACAAAGGATCGGCAGAATTGCCAAGTCGTGTCCCCATCTGTCGCGTGACCTGAGAGCTTGACCACCGAACCTTGGCAGCTTTCTCCTTCGGTGGGCCTGCTGCGTTAAAACAGACCACTCTCCAGATACACAATGTCCGCATTTTGCGGCAACTTGCACGGTTCATGTGCCTGAGAGTTTCCGGGGCGTTGCTCCTTCGGCGTCAGCACTTAGCTGAGCTCTCCCATGCGAGTCGCATTATGTGAGTTTCGTATAGGAAACTTGATTGGAAAAGGCAAAGCCATTTTGGGGTAATGCTTCACCTATGAGCAAAGATTATTAAACGGTGTGTCGTGCCCGTGCGCCGCGCTCGATCGCGGCGGCGTGTAGGCGGTCGATGTTCAGCTCGTACCGGATTTCCTCGAGCAGGCGCAATTCTGCCTCGTCCAAGGTTCCGTCAGCTGCGGCTACGTCACATGCTAGCGCATAAGCCGTTTCAAATAGGCGTTCTGGCAGTGCTTCGCGCACCAGTCCGAATAGGGCATCAAGGCCGTCCTCTTGTTCAAACAGGTCAAACACCACTTGGCTGATTGATTTCAAGTGATCGACGTCGAACTCTGCAAAGACAGGCAGCATGTTCACTGCGGACTGAATTTTGATCAGTTCCGCGGTGCGAATATCTTCGTTTGAGGCTGAAACCGCGATCATGACTGCGACGAGCGCATCCTGTGGGGTCATTGAATTTGGGAAATCTTGCACTGGGTAAAGCCCTTTGACTGTTGGAAATGTCGCATCCGTTTATATGACCAATTTATTGACCCTTGGGGCGTTGATCAATAGGTAGCGGCGAAACAGCGCGCATCGGGCGCGGGTTTATGCCGGATTGGATATAAAGATGACTGAGACAAGAGAGGCCGCACTGGCCAGCAAAGCGTGGCCCTTTGAAGAAGCCCGCCGTCTGCTCAAACGTTTTGCCAAGTCGCCACCTGAGAAAGGCTATGTGCTTTTTGAAACTGGTTATGGTCCATCAGGTTTGCCGCATATCGGTACCTTTGGTGAAGTCGCCCGTACAACGATGATCCGTCGTGCGTTCGAAGAGATCAGCGATATCCCAACCAAGATGGTTTGTTTCTCTGACGATCTGGACGGTATGCGCAAGGTGCCGAGCAACGTTCCAAACGCAGACAGCCTGACCGAGCACCTTCAGCGTCCGTTGACGCGCGTGCCGGATCCGTTCGGAACGCATGACAGCTTTGGCGATCACAACAATGCAATGCTGCGCCGCTTCTTGGACACCTTTGGGTTCGAATACGATTTCATCTCTGCCACTGAGTTTTATGGTTCAGGTAAATTTGATGAAGTGCTTTTGCGCGCAGTTGAAAAATACGATGAAGTCATGGCGGTGATGTTGAAATCATTGCGCGAAGAGCGTCGTCAGACCTATTCTATTTTCCTACCGATCCACCCAGAAACCGGTCGCGTTTTGTATGTGCCGATGAAGTCGGTCAACAAGGCTGACGGCACGATCACATTCGATGATGAAGATGGTGTTGAGTGGACGCTGCCTGTCACTGGCGGCAATGTTAAGTTGCAGTGGAAGCCAGACTTTGGCGCACGTTGGGCTGCTTTGGGTGTTGATTTTGAGATGTATGGCAAAGACCACTCAACCAACACGCCGATTTACGATGGCATCTGCCGTATCTTGGGTCACAAAGCGCCAGAGCACTTTTCATACGAGTTGTTCTTGGATGAAAACGGTCAGAAGATTTCAAAGACTAGCGGCAATGGCGTGAGCATTGATAAATGGCTGACTTATGCGTCCTCTGAATCCCTTTCATACTTCATGTACCAAAAGCCGAAGACGGCAAAGCGGATGCATTTTGATGTGATCCCAAAAGCGATGGACGAATATCATCAACAGTTGCGTGCCTACGCTGGTCAAGACATCAAAGGCCAGTTGAACAACCCTGTTTGGCACATTCACGGCGGTGACGTTCCTGAGTCTAAAATGGTGGTTCCGTATTCCATGCTATTGAACTTGGCTTCTGTTTCGGGCGCTGAGGAAAAGGATCAGTTGTGGGGGTTCATCCAGCGTTATGCGCCTGACACATCTGTAGAAACGAACCCTGACCTGGATCAGGCTGCTGGTTTTGCAGTGCGGTATTACAATGACTTTGTAAAACCAACAAAAGTGTTCCGCGCGCCGACAGACATTGAGCGCGAAGCGTTGGAAGATCTGCGTGATCGTCTGAAATCTTGGGATGGTGAGTTGGACGGTGATGCGTTGCAGTCCGAAGTCTTTGCTTGTGGTCGTGAACGTTTCGACCCGATGCGCGGCTGGTTCACGGCCCTTTATGAAGTGCTGTTGGGTGCCTCGCAGGGTCCACGTTTCGGTGGGTTCATCGCGCTCTACGGTGTTGATGAAACTGTTGCGTTGATTGATCGCGCCTTGGCAGGTGAGTTGCTTTAAGTAGCTGAAGACTGGTTTGGAATTGAGTGGGCGGTTTGTTTCGGCAAACCGCCCTTTTTCATATCGTGTTGATTTGGGCTGATTGCGGGCTAACTCCACTGTGAAACAGTTGGAGATTGGAAATGCTTCGTACCCTGAAAATCGCAATGATTGTAATGCTAATGAGCGGCCTAGGAATAGGTGGTGCGCAGGCGCAGGGGGCTGACATAAAGTCGACGATCGACCGACAGATCGAAGCATTTCAGGCCGACGACTTTGAGACAGCGTTTGGGTTTGCTAGCCCGAATTTACAGCGGTTGTTTGGCAGCCCCGACAATTTTCGCAGCATGGTGACACGTGGTTATCCAATGGTTTGGAGACCTGCCGAGGTGCGATATTTGGAGTTGGCTGACGTGAATGGCAGCCTTTGGCAGAAGGTACTGATCAAGGATCAAAAGGGTGTTGTCCACGTCCTTGGGTATCGCATGTTAGAGACTGATATGGGGTGGAAAATCAACGGTGTTCAGTTGTTTCCAAGTCCCGGTGTTGGTGCCTAATCCGACCTGTTTGGCACCCCACCGTACGGTGCGATGAGACCCTATTAACGGCTTATTGATATTTTCCTTTCTGTTGGCACGTGACCATGTGGGGGGCGATGCTTTTGGATTTGATCGGTGTCCATTCCTTTGGAGTTTCCAAAGTGTGGTCCCGTGGGAAAGGGTGTTTCGGATGAACAAGGCAATTACTGATGGCGTGCTGTTGATGCCACCTGCGTTTGCGAATGGGTTGGATGTTTGGTCAAGTGGCGATGGCACGCCGGGATCGGATACTTATGCCAATGCAAGCAACGCGGCGTTTGTTCCTGCGGATCATGATTTCGCGGGATGCATCGAAATTCAGAAAACATCCACAACGACCAAGTTACGCTATATGGGTGAAACCCCGTTGCTGCCCGGTTGCTATTTGCGGGTGACAGCACGGATCAAAGCATTGAGTGGCAGTTTGCCAAACGTGCGCATCGCTGCCTATGCGGGGCAAGCTGGTGGTATAGCGGTGAGTGGTGTTTCCACCTCTGGCCCGACGACGACCCTAACAAGTTACGGTGACGTGATTGAGGTCAGTGCGATCATCGGTGCGGGGCAGCGCAATGGCGTTGACATGGTGTGGGGCGGCAATGCCCTGTTTGGTCATTTTGGTTTGGATTTGACGGGGACAAATGGCGGCGTTGTGCGGATCGACGACATCAAAATTGAAGATGTCACTTCCGTTTTCATGCGTGATCTTATCTCGCTTGTGGATGTGCGCGAGTATGGTGCATTGGGAGACGGTGCTAACGATGACAGTGCAGCATTTGATGCTGCAAATACGGCCGCCAATGGGCGCACGATTTTGGTCCCGACGGGCACCTATCATTTGAACAATGATGTCACGCTGGATGCCAAAATTCAGTTTGAAGGCAAAGTGACAATGCCAACGAACAAACTGTTTTTGATGCGCCAGCAGTTTGATTTGCCTGCCTACATTGATGCGTTCAAGGATGAAGAGCTGGCGTTCAAGAAAGCGTTCCAAGCGCTGTTGAATAACGTTGATCACGGTTCATTAGATTTGGGTGGTCGCCGTGTTTGGATCACGGAGCCTATCGATATGCAGGCGGCAACACCTGAGCGCACATCCTATGCAACGCGCCGTGTTATTCGCAATGGCCAGATCGAAGCCTCCCCTTCAGGCGATTGGGCAACACAGGTTGCAACCTCGCAAGCCAGCTATAGTGCTTCAAACAACAAAAAGCTCACTGGTGTTTCTAACATTGCAAACATTCAGGTCGGTTCACTGGTTGAGGGTGTTGGTGTTGGCCGTGAAGTTTATGTGCGATCCAAGAATGTAGCGTCACAAGAAATCACTCTAAGTGCTGCGTTATATGATGCAGAAGGCACGCAAAATTTCACCTTCCGCAGGTTCAGGTATTTGTTGGATTTCAGTGGGTACACCAGCCTGAGCAAATTCACGGTTTCTGAGATCGAGTTCCAATGTAACAACGTGGCCAGTGGCATCTTGTTGGCGCCATCTGGTATCGTTTTTGATATCAATGAGTGCTTTATTTCGCGGCCCGGAAATCGCGGGATCACATCCCATGGCTCGGGATGTCAGGGGATGTTGATTGACCGCTGTCAGTTCTTGTCGGCCGAAGATGCTTCTAATGTGGCGGACCGAACAACGATTGCGATCAACGCTCACTCGAATGATGTGAAAATTCGCAACAACCGTGCGACAAGGTTCCGCCACTTCGCGCTGCTGGGCGGTGGCAATACCTTGTTTATTGGGAACCATTTTTTCCAAGGAGACTCGGTGGCCAGTGGTATCCGCACTGCGGGTTTGGTGATTGCGAAATCGCATGCTAGTTCGATCATTACCAGCAACTATATCGACAATTGCTTCATCGAATGGACCAATGAATATGACCCTGCACCAGAGTTCAGTTCTGAATTCTCATTCAGTGCACTGAGCATCACAGACAATGTATTTTTGTCAGGAGATGTCGCCCCTTGGTTCAATTACATCGTGGTTAAACCTCACGGTGAAGGACATTTTCTAAGTGGTGTGAACATCACTGGAAATCGCTTCAAATCATTGGGCGCTACGATTGACCGTGCAGAGCGGGTGGACACCAGTTTTGCGGACTTGGATTATTTCCGAATGCGCGATGTGAATTTTACCGCCAATTCGTTTCATGGGGTTGTAAATCGTGTGTCGAACCCTCTGCGGATGAAACACACCGAGGGATCCGTAGCCACAACATGGACTGTGGATACGAATGAAAAACTGCCGTTCAATGGTCAAACGTTGGCGGTGGATAGCGTCGTTGTTCTTGGCCGTATTCGAAACAGTTCAAACAGTGTGGTCTTCTTATCTCCTGCTGCTGATACTCGCAAAGGGTCCAACTTTGACCAGGTACAATTGACTTGGCAGCAACCGGTGCGCGGTGCTGTTCAGGTCGCGATCCGTATGGACTGAGGGAGGTGGTGTAGGCCCGCAATTGGGTTGCGGGCCTACACTTCAATGATTAGCGCCCGCGGCGCTTGACCCCGCCGCGCATACCGCCGCGTCCCATTGTGGAACGGCCTGATGATTTCTTGGCGTCATCAACTGCTTTTTCAACATCGTACTGTCGCGCCATTGGATCAGCCGAAACGGTCAACTCAACAGCCTCAAGCCGTTTGACTTCATCACGCAGCTTTGCCG
>Ga0233426_10003006_pt1 | contig 13647 bp, 10 predicted proteins | sample SI_118_April2016_6_FD_179875 | JGI IMG/M metagenome (GOLD analysis project Ga0233426, IMG submission 179875) | Seawater microbial communities from Saanich Inlet, British Columbia, Canada - SI_118_April2016_10_MG | ecosystem: Environmental > Aquatic > Marine > Inlet | place: Canada: British... | reverse complement strand
TAATGCCAGGTGACAACGTTCAGATGGAAGTGACTTTGATTCATCCGATTGCGATGGAAGAAGGTCTGCGCTTTGCGATCCGTGAAGGCGGCCGTACTGTTGGCGCTGGTGTTGTAGCTAAGATTATCGAGTAAGAGTTACACAGAGTCTGAAGCGCAAAGCCGAGGCATCTTGATGTCTCGGCTTAGCTGTCAGATAGGGAAAGCAATAAAAGTTACTGTAGGCCAGTAGTTCAATTGGTAGAGCACCGGTCTCCAAAACCGGCTGTTGGGGGTTCGAGTCCCTCCTGGCCTGCCACTTATTTAAGTATGGGATAGATCCATGACCGCTGCGGCTGAAGAAAAGCAATATCGACTAGACGGATTGAAGTGGCTGGTAATTCTGCTGCTGGTAGCTGGTGCTATTTATGCTAACCAGTATTTTTCTGCAGAGCCGATTCTCTATCGTGTGATAGGTTTGGTTGCGACACTTGTTGTCGCTGGGTTTATCGCTATTCAAACCGCTAAGGGAGCCTCCGTGTTGGAGCTTGCCTACGGCGCGCGCATTGAGTGGCGCAAGGTCGTGTGGCCGACTAAGCAGGAGCGCAACCAGACAACATTGATTGTTGTTGCGGTTATTTTATTAATGGCATTAATTCTTTGGGGTATCGACTCTCTGCTGAGTTGGATTGCCTCGCTGATAATGGGTTAGGAGAAAGGCATGTCAATGCGTTGGTATGTGGTACATGCTTACTCGGGTTACGAGAAAAAAGTCGCGCTGGCTATTCAGGATCGCGTGCAGATGCACGGACTCACTGAAAAGTTTGGTGAGATCCTGGTGCCGACCGAAGAAGTGGTTGAGATGAGAAGCGGCCAGAAGCGTACCAGTGAGCGTATGTTTTTCCCTGGTTATGTGTTGGTGCAGATGGATCTGGATGATGATACCTGGCATCTGATAAAGGAAACCCCTCGGGTGATGGGCTTTATTGGTGGCAAGGCAGATAAGCCGGCCCCAATTACTGATAAGGAAGCGGATTTAATTCTGCAGCGTGTGCACGACTCGGAAGAGGCGCCGCGACCCAAGACCATGTTCGAGCCAGGTGAAATGGTTCGAGTTACCGATGGTCCATTTAACGACTTTAACGGAACCGTTGAAGAAGTTAACTACGAGAAGAGCAAGCTGCGTGTTGCGGTATCGATCTTTGGTCGATCAACACCGGTTGAGCTTGAGTTTACTCAGGTAGAAAAGGCCTGATAAGAATTTGACAGGTTGGCAATTCCGCCAGCCGGTCGGGGAGCCTGAGAAGGGTAGGCGCTATCTGTAGCGAACACCCTGAGGCGATATCACCCAATAGTGGAGAAGTAAAATGGCTAAGAAAGTATCAGCTTACATCAAGCTGCAAGTGCCTGCAGGTCAGGCCAACCCAAGTCCACCCGTAGGTCCAGCGCTGGGCCAGCACGGCGTGAACATCATGGAATTCTGTAAAGGTTTTAACGCACAGACCCAAAATGTCGAGCAGGGCGCTCCTGTACCAGTAATTATTACTGTTTACGGCGATCGCAGCTTTACCTTTGAGATGAAGACTCCGCCAGCTTCCTACCTGCTAAAAAAAGCAGCTGGTCTGAAGAGCGGCTCTGGTCGCCCCAATACTGAGAAAGTGGGTAGTGTGACTCGCGCTCAGCTGGAAGACATCGTTAAAGCAAAAGAACCAGATCTGACGGCGGCCGACCTGGACGCTGCAGTTCGCACCATTGCCGGCTCTGCCCGGTCAATGGGCATTGAAACGGAGGGCGTGTAAGTGGCCAAGTTAACTAAACGCCGTCGTGCGATCAATGAAAAAGTTGAAGAAGGTAAGCTCTACTCAGCGTCTGAAGCATTCAGTCTGCTAAAAGAGTTGTCTGCTGTTAAGTTTAACGAAACTGTCGATGTGGCGATTAACCTGGGCATTGATCCTCGTAAATCTGACCAAATCGTTCGTGGTGCTACCACATTGCCCAATGGTTCAGGCAAAGACGTTCGCGTCTGTGTATTTGCTCAGGGTGATGCGGCTGAAGCGGCTAAGGCTGCTGGCGCTGAGCTGGTAGGTATGGACGAGCTGGCAGATGAAATTAAAGGTGGCAACATGGATTTTGATGTTGTTATCGCTGCACCAGACGCAATGCGTGTTGTTGGTCTGCTTGGTAAGGTTCTCGGTCCCCGCGGTCTGATGCCTAATCCTAAGTCTGGAACTGTAACCCCTGATGTTGCCACAGCTGTCAAGAATGCTAAGGCCGGTCAGGTGCGCTTCCGTGCAGACAAGAACGGTATTGTTCATGGTGGTATCGGAGTGGTTGCTTTTGAAGCAGCTGCCCTGCAGCAAAATCTTGAAGCGCTGATGACTGACTTGGCTAAGGCCAAGCCTGCATCTGCCAAGGGCATCTATGTCAAGAAGATCACTGTATCTTCTACCATGGGTCCAGGATTACTAATTGATCAGGCCTCCCTGGGGGTTTAACTGATCTGCAGCCTCGGCTGCGCAAAAGGCTTTGGGGTCCGAGCTCGCCGTTAAAAGCAAGCTTGGGCCGTTAAAGACCGTAGGTACCCTCGGGGGTTTAATGATTCGAAGGCTGGTTCAGCTCAAGATTCACCTACGCAGGCGGTGAACCCATTCCAGATAGTTGTACTGGAAATTATTCACCTAAGTGGTCGAAGATTTTTTCGACTGTAACTCAGGTAAATCGAGGAGATTTATCGTGGCATTGAATCTCGATGACAAGAAAGCAATTGTTGCTGAAGTAAACGAGACAGCCGCCCAGGCTCTGAGCCTGGTGATCGCTGACGCCCGTGGCGTTGACGTAACCGATATGAATGCTCTGCGTGCCAAGGCCCGTGCTGAGAACGTGCAATTGCGCGTTGTCCGCAACACCTTAGCTAAGCGCGCATTCGCAGAAACTGACTACGCTTGCGTAGAAGAGGTTCTGGTCGGTCCGTCATTGTTTGCTTTCTCAATGGAAGACCCAGGTGCAGCAGCCCGTTTGTTCAAAGACTTCGCGAAAGAAAACGAAGAATTTGAAGTAAAAGCGCTGTCAGTCAGTGGTCAACTGCTAGGTAAAGAGCAATTGGACGTTCTTGCTACCCTGCCGACCCTTCACCAGGCTCTCGGTATGTTGGCTAGCGTCACATTGGCTCCGGTTACTAAGTTGGTACGTACTCTTAATGAGATCCCAACTAAGACAACCCGTGCAGTGGCTGCAGTTCGTGATGCAAAACAGGAAGCCGCATAAGCGCCTTCTTAATAAACAGATAAATTTAGGAGGCCCAAAATGGCCCTATCAAACGAAGATATTTTGAATGCAATCGCTGAAATGAGCGTAATGGACGTTGTTGAACTGGTAAGCGCAATGGAAGAGAAGTTTGGCGTATCTGCAGCTGCTGCAGTTGCTGCTGCTCCCGCTGCTGCTGCCGCTGGTGGTGGTGAAGCCGCTGCTGAGAAGACTGAATTTGACGTTGTTCTGTCTGCAGTTGGCGACAAGAAAGTAAATGTAATTAAAGCTGTTCGCGGCATCACTGGACTTGGTCTGAAAGAAGCCAAGGACATGGTTGACGGAGCGCCTTCTACTATTAAAGAAGCTGCTTCTAAAGACGATGCTGAAGAAGCTAAGAAGCAATTGGAAGAAGCTGGCGCAACTGTCGAACTTAAGTAAGTTTGATATGCAAGCTGCCTGATTTATCAGGCTGGGCTGAAGGGGTTATTCCCTTCGGCCCTTTCCTGCTTGTAGGCATGGGAATTTACAAGCAGAACGATTTTGAGAATGGACTCAAAGTTGTTAACTCCCAAATAAGATAATCCCGAGGAATACAGATGGCTTACTCCTTCACTGAGAAGAAACGTATCCGCAAGAATTTTGGCAAGCTGCCAGATGTCATGGATTTGCCCTACTTGTTGGCAATTCAACTTGATTCCTATAAAAATTTCACGCAGACAGGTGTGTCGGTTGAAGACCGCATGAACACTGGTCTGCACGCGGCCCTGAACTCGATCTTTCCGATCGTTGGCTATTCAGGTCACGCGGCTCTTGAGTATGTCGATTACGTCTTGGGCAAGCCTGCCTTTGATGTGGAGGAGTGTAAGCTCCGCGGCGTGACTTTCTCGGTCCCATTGCGGGTTCGAGTGCGCCTAGTTATTTACGATAAAGAATCGACTAACAAGGCCATAAAAGACATCCGTGAGCAAGAAGTCTATCTGGGTGAAATCCCACTGATGACTGATAACGGAACGTTTATTATCAATGGTACTGAGCGCGTGATCGTGTCTCAGCTACACAGGTCGCCCGGCGTTATTTTCGACCACGATAAAGGTAAGACCCACTCCTCCGGTAAACTGCTGTATACCGCACGTGTGATTCCCTACCGTGGTTCCTGGTTGGACTTTGAGTTCGACCCCAAAGATTTGCTCTATGTCCGTATCGATCGCCGCCGCAAATTGCCGGCGACCATCCTGCTGCGTGCGCTGGGCTATAACTCGGAAGAAATCCTCGAGAAGTTCTTTGACACCAGTATTTTCCACTACAAGAAAGAAGCCTTCACTCTGGAATTGGATCCAGAGCGTCTGCGTGGTGAAATTGCCGCGTTTGATATTGTCGACAAGAAAGGTGGCGTGATTGTCGAGAAAGGTCGTCGTATTACCGCTCGTCATATCCGTGAGTTGGAAAAAGGTAAGGTCACAACTCTGGAGGTGACTCAGGAGTACATGATGGGTCGCGCTCTGGCAAAAGATATTGCCGATCCAAAGACTGGTGAGTTGCTGCTCGAATGTAATACCGAGATCACTGAAGAAAATCTGGCTCTGATGATTGAAGCTGGTATCACTGATATCGAAACTCTGTATACCAATGATCTTGACTGTGGTCCGTTTATCTCGGATACCTTGCGTGCCGACCCGTCGCGCACTCAGCTGGAAGCTCTGGTAGAAATCTACCGTATGATGCGTCCCGGTGAGCCGCCGACTAAAGAGTCTGCCGAGAATCTATTCTACAATCTGTTCTTCAACTTGGAGCGCTACGACCTGTCATCTGTAGGTCGTATGAAGTTTAACCGTCGCCTGGGCCATGAAGCAGAAACTGGGGCTGGCGTGCTGTATGACGAGCGCTACTTCTCCATGCAGAAGACCGACGAAGCTAAAGAGCTGCACGAACAGTTTGGCAATGCTTCCGATATCTCCGACGTCATGCAGACCCTGATCAATATCCGCAACGGTAAAGGTGCCGTCGATGACATCGATCACTTGGGTAATCGCCGTATTCGCTCTGTGGGTGAAATGGCAGAAAACCAGTTCCGTGTAGGTCTGGTGCGTGTTGAGCGTGCAGTTAAAGAGCGTTTGGGTGTTGCTGAATCTGAGGGACTGATGCCTCAGGATCTGGTTAATGCCAAGCCCGTTGCTGCAGCCATGAAAGAATTCTTTGGCTCCAGCCAACTGTCTCAGTTTATGGATCAAAACAACCCGCTTTCTGAGGTGACTCACAAGCGTCGCGTTTCTGCGTTAGGCCCTGGTGGTCTGACCCGTGAGCGCGCTGGTTTTGAAGTCCGGGACGTACACCCGACCCACTACGGTCGCGTCTGTCCTATTGAGACTCCTGAAGGGCCAAACATTGGTCTGATTAACTCATTGGCAACCTATGCTCGAACCAATAACTATGGCTTTATTGAAACGCCTTACCGCAAAGTTACCAACGGTAAAGTGAGTTCTGACATCGAGTATCTGTCAGCGATCAATGAGTCTCAGTATGTGATTGCTCAGGCCTCTGCTGAAATTAATAAGAAAGATGAGTTTGCCGAAGATATGGTGGCCGTGCGTCACCTGAATGAATTTACGGTTAAGCCACCAGAAGAAATTGACTATATGGACGTGTCGCCACGTCAGGTTGTTTCTGTTGCTGCCTCGTTGATTCCATTCCTCGAACACGATGATGCTAACCGGGCACTGATGGGCTCGAACATGCAGCGTCAGGCTGTTCCTACTCTGCGCGCAGAAGCGCCATTGGTTGGTACCGGTATTGAGCGCACTGTAGCCAGTGACTCAGGCGTATGTAAGGTTGCCAAGCGCGGCGGTGTTATCGAAAGCGTCGATGCTGGTCGAATTGTTGTTCGTGTCAGTGACAGCGAAGTTGAATCCGGTGAAGCTGGTGTCGATATCTACAATCTGACCAAGTACACCAGATCAAACCAGAATACCTGTATTAATCAGCGTCCAATTGTTAAGCAGGGCGACAACGTGTCCCGCGGCGATGTTCTGGCTGATGGTCCATCTGTTGATCTGGGCGAACTGGCACTGGGGCAAAATATGCGAATCGCATTTATGCCTTGGAACGGTTACAACTTTGAAGATTCGATTCTGATCTCTGAGCGTGTTGTTCAGGAAGATCGTTTCACGACTATTCACATTCAGGAACTGACCTGTGTCGCTCGCGATACCAAGTTAGGTTCAGAAGAAATCACAGCAGATATTCCCAATGTAGGCGAAGTGGCACTGTCTCGACTGGATGAGTCAGGCATTGTGCATATTGGTGCCGAGGTTTCCGCGGGTGATATTCTGGTTGGCAAGGTAACGCCTAAAGGCGAAACCCAGCTCACTCCGGAAGAAAAACTACTGCGTGCTATCTTTGGCGAGAAAGCCTCTGACGTTAAAGATACCTCCCTGCGTGTTGGCAGCAGCATCAAGGGAACCGTCATTAATGTTCAGGTGTTTACCCGCGATGGACTGGATAAAGACCAGCGCTCTCTAGATATTGAGAAAGCTGAGCTGGACCAGTACCGCAAAGATCTGAACGATGAGTTCCGTATCGTTGAAAATGCGACCCTGGGTCGCCTGTTCACTGGTTTGGTTGGCGGCAAGGTGGTTAAGGCCGAAGGTCTTAAGAAAGGCGCCGAACTGACTGCTGACGCAGTTGCCGAATACAGCGCTGACGACTGGTTTGCTATCCGTATGGATAAAGCCGAGCTCAATGAGCAGATTGCCGCCGCACAGGCGCAGTTGGCTGATCGCCGTCTCGACCTTGATGCACGTTTCGAAGAGAAGCGCGGCAAGCTGCAGAGTGGTGATGATCTTGCGCCCGGTGTATTGAAGACTGTTAAGGTTTATCTCGCGGTTAAGCGTCGTATTCAGCCTGGTGACAAGATGGCTGGTCGTCATGGTAACAAAGGTGTCATCTCTGTTATCAAACCTGTCGAAGACATGCCTTACGACGAGAATGGCGACACTGTAGATATCGTTCTCAACCCGCTGGGTGTTCCCTCGCGAATGAACGTGGGACAGGTACTTGAAACTCATATGGGTATGGCCGCTAAAGGTCTGGGCGTGAAAATTGACGCCATGATCAAAGCGCAGTCCAAAGCCGCCGAGATTCGCAAGTTCCTGCAGGAAATCTATGATGTGGGCGACACGGTTTACGGTACTGACCTTAAAGAACTCAGCGATGGTGAAGTTCTGGAACTGGCTTCCAACCTGCGTAAAGGTGTACCAATTGCGACACCAGTATTTGATGGCGCTCATGAAGTTGAGTTGAAGAAAATGCTGACCCTGGCTGGTTTGTCCGACACAGGTCAGACCGTGCTTTATGACGGACGCAGCGGTGACAAGTTTGATCGTCCTGTGACTGTCGGTTACATGTATATGCTCAAACTGAACCACCTGGTCGACGACAAGATGCACGCTCGTTCAACTGGTTCGTACAGCCTGGTTACTCAGCAGCCGCTGGGTGGTAAGGCGCAGTTTGGTGGTCAGAGATTCGGTGAGATGGAAGTATGGGCGTTGGAGGCATATGGTGCCGCTTATACGCTGCAGGAAATGCTTACTGTTAAGTCTGATGATGTTGCTGGTCGTACCAAGATGTATAAGAACATCGTGGACGGCGATCACCGAATGGAGCCTGGCATGCCAGAGTCATTCAACGTGTTGGTTAAAGAGGTTCGCTCTCTTGGTATCAACATGGAATTGGAAAACGAATAAGCGCGGTATTGCTTACTGATGGCCGGGGCGGATACACGCCTCGGCAAACCCAGTTACTGGAGGAAAAGCCTTGAAGGATTTAGTCAACCTACTCAAGCAGCAAGAGCAAAACACTGAATTCGATAATATTCGAATTGGTCTCGCATCACCTGAAATGATTCGCTCATGGTCATTTGGTGAGGTTAAAAAACCTGAGACTATCAACTACCGTACTTTCAAGCCTGAGCGCGAAGGTCTTTTCTGTGCCAAAATTTTTGGCCCGGTAAAAGACTACGAGTGTCTGTGTGGCAAGTACAAGCGCATGAAGCACCGCGGTATTGTGTGCGAGAAATGTGGCGTTGAAGTGACACTTACAAAAGTTCGTCGTGAGCGTATGGGCCATATTGAACTGGCCTGTCCAGTTGCGCACATCTGGTTTTTGAAATCATTGCCATCGCGCATTGGTCTGATGCTGGATATGACACTGCGTGAAATTGAGCGTGTTCTGTACTTTGAATCCTATGTGGTTACTGATCCCGGTATGACTACATTGGAAAAGGGCCAGCTGCTCACCGATGAAGAATACTTCGAATCTCTCGAAGAGTTTGGCGACGAGTTCAGCGCCACCATGGGTGCAGAAGCAATTCAGGCACTGCTGAAAGAGATTACTCTCGAAGACGAGATTGCGGATATCCGTGAGGAAATTCCCAACACTAAGTCTGAGACCAAGATCAAGAAGTTCTCCAAGCGCCTCAAGCTACTTGAAGCGTTCCATGGTTCTGGCAACAAGCCAGAGTGGATGGTGCTTGAAGCACTGCCTGTTCTGCCGCCAGATCTGCGCCCACTGGTGCCTCTGGATGGTGGTCGATTCGCCACATCAGATCTGAATGATCTGTACCGTCGCGTTATCAACCGCAACAACCGTTTGAAGCGTCTTCTGGAGCTCAGCGCCCCGGATATTATTGTGCGCAACGAAAAGCGCATGCTGCAGGAATCTGTGGATGCACTGCTCGACAACGGTCGTCGCGGTCGCGCCATCACCGGTTCCAATAAGCGCCCACTGAAATCTTTGGCCGATATGATCAAAGGTAAGCAGGGTCGTTTCCGTCAGAACCTTTTGGGTAAGCGCGTTGACTACTCAGGCCGTTCCGTAATTGTGGTTGGTCCTACGCTGCGTCTGCACCAATGTGGTCTGCCCAAGCGTATGGCACTGGAACTGTTTAAGCCGTTTATCTTCAGCAAGCTGGAACTGCGTGGTCTTGCGACTACTATTAAAGCAGCCAAGAAGATGGTTGAGCGTGAAGAAGCCGTTGTCTGGGATATTCTCGACGAAGTGATTCGCGAGCATCCAGTGCTGCTTAACCGTGCACCTACCCTTCACCGTCTTGGTATTCAGGCATTTGAGCCGGTACTGATTGAAGGTAAAGCGATTCAGCTGCACCCGCTGGTTTGTGCGGCGTACAACGCTGACTTCGATGGTGACCAGATGGCCGTACATGTGCCTCTGACCATTGAAGCGCAGATGGAATCTCGCGCCCTGATGATGTCGACCAACAATATTCTGTCGCCCGCCTCTGGTGAACCAATTATTGTGCCTTCTCAGGACGTGGTGCTGGGTCTGTACTACATGACTCGTCACAAGGTAAATGCCGGTGGCGAAGGCATGACATTTGCAGATGGCCGTGAAGTGTCTCGCGCCTACTATTCAGGCAATGTCGAGCTGCAGGCGCGCGTTAAAGTGCGTATCAACGAGGTACTGGTTGATGAAGTCACTGGCGAGCGCACTGAAGATCGCAGAATTGTTGAAACTACTGTCGGCCGCGCCCTGCTGTGGGAAATTGTTCCAGCTGGTCTGCCATTTGACCTGGTTAACAAGCCGATGGTCAAAAAAGCTATCTCAACAATTATTAATGAGTGCTACCGACGTGTCGGTCTGAAAGATACGGTTATCTTTGCTGACAAACTGATGTACACAGGGTTTGATTTCTCAACCCGCTCAGGAGCCTCTATTGGCGTTAACGATTTTGTTATTCCAGATGACAAGCACGATATTATTGCCGGTGCTGACGATCAGGTGCGTGAAATCGAAAGCCAATTCGCTTCAGGTCTTGTGACTCAGGGTGAAAAATATAACAAGGTTATCGATATTTGGTCTCAGGCCAATGACCGTGTAGCCAAGTCGATGATGAAAGGCATAAGCACTGAGAAGGTTACCAATAAAGACGGCGAAGAAGAGCAGCAAGACTCCTTCAACTCTGTATTTATCATGGCCGACTCTGGCGCTCGTGGTTCCCCCGCCCAGATTCGACAGCTGGCTGGTATGCGTGGTTTGATGGCGCGACCAGATGGTTCGATTATTGAAACGCCAATTACGGCAAACTTCCGTGAAGGTCTGAGCGTACTGCAGTACTTTATCTCGACTCACGGTGCTCGAAAAGGTCTGGCGGATACCGCACTTAAGACAGCTAACTCTGGTTACCTGACTCGTCGTCTAGTGGATGTATCCCAGGACGTGGTAGTGACAGAAGTTGATTGTGGCACTACAGAAGGCCTGTTGATGGCCCCTGTTATTGAGGGTGGTGACATCATCTCCTCACTGGGCGATCGAATTTTGGGTCGTGTTGTTGCCCAGGACGTGCTTAAGCCAGGCAGCGAAGAAATTGCTGTTCCAGCAGGCACCATGATCGACGAGCAATGGGTTGTGCGCATTGAGAAGATGAGCATTGATGAAGTGATCGTACGATCGCCGATCACCTGTGAAGTATCCCATGGTATCTGTTCCGCCTGTTACGGTCGTGATTTGGCTCGTGGACATCGTGTTAACCAGGGCGAGGCAGTGGGTGTAATCGCTGCACAGTCTATCGGTGAGCCTGGTACCCAGCTGACTATGCGTACCTTCCACATTGGTGGTGCTGCATCGCGCGCCTCTGCTGTAGATAGCGTAAAAGTTAAGCAGGACGGTGTTGTACGTCTGATCAACCTCAAGACAGTGCAGAACAAAGACAAGGATCTGGTTGCTGTGTCTCGCTCCGGTGAGTTGGCAATTGCCGATGAGAACGGCCGTGAGCGCGAGCGATACAAGCTGCCTTACGGTGCGGTGATCAAAGTTAAAGATGGTTCCAAGATTGCTGCTGGTGATGTTATCGCCAATTGGGATCCACACACTCACCCAATCGTGACAGAAGTGGCCGGTAAGGTTGCCTTCTCCGGTATGGAAGAGGGTCTGAGTACTCGTCAGCAGACTGATGATATGACCGGTTTGACCAGCATCTCGATTATCGACCCCAATGAGCGTCCAGCTGCAGGTAAAGACCTGAAGCCAATGATCACATTGACCGACAAGAAAGGTAAGGAATTAATTTTCCCCAACTCAACAGTACCTGCTCATTACCCATTGCCTGCTAACGCAAGTATTAACGTAGTGGATGGCGACACCATTGATATTGGTCAGATTATTGCGCGTATACCGCAAGATTCTGGTGGTACCAAAGATATTACCGGTGGTCTGCCTCGTGTTGCTGATCTGTTTGAAGCTCGCAAGCCTAAGGATCCTGCGATTCTGGCTGAGATCACAGGTACAGTGAATCTGGGTAAAGAGACAAAAGGTAAGCTGCGACTGGTTATTACCCCGGACGATGGCAAGCCATTGCCAAATGGCAAGCTGCACTACGAAGAGCTGATCCCCAAGTGGCGCACCCTGGGTGTGTTTGAGGGTGAGCATGTTGAGAAAGGTGAAGTTATCTCTGATGGACCGCCCACGCCCCATGATATCTTGCGCCTGAAAGGTATCAGCGAGCTGGCCAAGTACATTGTTAATGAGATCCAGGACGTTTACCGTCTGCAGGGTGTAAAAATCAATGATAAACACATTGAGGTTATTACCCGCCAGATGCTGCGCAAAGTAGAGATCACCGATATGGGTGATTCTTCACTGATCCGTGGCGAACAGGTCGAGTACCGACGTGTTCTGGAAGAGAACGAGCGTCTGCGTCAAGAAGGCTTGCAGCCTGCTAAGTTCGAGCGTCAGCTACTGGGTATTACCAAAGCCTCGCTGGCTACCGAAAGCTTTATCTCGGCAGCCTCTTTCCAGGAGACCACGCGAGTGCTCACCGAAGCTGCGGTTACTGGCAAAGCCGATCCGCTGCGCGGCCTGAAAGAGAACGTTGTTGTTGGTCGCTTGATCCCAGCTGGTACAGGTCTTGCCTATCATGCTCAGCGCAAGCAAGAGCGTGCAGCTGAAGAAGATCTGGCAATGACTGCAGCTGATGTCGAAGCAGCATTGAGTGAAGCCTTAAGCGCGGACCTCGCTGAAGAATAAGGGCGAATTGCCGGTATTTAGCCATCTACCCCTGTGGTAATGGCAATGCCGGCTTGACTCCCGGATGTGCGGTAATTAGAATGCCGCTCCCTTTTGGATCAACAGGCAGGTATGGCCAACGGATCCAAGGAATGTACGGCCTTCGCAAGAAGGTATTTTTTATTTTTGGAGAAAAATTGCATGGCAACGATCAACCAGTTGGTTCGTAAGCCGAGAAAGCGCAAAGTCAGTAAAAGTGACGTACCAGCACTACAGGCCTGTCCGCAGCGCCGTGGTGTATGTACCCGCGTTTACACAACTACTCCCAAGAAGCCAAACTCTGCATTGCGTAAAGTATGTCGTGTTCGTCTTACCAGCGGTTATGAAGTTACTTCATACATCGGTGGTGAAGGACACAACCTGCAAGAGCACAGCGTTGTTTTGATTCGTGGTGGTCGTGTAAAAGATCTTCCAGGTGTTCGCTACCATACGGTACGCGGTACTTTGGATACAGCGGGTGTAAACGGTCGTACACAGCGTCGTTCTAAGTATGGTACCAAGCGTCCCAAGTAAGGGTGTTGGTATTTTAGAAAGACGAATTGCGTAACAATCGGTAATACAACCAAGTAAGGCTAGGGCCTATCCCTAGAACAAACCTGAAGAGAAGGGCAAAACGATGCCAAGAAGAAGAGTAGCAGCGAAGCGTGAAATTCTGCCAGACCCCAAGTTTGGCAACATCACCTTAGCGAAGTTTATGAACCACGTAATGGTCAGCGGCAAGAAATCTGTTGCTGAACGGATCGTCTACGGAGCGCTTGATTTAGTTGAAGAGCGCCTGAAGAAGAGCCCCGTGGAAGTGTTTGAAGAAGCGTTGGATAACGTAGCACCAATGGTGGAAGTTAAATCCCGTCGTGTTGGTGGTGCAACGTATCAGGTACCAGTTGAAGTTCGTCCCTCGCGACGCACTGCCCTGGCCATGCGCTGGCTGGTGGACTACGCACGTAGCCGCGGCGAAAAATCAATGGCTCAGAGACTTGCCGGCGAACTGTGTGATGCAGTGCAGGGTAAAGGCGGAGCAGTTAAGAAACGTGAAGATGTCCACCGTATGGCGGAAGCCAACAAGGCGTTCTCGCACTTCCGTTTCTAATAAGGCTAAAAGCACTTTTAGTCCTATCGCGAAAAGGTGGCTTTAATAGCCGCCTTTTTTCGCTTTTAAATAAAGGAAAATATTGTGGCACGCAAGACTCCAATCAGTCGCTATAGAAATATCGGTATCTGCGCACATGTAGATGCGGGTAAAACCACCACCACCGAGCGGGTGCTGTTCTACACAGGCATGTCTCATAAAATCGGTGAGGTTCATGACGGCGCGGCCACCATGGACTGGATGGAGCAGGAGCAGGAGCGT
>Ga0233426_10003002_pt1 | contig 13654 bp, 13 predicted proteins | sample SI_118_April2016_6_FD_179875 | JGI IMG/M metagenome (GOLD analysis project Ga0233426, IMG submission 179875) | Seawater microbial communities from Saanich Inlet, British Columbia, Canada - SI_118_April2016_10_MG | ecosystem: Environmental > Aquatic > Marine > Inlet | place: Canada: British... | reverse complement strand
AGGCTTCGCACCCATCATTTCAGCGGCACGCACAAATTCTTCCTCGCGCAGCGCCAAAAACTTTGATCTCACGGCACGCGCCAGCCCTGGCCAATCCAACAGCTCAAGGATGATCGAGATGATAAAGAACACCGCCACAGGCCCCCAATGGCTCGGCACGGCGGCCGACAACGCCAACCACAACGGCAACTCAGGAATGGATCGCAACACCTCGATAATGCGGTTCACGGTCCAATCCGTACGCCCGCCGAAATACCCAGCAATCCCGCCGATGGTGATGCCCAGAATAAACGACACCGTAATCCCGATCAAACCAACCGTCAGCGACAACTGCGCGCCGTACAGTATGCGGCTAAAAATATCGCGCCCGAGCCGATCCGCGCCCCACAAAAATACGGTTGCCCCTTCGGGCGCACAGAACAAATGCGTGTCCGACTTGATAAAGCCCATCAATCGGTATTCGCGACCCTCACAAAAGAACTCCAACTTGGCGGGGTTCGCCGTGCTCTTCACGTAATTCCACTGAAAATTCACCAAATCAGGTTTGGCCGTGATCGGATAAACATACGGCCCGATGAACGATCCTTCGTGCCACAGGTTCAGGCTTTGTGGCTGCGCATACAGATGATCTGCGTTGCGTTCATTCGGCGTATACGGCGTAATAAATCCCGCAAATGGCAGGCTAAGATAGGCCAGCAACAGGAACACACCCGACCAAAGCCCCAGCTTATGGCGTTTGAATTTCCGCCAAATCAGCAGCCAGTTTGGGGCATCCAAATCAGGGCGATCCAGCGCCTTGATATCCTCATTCGGATCATAGGGGTCTTGGTCCACATAATGCTGGTTTGAAAGATCGCTCATTTGCGCCCCCCCACCCAAACCCACGCTCTATGAAAAATGGTTTGAACATGGGGCATTCAAATCTGTCAAAGAAATCGTAACCATCCTTGGCTGGGCGTCTGCAATCTCTGCGTCCTTCGCATTCTTTTCTACGTTCTGGCCTCACTCGAACACTGCGGTCTTAGATGTGTCGCCAAACCATGCCGAATGGTACGTTAGCCTTGTGAATTCAGGGAACAAGAATTCACGCGTCGGGTCGTTCAACGTAGAAGTAAGATACCCAGATGGCGCCGAAAGTGGCTCCAGTGGCCATCGCAATTTAGTGCTGTTTGATCTGATCGGCAGCCCAGAAAAAATCTACATTAAACCGGGCGATCCGCTTGTTTTCAAAATTCCGTTTGCTGTCGAAGGCACCGAAATTCCGCCAGCTGGGTCTACCTGTGAATTGAAAATCCACGTTTTTGAACACGCAGAAACCACTGTCGCAAAACACACAATCACGCGCGATTGCCCCAAAGCATGGGGCCCCAGCGGCTCAATGCCAAAAATCACATACACCCTAGAAAAATAAGATCGGAGAGCCCCATGTCACGGATCAATTCAACCAAAGTCGGCGATATCGAAATCATCGCGCTTACGGATGGTGCCACACAATTCGGCGCAGAGCTGTTTCCTGGCACGCAAGAAGCCGAAATCAATTCAATCCTGAAAAACGCTGGCATTGAAAACATCGACACCAACTTTAACGCCTTCATCGTGAAATCTGGCGGCGATACAATGCTGGTGGATGCAGGCCCGCGCGATCTGTTCGGCGAAACCTGCGGATTCCTCGGTGACGCGTTAGCCGAAGCAGGCATCGCAAACGACGACATCACGCACCTGTATTTCACTCACCTTCACCCCGATCACATCGCGGGCGCCTTAACAAAAGACGGCCAAGCGGTTTTTGAAAAGGCCCAGATGATCGTATCCGAAGCCGATCACAAATTCTGGTCATCCGAGGTTTTCACCGACGAAACCTTGATCCAATGGCAGGGCCTCGCGAAAGCCAGCATCGCCGCTTACGCGGGCCGCACCGAGCAAATCAAAGACGGTGACACGCTGATCAAAGGCATCACCGCACTGAACTTGCCAGGCCACACACCGGGCCACATGGGGTTCCGCGCCGACGATGGGTCAGACAGCTTTGTGCACGTCGGCGATATCGCCCACGCCCAAACTTTGCAGTTCACCAACCCCGAAATCGGCATCGCTTTTGATATCGACATGGACACGGCCCGCGCCACACGCAAACGCACGCTCGACATGATCGCTACCTATGGTATGAAAATGTCAGGCGGCCACATGCTGCAACCAAACATCGGCACTTTGAAACGTGCTGGCAGTGGCTACACTTTCGTAAAAGGTTAAAACCATGAAAAATAAATCCGTCATCATCACAGGCGCCAGCCGTGGCATAGGCGAGGCCGCCGCACGTAAATTCGCGCAACTCGGTGCCAAAGTCCTGTTATGCGCGCGCTCCTCAGCTGCAATCGAAACAATCGCCGCCGAAATAAACACCGCGGGGGGAACCGCACGCGCGCTGGCAACAGATGTGGCAGATTACGACCAAGTCCAAGCCGCCATCGAGTTCGCAAAATCCGAATTTGGCAGCGTCGATATCCTGATCAACAACGCAGGCATGCTCGAACCTGTTGAACGCTTAGAACACGCCACCGTTGATGCGTGGGACACCATCATCGACGTAAACGTCAAAGGCGTTTTCTACGGCATCCGCGCCGCCCTCCCGATCATGAAAACCGCAGGCGGTGGCACGATCATCACCATCGGATCGGGTGCCGCTACCTCCGCGCTTGAAGGATGGTCGCATTACAACACATCCAAAGCCGCCGTTCACCACCTCAGTGCGTGTTTGCACGGCGAAGAAGGCGAAAACGGCATCCGCGCTTTGGTTCTGTCACCTGGAACAGTTGCAACGCAAATGCAGCGTATCATCAAGAAATCTGGCGTGAACCCCGTCAGTAATCTGGAGTGGGAGGACCACCGACACCCCTCCGTAATCGCCGACACCCTCGTTTGGATGTGCACGCCTGACGCGGACGATTTCCTTGGCGATGTTGTGCGCCAAAGCGACCCAGAAATCCTTGCACGTTTGGGCCAAAAATGATCGACGTCAGCAATGCCAACGGCCAATGGCGCGTCACGCTAAACCGCCCCGACAAAGCCAACGCGTTGTCTCCCGAAATGCTGCGCGCCGTTGCCGATGCCGCCGCCGCTGCCCACGCTGATCGCGAACTGCGCAGCTTTGTCATCACGGGCGCAGGGGATCGTGTGTTTTGCGCAGGCGCAGATGTTTCTGGCGGCGAAGACATGTTTGAATTCACCCGCGATCAAGTCTGGATAGATGCCTCTCAAAACATTGCCGATCTGCCCTGCCTAACAATCGCCGCCCTAAACGGAACGCTTGCAGGGGGCGGCTTTGCCCTCGCGCTCGCCTGCGATATGCGCATCGCCACACCACAGGCAAAATTCTTTTACCCCGTCCTAAAACGCGGCTTCCTTCCACAACCCAATGACGTGAAACGCATGGCGGCCCTGTGTGGCACGGCGCAGGCAAAAATGATCCTGATGGCAGGTCAAAAACTGGTCGCGGATGACGCCCTTCGCATCGGCCTGATCGACCGCATCGTGGAATTAGCAAATTTCAATGACACCCTCGCCAGCATGACAACAGACGCAGCAGCGGCAAAACCCCAAAGCATCGCCGCGATCAAACGGCTGTTTGATGATCTGTCCGAGGAAGCGCTGAATGAGTGTTACGAGGCCGCCTATTTCGACGACCCAGCAGCGATCGCGAAAATCACACGGCGTTAAGCGGCAGCGCGGTGGTTTCCTTCACCTGCTCCATCACGAAACTGGCCGACATATCAGACACCTTCACCTTGGCGATGAAGCGTTTGTAAAACGCATCGTAATCCGCCATGTCCGCCACCTGAATGTGCAGCAAATAATCCAGATCGCCCGTCATCCGATAGGCCCCCGTGATTTGCGGCATCATCCGCACCGCACTGGCGAATTGATCCATCCAATCCGCATCGTGGCTGTCCGTGCGCACCTGCACAAAAACCGACAGCTTTAACCCCAGTTTCATCGGATCGAGCAAAACCACGCGGCCCTTGATCCAGCCCTCTTCCTCCATCAACTTTATCCGCCGCCAACAGGCATTACGCGACAAGTTCACCTGCTCGCTTAACGCATCAAGCGGTTGGTCAGCGTCTTTTTGCAAGATTTCAAGAATGCGGATATTTATGGGATCAAGTTTCATATCCAATCGAATAGCGCAGGACACCATCCCAAAACAAGCCCCGTTCGTTCATCCTCGTCCGTGGGGCGCATCCCAATCAATCACCGGCCCAGCAGGCACGATCCCCAGCGGATTGCGCAGCTCGGACGGCGAAAAATATCCCTGTTTGTAAATATCGAAATTCACAGTCTGCGCCACGCCGCGCATCTGGTAAATTTCCCGCGCATAGCCCCACAGATTTGGATAATCCATCAAACGATGCAGATTGCATTTGAACGCGTAATGATAGGCCACGTCAAACCGCGCCAAGGTCGGAAACATCCGCAAATCAGCCTCGCTAAACCGATCCCCACACAGATATCGCGACCCAGCCAAATGCGCCTCGACCTTGTTCATCGTCGCAAACACATCCGCCACGCCCTTATCGTATGCCTCTTGTGTCCGCGCAAACCCCGCGCGGTACACACCGTTGTTAAACGTCGAATAAATCAGCTCATTCCATTCATCTATCTGCGGGGCCAAATCATCAGGATACAAATCCCCGCCAAACGCAGCGTTCAACATCCGCACGATATCCGCGCTTTCATTGTTCACGATCACGCCCGTTTGCTTATCCCACAAAACGGGCACTGTGATGCGCCCCGTGTACGCGGGTCGATGCCGCCCATAGACCTCGTGCACCGCCATCACACCCAACAGCGGATCGTCAAACGCGCCATCCGCATCAAACACCCAGCCCTGCGCTGTGCGCCGCGGCTTGGCGTAACTCACCGAAATCGCGTCTTCCAGCCCCAACAGCGCCCGCGTTAACAGCGCGCGGTGCGCCCACGGGCAATTCCACGCCACAAACAAATGATATCGCCCTGCCTCAGCAGCAAAACCGCTCTGCCCGATCCAATTTCGAATACTTGACGCCTTGCGCTTAAATTCGCCGCTCGTTTCGCTGTCTGGGGCAGGGTCTTCTTCGAAATACTGCCCATCAATCATCACACCCATAGTCTTTTGCACCACTTTCTGTTTAGAAGATCACAATGCGCAAATGGGGCGCGCGTCAAGTCTGGTGGGACCGATGAATTTTGACAATCCGATGATACAAACTGCACTAGAATACTGGATCTTGGGCCGTGACCTCGCACTTGGCTGGTTAACCAGCCCTGCCGCATGGTCGCAATTCGGCCTGCTGATCCTTGCGTATTTCACCGCAAAATACGTGGCCAAACGGCTTGATCCGGTGTTTTTGCGGCTGTTAACACCGCCCGCAGAACAAGAAAACCTCATCGCTACATCGCGCCGTTTCGTGCTGATTTTCTTGCCCCTCCTGCTGCCGTTGCTCGCCTATGCTTTCACGGGTATCGGCGAACAGATCACCCGATCCGTGTTCGGGTCTGGCGCAGTGATCGCATTTGGCAAACGCCTGTTTATCCTGATGGCAGCACGCATCTTTGTTGATAAAATCATCTACGATCCGTTCCTTAAACTGCTCGGCAAATACGTCCTCCTCCCCTTCGCCCTGCTTTACGCGCTCGGCATTCTCGATCCTGTCGTTCTGTACCTGTCCGAGTTCGTGATCGGCGTCGGAAACATCAAATTCTCGATCATGGCGATCATTCACGGCGTCGTGTTTGGCTCCGTTCTGTTCTGGCTGGGCAGTTGGTCAAACACCCAATCCGCCAGCTACATCAAAACCCAAGAAGAGATGCGCCCCGCCACCCGTGAACTCGCCGCCAAAGCGGTTGAATTGGTCATTTTTGGCGCAGCATTTTTACTGCTGATGAACATCATGGGCATCAACCTATCGTCCCTCGCAATCCTTGGTGGTGCAGTGGGCGTTGGCCTAGGTTTTGGCCTGCAAAAGATTGCCTCAAATTTCATCTCGGGCATCATTTTGTTACTCGAAGGCCAAGCCACCGTCGGCGATTATGTTGCCCTTGATGGCGGCGAAGCAGGCACGATCATCAAGATGACCGCCCGCGCCACAATCCTAGAAACCTATGACGGGCGTTGGATCGTGGTCCCGAACGAAGATTTCATCATCACGCGCGTCGTAAACTATTCCGACAGCGGCTCCGCCAATCGGTATGAGGCAGATTTTTCAGTATCTTACGATACGGACATCAACCTCATTCCTGACATCGTGGAAAAGGCTGTCGCCAAACACAAAGACGTGCTCGATACCCCTTTCCTACCCGATTGTGAATTGCGCGGCTTTGGCGACAATGGCATCGACTTTGCCGTGGAATTCTGGGTCGAAGGCATCGACGATGGCCCCAATAAATACACCTCTGATGTGTTGTTCCTGATCTGGAACGCGCTCAAAGACAACAACATCGAAATCCCGTATCCACAGCGTGTTGTCGAAATCAAAGGCGGCTTTCCGACGGTATCAAAATGATCGACGCGCTTGTCATTGGCGCGGGGCCTGCGGGGCTGATGGCGACTGAAATGCTGGCGGATGCTGGGCATTCGGTTGTGATAGCAGATGCAAAACCATCTGTGGGGCGCAAGTTTTTGATGGCAGGAAAATCGGGCCTGAACGTTACAAAATCCGAAGATGCAGATGCTTTCCTCAAAGCTTACAATGACGCATCAGACTGGTTGAAACCCAGCATTGAGGCGTTTGACAACAAAGAAGTAATCACCTGGTCTGAAACCCTTGGCCAAGACACGTTTGTCGGGTCCACCCGCCGTGTTTTCCCCAAAACCATGAAATCATCGCCACTGCTGCGCGCGTGGCTTTTGCGCTTGGCAAACAAAGGCGTGCAATTCAAAACCCGCTGGCGTTGGACAGGTTGGTCTGAAAATACATTTACCTTTGAAACACCTGACGGCCCTGAAACCATCACCCCCAAAGCAACTGTCCTCGCGCTTGGCGGCGCAAGCTGGGCAAAGCTCGGATCAGACGGCGCGTGGACAAAACTGCTGGCGGAACGCGGTATTGAAACAGCACCGTTCGAACCATCGAACATGGGTGTCACTGTGGAATGGTCCAACTTCATGGAACCGCATTTTGGCAAACCGCTGAAAAACGTTGCAATGTCCGTCGGCACAGTCACCCGCAAAGGCGAATGCGTGGTGTCCAAATCAGGGCTAGAGGGATCGCTCACCTATCACTTCTCCAGCGGTTTTCGCGCAGGCGAACTTCTCCATCTTGATCTACTCCCCGACCAAAACGTCGAAACGCTCCAATCTAAAATCAACGCGCAATCCACAAAAACCAGCTTTGCCAACGTCTTGCGCAAAGCCTTGAAACTCGATGCTGCCAAATCGGCCTTGGTCATGGAGTTCGCACGATCAACACCCCGCGCAGCCCTTGCCCGCGCCGTGAAATCCCTGCCAATCCCCTACACGGGAACCGCGCCAATCGACCTCGCGATTTCTGTGGCGGGTGGTGTGCGCCAAGCAGATTTAACCAATGATTTCATGCTGAAAACAGCGCCAGGCACATTTTGCGCAGGCGAAATGCTCGATTGGGAAGCCCCGACAGGCGGCTATCTTATCACCGCCTGTTTGGCCACGAGTCGCGCGGCTGGTGTTGCCGCTGCGGATTATATTAAGGCGCAGACCTAACCGCATCCGCACGTTTGTACCCGTCTCGCGCCAGCATACGACGGATCAATCCGCGCACATTGTCTGCCTCAATCGGGAACCCAGAATTTCGTGCCCAACCCGCACAATGGGTCAGCAACATATCTGGAATCGTGCAGGTATCACCCGTCAGATACTCGTTATCCCCAAGCCGTTCTTCCAACGCTTTGATCGAGCGTTCAAATTCCCAGACCAAAGCATCCTTGATCGCAGGCACACGCCGTTCTTCGGGATTCACAAAGCTGTTTCGCGCCGCAGTCCACAATGCGCCATCAATTTCGTCGCAAATAAATTGCGTGAAACTGTCTTGTTTGGCACGTTCAATCGTTCCCGCCGCAAACGTCAAACTGCCATGTTTGTCCGCCAAAAACTGCATGATCGCCACGGAATCGATGATCACATCATCGCCAACTTTCAATGCAGGAACCTTTCCTGTCGGATTGTAAGGCTTCATCGCTTCTTTGTCGGTCGGGTAAAGCGGTAGGATATCGTATTTGACGCCCAGCTCTTCCATCATCCACAGAACCCGAAACGGGCGTGCCTTTGGTGTGCCAATCAATGTGTACATACTCAGTTCCTTTGTAGCATTGCGATGCGAATAAATGTGCGTTCCACCAACGCCATTTCAGGTGATTTTTGGCTGGAGCGCAGTTGTAAATCTGTGTTCATCAATTCTGTCAGCGCCTTTTCAACCTTGGCCACACCCAATCGCCGCGCCTGACGGATCAACCGGTCTTTGCGCGGGCCAAACACGGGCGGTCGCGCACGACTAAGCGCTGTATCTGGCCCTTGGGGATGAATTGTCGCCGCGTGCAGCGTGCGAAAATGCCGTGTCGCGGCAATGCACAATGCGGTCGGGCTAATGCCTTGCCCCGAAAGGCGTTTCAACGTCGGAACCACATCCCCCGTGCGCCCTTCGGCAATCGCGTGGGCCGCATCATCCAGATTCGCATCCGACGTGGCGGGCATGCAGGCGTCGATATCATCGCCCGTGATCGGCGTGTCATCGTTAAATTTATACAGGCCCAGTTTTTCAATCGTCTGGTTAAATTCCCCAGGATCAAGCGTGCGCGCCAAAGTCATCAACGCCTCCATCGCGCCTTGCGGCAGATCACCCAGCTTGGCCTCTTTTGCTAAGCGTTCCACATCTGCGCGGCTGGGCGGATCATCGTAAATCCCAATCGCAACCGCATTTGGGTTACTTTCAAACGCTTTGCGCAGCTTGGATCGTGCATTCAAACTGCTGGCGGTCACAACCATCGTTGCATCCCCTGCGACCCAATCGCCCAGCGCAATTTGCAAAACCTCTGCCAACCCATCGCCAGCACCCTCAACAAACACAACGCGCGGCCCCGGAAAAAACCCCTGCGCCTTTATGCCATCCAGAACCAGCGATGGTTCTTTTCGCAATTCAGCGGCCTCAATCCGCGCAAGACGCATTTCTTCGTCTGCGGTTGGCCCGACCAATGCTTTGATAACTTGTTGGCGCTTCAACGAAACGCGCATCGCGTCCATGCCGTACAACAGAATGGCAGATTTTCCCGCGTCAGGCTTTGCAAGGAACGCGGATGCTTGTCCGCCCGCCAGCTTCATTTCGCCCAGCCATCCGCCGTGATTGCGATTCTGTTCGCGATTTGCCCAGCCAAGGCCTTAACCAACCGCGTGTTCGCGTCCCGTTTTGCAACGCCAGACGGATAGGTTTTGGAGGTCGTGCCGTACACCGTGATGTTTCGAACGCTATCTTGATACACAACAGTGTTGGTATCTTTGCGCCGAACGGTAAAGGCCGCGACGCCGTTCAAGTTATTCCGCGTCGTGCCTTCAAATTTGGTCACGGCCAAACCCGTTTCCTCAAATTCCAGCTTGAATGTCAGCACGTAAGGCGCATCAGATTGCGCACGCCCCAGCTTGTTTTCCAGCTCTTCTCGCAGCTCGAACCCGTTGCGCCCTTTAACCAGATCAATCTCGATCTGACCCTGTAAATTATCCGCAGCCGTTCCCTGCTGATAAACAGGCGTAAACCCACACGCAGAAACGCCGAGCACAAGGGCCAGTATCAAAACAGCACGTCGGTTAAACAACAACATTCACAATCCGCCCCGGTACAACAATCAGCTTTTTGGGTGCAGCACCGTCCAAAACCTTAATCACAGTCTCGTTTGCAAGGACCAGTTTTTCAACCTCTTCCTTTGGCATATCTTTTGCCACAGTGATTTCATCGCGCCGTTTGCCGTTGATCTGGATCGGCAGTGTCACCGTGTCATCCACCAACATCGCAGGGTCGGCCTTGGGCCAAGCCGCTTGCGCAACCAAACCTTCGCCGCCTTGTGCGACCCAGATTTCCTCAGAAAGGTGCGGTGTCATCGGCGCCATCAACTGCGCCATAACCATCACCGCTTCACGTTGCACCGCTTTACCCGCGTTCGATTTCGCAATCGTGTTGGCATAGCCGTACAATTTCGCAATCGCCGCGTTAAAGCCAAAGTTTTCGATGTTCAGCGTCACTTCATGGATGGCTTTGTGCATTTCTTTGCGCAGCGCATCATCGCCACCGCCCGCACCGTCAGACATCTCGACGATCTTATCGCTCAATGTCCAAACGCGGTTGATATGCTTCCACGCGGCATTTGCACCTGCAGCGGTCCATTCCACATCCCGTTCTGGCGGGCTGTCGGACAGCACAAACCAACGGGCGGTATCCGCGCCGAACTGATCGATAATATCTTCTGGATCGACCACGTTTTTCTTGGACTTGGACATCTTGATAGACGGACCAACCGTAATTGGCCTCCCATCCGCCAACGCGTACCCACCTTTAACAGGCGTGATATCTTCCGGGTTCACCCATTTGCCATCAGGATCCTGATAGGTCTCGTGACACACCATCCCTTGTGTGAACAACGCGTTGAACGGTTCAATCGCGGTTTTCGGCATGTGTCCTGTCTCGCTCATCGCGCGGGCAAAGAATCGCGAATACAACAGGTGCAAAATTGCGTGCTCAATCCCGCCGATATATTGATCCACATTCATCCAATAAGACAAATCCTCGTTCACTGTCGGCGTCTCAGCACGCGGCGCAGTAAATCGTGCGAAATACCAAGACGAATCCACAAACGTGTCCATCGTATCTGTTTCACGCTCTGCAGGTTTGCCACAAGACGGGCACGGCACATCACGCCATGTTGGATGCCAGTTCAACGGATTGCCCGGCCGATCAAAGGTGGCGTCTTTTGGCAACTCTACTGGCAGATTTTCCTTCTTCTCTGGGACCACACCGCAATTATCGCAATGCACCACAGGGATTGGCGCACCCCAGAACCGTTGGCGTGACGCACCCCAATCGCGCAGGCGATAGTTGGTCGTGCCTTTGCCCCAGCCAGCCTTTTCAGCAAACGCAATCGTCGCATCAATGGCTTCTTGGCCCGTTGCCTCGTCCAAACCCGCGAAATGATCGACCCATTTCACCTTTTCCGTTTTCGGCGGAACAAACGCCCATTCAACCACAGGCGTGTCATTATCCAATGCAAAGAACGTATCAATCACTGGCAAATCATACTTGCGACAGAAGTCCAAATCCCGCTGATCATGTGCAGGACAGCCGAAAATCGCACCTGTTCCGTAATCCATCAAGATAAAGTTCGCGATCCAAACAGGCAGTTCCTGATCCGCAAACAGAGGATGTTTCACCCGAATCCCCGTATCCATACCCAATTTTGGCGCTGTCTCAATCGCCTCTTCAGTTGTGCCACCCTTGCGGCACTCCGCAACAAATGCTGCGACATCGGCATTTTCAGCCTCCAGCGCCTTCGCAATTGGATGATCTGGCGAAATACCAACAAAAGACGCGCCGTTCAGCGTATCAGGCCGCGTGGTGTACACGTCGATCTTGTCACCGCTATCCACACGATCAAAGGCAAACTCCAACCCACGGGATTTCCCAATCCAGTTGCGCTGCATCAAACGCACCTTGTCGGGCCAGCCCTCTAGATCATCAATCGCGGACAACAATTCCTCGGAAAATGCGCTGATCTTAAAGAACCACTGCGTCAACTCCTTACGTTCCACCAACGCACCAGAGCGCCAACCGCGCCCCGCTTCGACCTGTTCATTCGCCAAAACGGTCATGTCTACAGGATCCCAGTTCACCACTGCTTTCTTACGATAGACCAAATCCTTGCCCATAAAGTCGATGAACATGGCCTGCTGTTGGCCATAATATTCTGGATCACAGGTCGCCAATTCGCGCGACCAATCAATCGACAAACCCATCGGCTTCATTTGGGCGCGCATGTCCGCAATGTTCTGGTATGTCCATTCGCCCGGATGCACACCTTTTTCCATCGCAGCATTTTCCGCTGGCAGGCCAAAAGCGTCCCAGCCCATTGGATGTAATACATTAAATCCCTGCGCCGCCTTATAACGAGCAACGACATCACCCAGCGCATAGTTGCGCACATGGCCCATGTGGATGCGGCCCGACGGATACGGAAACATCTCTAATACATAGTATTTTTCACGGCTTTCATCGAGCTGTGCATTAAAAACACCCGCATCATCCCAAGCCTTTTGCCACTTCGGTTCTACTACGCGTGCATTATAACGTGACATATTCAGCTTCCTTAAACAGCAAAACGCCGGACAATCAGCCCGGCGTTAGATTCTTATTCGGGCGGTATCTACCGCGTTATAGGTTCTTGTCGCGCACACGCAACTGACGGGCGCGGGTCAAAATCGCATCTTCGATCCGGCGCACGGTTTCCGCACTCGCCACGCCACCGCGTGTTTGGATAGACACCTTCAAAGAGCGCGCATCCAATGCTGGGTCTTGGATAAGAATAGTCGCGCGGTACTGGCGGCCACCGCCTGGGGCGCGACCCCAACCCATTACCAAAATACCAGTAAACGGATCTGCTGATTCCACAGGCAAAAAGTTCAAGGTTTCAAGCGATGCGTTCCAAAGGTATTTATTCACACGCACATTAGTGTTCTGATCAGGCGCGCGAAGTGCATCAAAAATAGAGACCGCTCGAGCACCACCCAATCCGCGGGCTTCTAGTTGTGAATCTTCTGCCGAATTTTGGTTTGCTTTTTGCTCTGGCGTTAGATTGTCATTTGCTCGATTCCAAAACCCGCTGCCGCCACACCCAGCAAGTGCCAAACAGAATATAGTTACCAGTGTTATTTTAAATGTCGTATTTTTCATGCTCTATGCCCTAGGCTTTTCAGCTCTTTCACTCGTTTACCTTTAGATTAATCAGTGGACAAGTTAATATTGGCTGCATCAATCTGATATCGCAAAATACCCCCAAAAGAGAGTGTGGCTTCTATGCATCAATTTTGGCAATATACTTCAGCCCAAGCTACATCCGCTTGAAATTTAACGCCAGCAGAGTGAAAAGCAAGCACACTCTTTCTGGATTCCTCAGTTAGAGGTGCATCTTTTAAACTCTAAATGAGGGAAAACTTATGAAAAAAGTTCTCTTTGCTACTACAGCACTCGTCGCCACAGCTTCCGTAGCTGCTGCTGACGTAACTCTTTCCGGCAGCGGTCGCTTCGGTTTGGTATACAACAGCCAATCTACAGATGGCGTAAAAAACACGAATTCCAAAGTAAGATTGGAACGTCGTATGACAATCAACATCGACGGTTCCGGCTCCACAGATGGCGGCCTGGAATTCGGTGGTCGTATGCGTCTCCGCTCTGACGAAGGTGACGCTTCCAGTGCAGTTGCCTCTTCTAACTTATTCTTGGGTAATGACTCGTTCCGCATCACTGTTGGTAACACAAACGGTGCTTTGCTGCAGCGTGTTGGCTACTTCCAAGGTGCCATAGGCCTTACAGGCTTGCACTGGGCAAACTTGTCCTTCAACATTGGTGAAACCGCTTGGAGCCTCAACTCCTACTCTTCAAGGGGCAACGCAGGC
>Ga0233426_10003001_pt1 | contig 13659 bp, 11 predicted proteins | sample SI_118_April2016_6_FD_179875 | JGI IMG/M metagenome (GOLD analysis project Ga0233426, IMG submission 179875) | Seawater microbial communities from Saanich Inlet, British Columbia, Canada - SI_118_April2016_10_MG | ecosystem: Environmental > Aquatic > Marine > Inlet | place: Canada: British... | reverse complement strand
GCATTCTGCACTTGCTGCTAATTGCTTAGACTTAGGAGACTTCCTACTCGCGGTTTGTCATTTTAAAAAAGCACATGCCGCATTGAATGAATCTCTTCGTTTGAACAGACTATTCACTCATCAATCCGATTCCGTTTTTGAAACTTATCAGTCGGAATCTAATATGAGACTGCATGATCTGCGCGAAATTTGGCTACGAGTGATGCATGATTGTAGAAAATAAGTCTTAAATCATCCCTTTTAATGAGCTCGTTTTTAAACGAGCTTTTTTATTTTAATGCTTAATCCAATACATTTATATAGTTAATTTTGGTATCGTTTTAATGTTCTAGTACCGGAAAGTTCGATATTGCCAAGAATTTCAATGATGCAAAGTATAAGACCATGATAAATTTAAATAATTTTCTACTTTGGATTGTTACCATTTCATGCCTCTCTAACTTGAACGCAAAGAAACCAAATATATTATTTATATTTGCCGATGATCAATGCTATGAAACAGTCGGCGGGTTAGGCTTAACTGATATCGAGACCCCTCACCTTGACCGTTTGATGAATTCGGGAACTAGTTTCACACGGGCGTACAATATGGGGTCATGGAGTGGAGCGGTTTGCTTAGCAAGCAGAGCTATGTTAAATACTGGACGATTTATCTGGCGTGCTCAAAAGGCATCAAATCAAGCCGAAACCGAAAGGGCAGATGGAAGATTCTGGTCCGAAAACATGAAGAGTGCCGGGTACAAAACCTACATGACAGGGAAATGGCATGTCAAAGCAAGCGCCGAAAAATGCTTTGATATCACTAGAAATGTGCGAGGAGGCATGCCCAATCAAACTCCCGAGGGTTACAACAGACCGTTGCCTGGAAAACCAGACCAATGGAGTCCCTATGATCGGAAATTCGGTGGTTTTTGGAAGGATGGAAAACACTGGAGTGAAATCGTGGCGGATGATGCAATTGACTACTTGTCAGAGGCTAAAAAGCATGCAAATAAAAATCCTTTCTTTGCCTATATTGCCTTTAACGCTCCCCATGACCCGCGACAGGCCCCCAAAGAATTCATTGATAAATATCCACTAACCCGAATCAAGGTTCCCTCCAATTTTCTCCCCATGTATCCCTATAAAGATAAAATCGGGTGCCCTCATGGACTACGGGATGAAAAGCTCGCTCCCATGCCTAGAACCAAACATGCCATTCAAGTAAATCGTCAGGAATATTACGCAATCATTACCCACATGGATCTTCAAATTGGACGAATCCTTGATTCATTAGAAAAATCTGGTATGGCAGACAACACCTATATCTTTTACTCCGCAGATCACGGATTAGGAGTTGGGCATCATGGATTACTGGGGAAACAAAATCTTTATGAGCACAGCACTCGTGTCCCTTTTATTATCCAAGGACCTGCGATTCCAAAAGGAAAGCGAATTGAATCCCCGATATATTTACAAGATGTAATGGCAACCAGCTTGGCCCTAGCAGGAATCGAAAAGCCCAAACATGTGGAATTCAATGACATCTTACCCCTTGCTCTGGGAAAGACTAAGAAGTCTCCCTACAAAGAAATTTACGGTGCCTATTTGAATGTACAACGCTCCATTACTAAAAATAACATCAAACTACTCGCTTATCCCAACGTACCCTTGCTCCGAGTTTATGATATTACCAAAGACCCTGAGGAAAAGAAAGACCTTGCACCCACACAAAAAGGAAAGGCACTAATCAAAAAACTTTTTCCACAATTAGTGAAATTACAAAAGAAAATGGGGGATTCCCTTGATCTGCCTAAGTCATTTCCACTTATCGCATCCCAATAAGAGTTCGTTTTTGATAGAACTAATAATACAGCAACTTTTCACAATTTATAGATAGGTCGGTTAGTTACCAGCGCGGGCGATTTTTTCTGCTTTTAAGTAAATTTTTTAAAGAATAATTAATCAGTTTTATTTAACTGTAGGCAAATAAGCCGCCTTTTATCGCGGGCAAAAAGGAAACCATCAGCAAAAGAAAAATGTGCTCTGGACTCAGAACCCAGAATTTGTTGACGAAATAAAATATCACAACTTTTTGATGATGCTTTTAAAATTACTAATTCACCGCTTTCCAATAAGACTACTATTTTATCGCGGACTCGGATCAAGTTACCTGCACCTATTGAAGGTGCTTGCCACATAATTGCGCCGTCCTCCAACCGAATGCATCTGATCACCGGACTTCTTTCCTGCCTCCCATGGAATCCATAAATATATTCTCCTAACGCCACCGGGGTAGAATAGTGACAATCCAATATTCCTTTTTTATGCCATAACTTTTTGAATTGCGGATTTTCAGTTTTATTTTCTTCCTGATATTGCCAAAGCCCTGCACCCAAATCGTAACAGGATGAAAGAAACACCCGATTCCCAATAATTAAGGGCGATGTTGCATTTACTGAGGCATTTATTGGGGAACGAAATGGAGTAAAAAATTCCTCGCTGCCAGCATAAATATCCATCGCAAGGAAGCCTTTCCTCATAAAAGAAAGAGAGAATGATTTTCCGTTTACAAAGAAAGGGAGAGAGGAGGAATAATCATTTCCGTATGGTTTACTGGACCATAATGTTTTCCCACTCGTTAAAGAAAAAGCAACGATTCCAACTGTATTTCCACCAACATCAAATATGACTCGATCCCCTACAATCAAAGGCGATGAGCATCTCCCAAAGAAACCCTTTGGTGATTGAAAGTCCTTCTTCAGATCGCGCACCCAAATTGGTTTCCCCGTTGTAATATCTATCCCATAAATGATTCCCTGAGCACCATGCGTTGCAATCAAGCCGCTACTTATCGATGGTGTTGAACGTGGTCCATTCCCCATACCGAAACTATCTTGGTAGCCAGAAAAGTAACTGTGCTGCCAAATTTCGGCTCCGTTATCAATATTCAAACGATGTACGATTTCATTCTCCCCAACTTGGTCATGAAAGTAAACAGATCTCTCATGTATTATTGGAGCCGACCATCCTGAACCAACTGCAATTTTCCATTTTATACCAAACTCTTTTCCTTCAGGAGGTAAAGAAATGGTATTGTTTTCGGATGAACCGTTATAGTTTGCACCAAGCCAATTACTCCAATTCTCTGCCATTAATTGGGGAATTGAAACCAATAAAAATGAGCCCATCAATACAAAGATAAAAAACATAATAAGTGCAACCGATCCGCTACGTTAATACTTTATTGAACATCATAAATTTCAGCTTTCTGGGCATCACCTAATCCAAGTTCTTTTGCGTATTGAAAAAGTAACAGCTTTTTTGCTTTTCTTTCAATAAATCCAAGCTCTTTTCTTTGCGTATTTAAAACGCTTAACGCTGCCCGATCGACAGAAAGAGGATTTTCACTCAGTAAAAGAGTTGATTCCCTACCTAAAAACTCTGCGTCAAATTGGCCGGCATTTGCAAATTGATAGTGACTGAGGTCCATTATCGAATAAAGCCGGTTTTCCCAAAGTTCAGGAATCGCTAAAATTTCAGCGACAGTTGCTGGTGCTAAAGTTGGTTTATTTAAGAACCTTTGGTAATTTGAAATTGCACCCGTGGTCATGTTTGCTGATGCACCCTCGATCCCTAGGCTCAAATGATCCATTGCAACCGATAAATTAATCCAAAATACATCGTTTAGAAAAAGGATACTGGGAAGATAGCTTTTCCTTTCTTCCGCGATACGCATTAATCTGTCTTGAGGATATTGAAGAAAAAATCTCGCCCGGTCATGAATTGTGGGTGGCATAGGGCTATCATGTAGCCAAATCGAGTTGAAGTAATTTTGATTACGCGAAGATACCACTTGGTACCCGTTATAAAGATTATCTATCTTGCGAGATGAACTAAATCCCGCTCTTGCAAGAGATAATTCATCACGATCCACAATAAATATCTGATCTTTTTGATACCCCCGTGTAGATAAAATATTCAATAATGCATCAACCAACAAAGAAGAAACTTGTAATCCGGGGGCATGCTTCGTTTTAATTTTGATTGCAATATTGGAAATCGTAGCAGGTATTAAACGGGGACCACCGCGACTCTCTGCTGCTAAAATTAGTTTTCGTAATGAACTTAAATACTTTCCCTTCATGCTTTGTGCTCGAAAAATATCCATGGATCTAGTATCAAGAGGGTCTACTTTAATACTATTAAGTGGAGGTGCAGGGAATTTCACCTCGCCCCCCACAACTACTCGTAGGCAGACGAAGCTAATTAAAAAAAAATAGACGCTTGCTTGACGTTTCACCATCCTTTGAAAAAAATAATTCATGCACTTTATTAAAACATGCTTAATGATGGTTGCCTCAGGGTCAATCTCACTGATCATATTTAGTTGTACTGAAGAACCACAATCAAACGAACCTGAAATCCAAGCAGTAACTCTCCCAGTAAAGCCAGACTTATCGGATGCGATTCAGAAAAGAGTAGAAAAAAAACCAGAAGAAGCGGTCCTGCTACTGAGAAAACACAATAAAAACTTTCCCGACTCGCCCGCGATTCTAATCCAACTCAGCCGAGCACTTGCAGATAGTGGCCAATACCCATTAGCAGCATTTCGAATCGAACAAGCCATCTCTGCAGGTGCAGATAAAAATTTATTACTCGAATGTGCGGAAATTTATCAACTTGCCGGTGATTTAGATTCTTCACACGAACGCTTTAAGCAATACTTATCTGCGTTCCCTGAAGATTTAAAAGCCTGGCAGAAGTATGCCCAGACATTAATTACAAACGGAAACGAAACAAATGCATTAAACGCATTCGAAAAAGCAAGTTCAATAGCCTCTCCAGCCGACTGCTTACTAGTTGCCAAACTTTATACCAAGAAAAAAATCTATGTAAAAGCAGAGCATTGGTTTCGTGAATCTATTCAAAGAGAAACTAAACCAAGTGTACTCCCTCTACTAGGATTACTTCGAATAAAATTTCTAACTGGGGATGAAAGTGCAGCGGAAGCGCTCATATTCGCAATTGAAAAATCTTATCCTGGTGAATTGAATAACGATGATCTAAGTAAAGACTACAGTTCATTAATCATTAGAAGAAGGCTCGCTGAATTTGGCAAAAGAGAGGTCGTTGTTCAGAACTTGTCGATTAGCGAACTAGCCCAAGAACTTTTGAGTGAACCTAAAAAAGTAATACCCGCGGTCATTTCATCTGGGCCGAAGCTATCCCCTCCCCTTTCTGATTCATCGTATGTCGAAGAAAAAAATAGTGAAGTGGAAAAAATTAATGATGAAAACATTGGACCACAAACCACTTTAGCTGAAGCTTTTTCAATAGATAGCACACAGCTTATAAAACCCAGTCCGCTTGAATTGGGTTGGAGTTCTTTTCTCTCCGGAAATTACTCTGAGGCGTTAATTCATGCGAGAGATTCAATAAAATTAAACAGTAAGGACTCAGAGGCATGGCGGTTAACCTCACAAGCACATTTTCAACTGGGAGAAATTCGCGAGGCAGAAATGACAATTCTTGAAGCAATTCGCCATAATCCAAATGATTTAAAAACTCGTATGGATTACCTTAATATTGCTAGAGAAACTCTCTCTTCGAATCGGTATCTTGTAGAGTTGGAAAAAACTCATGAACGATTTCCGGCTTCCGGTGAAATTCTGTGGCAATTAGCAAGGCGTTACCATATAGTAAATCGTATGCCTGTTACCGCGGGAATATTATACAGAAAATTACTCACTATTGTCCCAAAAGGAAGCCCATTATATTATCAATCTGAAATGGAATTAATCAAAATACAAAATCTGTAATAGAATTTATTTGATTATGCCCATGTATGCAGAAAATTTTGTAGAAGAACTCAAAGATCGCGTAGATTTGTATGATTTGATCAGTCCCTATGTTCAGTTAAAAAAAAGCGGGGCAAAATGGGTTGGATTAAGCCCATTCAACCAAGAAAAAACTCCTTCTTTTTACGTTGATTCTATCAAAGGCTTCTTTCATTGCTTTAGCTCGGGGGAAAAAGGAGATGCACTCTCCTTTGTTCAGAAAGTGGAAAACCTAACTTTTCCTGAGGCCATTGAATTTCTGGCCAACCGGTTTAGCATTCCTATTCGATATGCAGATAATGCAACGGGGAAATCAAACTCTTATCGAAAGTCAATTAAATCAGATCTCTATGAAGTGCAGGAACTTGCAATGACATGGTTTGCTGAACAATTTCATCTCAAAAATGATGAAAGTAAGGTTGCACTTGACTACTGGATTACCCAGCGAAAATTTTCCCTCGAAGATGCGAGTCAATTTGGAATTGGATACGCTCCAGTGGACCGATTTGCACTTAGCCGATACTTAGAAAAAAAAGGGATTAACGACACCATATTGAGTAAATCTGGATTATTTAATGAGAAAAAACAATCCGGACAATTTGCCTCACGGTTTTGTGGACGGTTAATGATTCCAATTCGGGAAAAGATTGGTCGCGTTTGCGGATTTACTGCAAGACTGCTATCCGTTACACCGGTTTGGGGAGACCGAAAATCCCCTAAGTATGTAAATTCCCCAGAAACTCCCATATTCCTGAAGGGCGATTTACTCTTCAACCTTCATCTTGCCAACAAAGAAATTGATGAAAACAAGGAGTTCATACTGGTGGAAGGACAACTTGATGCAATTCGATGTTGGCTCGAAGGGTTTAAAACAGTGGTGGCACCGCAAGGCACTGCGTTTAAAGATTCGCAAGCCATGCTTATGCGTAAATCTAGTCCTAAGGGCGTAGTTTGTCTTCTTGATGGGGATGAAGCAGGACAAAAAGCGGCATTTTCCTATATTCCCACGTTCTTGCGGGTTGGACTTGATGCCCGTTTTACCTCACTACCGGAAGGAAAAGATCCAGATCAAATTCTCCTTGAGCAAGGTACGGAAGGCTTAACCAAGATTTTGGAACAAGGAGTATCTTCAATCGAGTATGCAGTTCGTTACAAACTTAAGGGAAAAAATAACCCACAAGCTTCTGAAATTAGAGCGATCAGTGAGTTAGTGTTTTCCTCTATATCAGAAGTGGATTCTTTGATCATGCGAGATAGTTACCTGAAGGAACTTAGTCGACATTTAAAGGTCTCCTTTCAGACAATGACTGAAGAATTTATTCAATTTAATCGCTCTAAGAGACCTAAATACAAAGGGAATAGTACTAAATCCACGACAATATCCACAAAAAAATCCTCTCCACGTTTGACAACAGCCGAAGATGATTTATTGTTTTGTCTTTTGCATGATGACAGAGTTGCAAGCCCGCTTGCCCAAATTTTTGATCCAACTTGGCTTAACCTCGAAATTCCAGCGGGGAGGATTTTGGCTAAAATCATGGCAGAAACAAAAGCAGATGGTCCCATTGAAGCCAATCGAATGGAAGAGTTCCTTGAAGATGATTCTGAAAGAAATGTCTTTCAACAGAACTACTTTCAAGAAGTCTCTTCTTTTGATGAAAATTCCTTTCTTCAACACGCGAACGAATGTCTACTTGCACTTTTCATCCGATCAATTAAACAGAAAGAAAAGAAAATACTCCACGACCTCGATAAACCAGCAGATGGAGTTGATACATTAAACACACTTCGTCACGAACTACTCGAACTCCGAAAAAACCGAAAACATCCGCCCAAACTAATTTTCTCTGACAAGCCCACCCGATACTCACATGCCTAGAACAAAAAGTACCAAATCCACTACCAAACCTGCTGTTAAGAAAGCAGCGACAAAAAAAGTTACAGCAAAAAAGACGCCTGTAAAGAAATCTCCTGTGGAGAAAGAGAAGATATCTTCAGTTCGAAAAGTAGAAAAGGTAAAGACAACAAAGACAGCTTCCACAGTGGCAAAGAAAAAGAAGTCATCAAGTTCAAAACTAACTGTCTCGGCTAAAGAAATTGCAAAAACATTGGATAAAAACATGGAGCCTCATGCTTTGAATGATGATGTTACTGAGAAAGTTAGAGAACTTATTCACCTTTCGAGAGAGCAAGGATATCTTACTTACAAGAACATTGACCAATCTTTGCCCGAAATTGCGAATCAACCTGAAGAGCTTCAAAATGTTATTTCTATTTTTAATAACCTTGAAATTAAGCTTCTCGATTCCAATGAAGTAGATAAATTCAAAAAGAAAAAAGAAGAAAGCGAAGAGGAAAGTGCCCGGTCTAACCAAAGCGATATGCTGGACGATCCTGTCCGAATGTACCTTAAGCAAATGGGACAAGTACCTCTTCTTTCCAGAGAGGAAGAAGTTGATATTTCCAAAAGAATCGAAACCGCAGAAAGCTCGGCCCTCAAAATTATTTATTCGGTCAGTTTAACTGCAAACTTTCAATTAAACATTTGTAAAAAGTTAATTGCCCGCGAAGAAAGATTTGACCGGGTGGTACTCGATAAGAAAATTGACAGTAGAGAATCGTATTTTAAAAACTTAGCAAAACAAGTAATCGCTCTTGAGGATGCCATTCGAAAAATAAATAATGCTTGGATTAGTATCGAAAACGCAGCAAATGAGACCCAACGAAAACGGTCTACTACTCGTTTTAAAAACTACGAGGCACTACTCGCTCCGATTTTCAAAAAATGTTGTTTAAAACTAAAGGTCTTTGAAGATTTCTTAAATCAGATTAATCCTGAGCTGAAAGCGATTTCTCGTAACCTACACAATGTTGAACTGGCCAAGAAAGATGCGGTAAAAGTGAAGCGTAAAGGGGTGAAGATGGATCGGGTGAACGAAGAACTTAAAGAAGCGCGCACCGAATTCAAAATGGAACCCACCGAACTGGCACAACTCATCAAGGAACTTCGCCTGAACATGAGACAAGCACATCGGGCCAAAACGGAGATGGTCGAAGCAAATCTTAGGCTTGTAATTTCAATTGCTAAAAAATACACAAACAGGGGTCTCTCTTTTCTCGATTTGATACAAGAGGGAAATATGGGTCTGATGAAAGCAGTGGAAAAATTTGAATATCGCAGAGGATATAAATTTTCCACATACGCAACCTGGTGGATCAGGCAAGCCATCACCCGTTCAATTGCAGATCAGGCACGCACGATCCGTATTCCAGTTCACATGATTGAAACCCTTAATAAGGTGATGCAGGTTCAAAAACAATTAATTCAAGAATTGGGACATGAACCAACACCTGAAGAAGTCGCCACTGAGATGGGACTCCCCTTGGAAAAAGTTCAAGGGATAATGAAAATGGCCCAACAACCTATCTCACTGCAAAGTCCGGTCGGGGATAGTGATGACACCAATTTTGGTGATTTTATTGAGGATAAAGGGGCCGAGAATCCGTACGACATGACAGCTTACTCGCTCTTACGTGAAAAAATAATCGATGTTCTAGATTCCCTCACTGAACGGGAAAGAAATGTACTCTCTCTCCGATTTGGTCTTAAAGATGGTTACAGTCGTACATTGGAAGAAGTAGGTCGTCAATTTAAGGTAACTCGTGAACGAATTCGTCAAATCGAAGCTAAAGCACTTCGTAAAATGAGACACCCCACTCGGATTAGGCAACTACACGGCTTTTTCGAAGCCGATCAAAGCTCTGTTAACAAACCTAAACCTGAAGCATTACGTCAATTGGGTCTGTAAGCCTCCTCGACAAACTATTCAAGGTTCTAGACAAAAAAGTTGCCTCTCACACCGGCTAAACATATCTTATAATCATGATCAACTCTCCAATTCATTCACTTGCCTTCATCGGAAACTTCGGTGGCGGAGAAATTATTCTCATTTTTCTTATCATACTCCTGTTGTTCGGAGCTAAAAAAGTACCCGAGTTATTCCGTTCATTGGGCAAAGGAGTAACTGAATTCCGTAAGGCCAAAAATGATTGGGAACAGGATATTAGTGAGGTAATGAACCAAGATCCTATCGAGGATCATGACTTCAAAAAAACGGACGATAAGAAACCTGAAGCTAGCGACACTGTTTCTCAGGAAGGTGAGAAACAAACTGTCAGTTAATTACCGATATTACTACGCTTAGCCACCGGCAAGGACCGGGCTGAATCCGGATTCCTTTAACCATTGGAACACATCATCCCTCCGATCACCCTGAAGTTCCATTACTTTGCCGTTCCATGTACCTCCGGTACCAAGGCTCGACTTCAAGGTCTTTAACATTTTAGATTTCTTAGCTTCACCAAGGTAGGTAGGAAAGCCCAAAACTGTTGTTACCGTCTTACCACCACGCCCGCTCTTTTCTCTTCGTATTTCTAATCTTTCCCCCTGACCTAATTTTGATTTAGGCTTACCCAGAACTCTTGGAGCAGTGGATTGGGGTAAAGGAACATCAGGTAAACCTTTTGCTTCTAGAATTGAGAAGGGGGAATTCTCCAAAACTGATTCTGGAGATGTGGTAGCAATTTTCTTCTTCTGTCTCGTGCTCTTACTCATTCTCCACAAGTCCCTTTTTCGGGGACTCCATTATCAAGCCAAATCAAAGCTTTTTCGTAACTGCGATTCTGTAAAAAATGTTTCAACCGGGGATGTAGATCGAACGACGGATTTTCAACAATCTCATCTAGTTTCTTTAAAGCCTTCGCTAAACTTCCCTTGGGAGCATCCTTGGGTTTAGTGATTACAGTTAAACTATTAATAATCTCGTCCATACAATCTTAAAGAATGATCTTTCTAAACATTGCCAAGCTCAAAGCAAAGAACTAGAATAAAAACTTCCTATTTTATGAAAAGAATTTGTATCATCGGGGGAGGAATCTCTGGCTTATCCATTGCACTCGAGAAAAAAAAACAGGGGCATCTTATTAAACTACTTGAGTCTGAAAATCGATTGGGTGGAGTAATTCAATCCAAAAAGAGCAAAGGGTTCCTTTTGGATTACAGTGCAAATACTCTTAATATTAGATTAAAGAAAACCCGGGAATTATTAGAAAATTGCGGAGCATGGGATGCGTGTATTGACGCTAATCCAATCGCCAATAAACGAATGATAATTCGTAATGGTAAGGTAATCTCGCTCCCACACAGTCTATCTTCATTTTTCAGCAGTCCATTTCTTTCTTTTCGAGGAAAATTAAGGATGCTTGCCGAACCCTTTATTGCCCGGTCTAAGCTACCGGATGATGAAAGTGTCGCTTCATTCATAGAAAGAAGATTGGGGAAGGAGGCACTTGATTATGCCGCTAATCCATTTCTCGCAGGAATTTATGCCTCTAAACCAGAAAGTTTAAATTTAAAACAGGCGTTTCCAAAGTTAGGAGAAATCGAAAAAAAATACCGCTCCCTCTTTTGGGGATTTCGACAGACCAAAAAATCTAAAGCGAGTCCAAACCTTGATAAAGCACGATTGGTCTCATTCCCAACCGGAATGGAAGAACTGATTAGCAAACTAAGCAAGTCGCTCCAAGATCAGATCTTTCTGGAACATTCCGTTCAAAAAATTTCTCCCCAAGATAATCAATGGACCGTGACATTCAAAAATCACGAGAATGAAGAATCGGATGAAATTTTTGACGAAGTAATATCAACCATTCCATCCCATAAAATTCATTCCATCGATTGGAGCGAGGTGCGGGGTTTGGATGACATTTCAACACTTGCTGATGCCAAGCACTATCCATTGTCACTCGTTTATCTTGGTTTTAAAAAAGAAGATATCTCCCACCCTCTCGATGGTTTCGGCTTTCTTGTACCCGAGGTAGAAAACCTTAAAATTCTTGGAACCCTCTTTTCGAGTACCCTCTTTCCAGGTCGATCCCCTGAAGGGGAAGTGCTATTAACTACTTTTGTTGGAGGCGAACGGAACCCTGCACTTGCTAATTTGCCGACCTCCTCAATTTCAGATTTAGTTCAAAACGAATTATCACAATTGCTAGGCATTCGAGGGGAACCCACTTTTATGGAGGTTAAAAGATGGCCTAATGCAATTCCTCTCCCGGACAGACAAATGAAAGAAAGAAAACGGGCTGCCAAGAAGCTGAGTTCACTCAATCCAGGTCTACAATTTGCAGGTTCTTTCCTCACCGGTGTTTCATTACCAAACTGCTTGGATGCATGCGAATTTGAATTTTCGTAAACTCTCTCCTTTTTCTTGGAAAGATTGCCTCGATAAGCTTTACTAATTTACTTACATTTTAAACATACTCTACTTCTCATCACTATTTAAATTATATGTCTGCTAACGATTCTACTGTACCGGTTAAAACCGCGGTCATTCTCCTTAATATGGGAGGTCCTCAAAACAAGGATGAAGTTCACCCCTACCTCAAGGAACTATTCCAAGATCGTGAGTTACTTAAACTTCCCTTTCAAAAACTCCTAGGAAACTTTATTGCCTGGCGGAGAACTCCTAAAATCCAGGAACGATATGCTGAAATTGGTCAATACTCACCAACTTTAAAGTTGATGGAGAAACAGGCAGAACAGATTTCAAAAAAACTGGACGAAGTACATCCAGAATCTGCTCCCCATGCTTGTGTTTCCGGGTTTCGCTACTCCTCACCCCGAACAGGAGAGATGATCAAGAACTTTGAAAATGCAGAGCGTATTGTCCTTTTTTCACAATACCCTCAGCACAGCTGTTCAACTAGCGGTTCCTCACTTTGTGACGCATACCGGTGGTTGGACAAGCATAAAGGTGGCAAGCATCAAGGTAAAATTTCGGTTATCGATCAATGGTGGGACCGTGAAGATTATACTGAGCTCTGGGCATTTCTCATCAAAAGAAAATTCGAAGAAATGAAAAAGGCTCACGGCTTAAAAGATGAAGAAATAAGAATTATTTATTCCGCACATAGCCTTCCAGAATCCTACTGTCTTGAAAAAGGGGATAAATACAATGAGGAGATCACAGGATCATACGAAAACATTGAAAAGGTGCTTAAGAAAGAAGGCTTGAAACATGAGGGTGCGTTAGCATGGCAAAGCAAAGTGGGTCCACAACGCACCAAATGGCTAACTCCTGGAACTCCTACCGTGATCGCAGAAACTACACAAAAGGCAATTCTTATGGTGCCCATCGCCTTCACCACTGATCACATCGAAACCCTGGATGAAATTGATATTGAATTTCGTGGTTATGCAGAAGAAGTGGTAGATCATTTTGCTCGAGTCGACTGCTTCAATTTAGAAGAAAAATTTATTGACCTGTGTGTTCGTTTAGTAAGTAAGCATATGGAGGAAAAGTATAATTCTTCTATCCGTCCCTGTTGTGTGAATTGTGAAGGAAAAGACTGTTCTGCGATGAGACAATTTTTTGGATCCAACCCCGTTCACCAAACTGCTTAACCAGTTCATTTCTCTCTCTTTGGATTCCATTTTATCTTATTTGCCCTGTCCTATTAATTGAATCTATTCAACATTGGTTATGAACTTCAATGATGCCCGAGATTTAATGTGGATCGCCGGAGGGTTATACGGATCTGCATTCTTACTCGGATTCCTTAAAACCTTTCGACTGAGTTGGTCGCCACTTAATGAAGCACCCTTAGCAGGTATAATCATAGGTTTTTTGTTACATACCCGTGCCCTTTACCTAAGGGGTTTGGAAATTCATGGATGTCCATTAGGAAATACATTAGAACGAATTCAATTCATTCTTTGGTCATTAATACTGACCTTTCTTATTCTTCGCTTATTGTGGAGGCTAGACCTATTGGGTTC
>Ga0233426_10003000_pt1 | contig 13660 bp, 12 predicted proteins | sample SI_118_April2016_6_FD_179875 | JGI IMG/M metagenome (GOLD analysis project Ga0233426, IMG submission 179875) | Seawater microbial communities from Saanich Inlet, British Columbia, Canada - SI_118_April2016_10_MG | ecosystem: Environmental > Aquatic > Marine > Inlet | place: Canada: British... | reverse complement strand
CGCCCTTGCCATTCAGATTATCTTCCCCTTAGTCGGGGTGATAAGGCATCTTTCAGCCTATCGGGTTTGCCAGCTTCGCTGGGCAAACAAAAAAAGCCATACAAAATAAATTTTATATGGCTTTATCATTAAACAGTTTACTGATGACTTAGCTTTTCAAATCATCAAAAAAGTTTTTTACACTATCAAAAAAACCAGTCTCTTTTGGGTTATGTTTAGTTTGATTTTTACCCATTTTTTCTTCTAACTGGCGTAATAAATCAGCTTGATCACCAGATAAGTTCACTGGTGTTTCTAATACTGCTTTACACATTAAATCGCCCGTCGCATGACTTCTTACTGATTTAACCCCTTTACCCCTTAATCGGAACATTTTGCCCGTTTGTGTTTCTTTAGGGATCTTAAGTTTAACCTTACCGCCTAGAGTTGGAACTTCAATTTCGCCTCCCAACGCTGCAGTAGTAAAACTAATAGGCACCTCACAAAATAAGTTATTTTCTTCTCGGACAAAAATGTGATGATCTTTAACATGCACTTGAACGTAAAGATCTCCAGCTGGAGCGCCATGTTCACCTGCTTCACCCTCACCAGACAAACGAATACGATCACCCGTATCAACACCAGCTGGTACTTTAGCATTCAGCGTTTTAGTTTTCTCTACACGGCCTTGACCACGACAAGAAGTACATGGATCACTAATAACTTTTCCTTTACCTGAACATGTTGGACACGTTTGTTGTACAGCGAATAAACCTTGACGCATTTGCACTTGACCATGGCCATGACACGTAGCACACGTTTTAGCGCTTGTACCTTTTTTTGCACCAGAGCCATCACAAGGGTCACAACTAACATAAGTAGGTACTTTTATTTCTACTGACTTACCTTTAACAGCATCTTCCAATGACATTTCAAGGTTATAACGTAAATCGCTACCGCGACGCTGACGAGATTGACCACCACCGCCACGACGACCACCGCCAAATATATCACCAAAAATATCGCCAAATGCATCACCAAAGTCTTGACCGCCGCCAAAGCCGCCACCACCATGGCCACCTTGTTCAAAGGCTGCATGACCATATTGATCATAGGCTGCACGCTTTTGATCATCATTTAAAATTTCATAAGCTTCTTTAATTTCTTTAAACGTTTCTTCTTTAGCTTTATCTCCTTTATTGCGATCCGGGTGATATTTCATCGCTAAACGTTTATATGCTTTTTTAATTTCTCGCTCGCTTGCATCTTTTGCTACTTCGAGCGTTTCATAATAATCGCGTTTTGACATAATTCTCTTTACTTCACATCTATTGATATCAATTTTGTTAGTTATTTTTTAAAAAAGATTAAGTAATAAATAACCAATAAAATTAATACGTTAATTACTGGTGTTAAAACATAATAAAGCGCCGATAACTATCGACGCTTTAATATTCTTAATCGCTAAATAACCCTAAAGTTTGTTAGCTTAAGCTTTTAAGACTGACTTATTTGTCGTCTTTAACTTCTTCAAATTCAGCGTCTACAACATCATCAGCTTGATCAGAGCTACCTTCAGGAGCAGCTCCTTCTGGAGAGCCGCCTTGGGCTTGAGCTTTCGCTTGAGCTATTTCCATTAACTTAGCTGAAGCTTCAATCACAGCTTGTGATTTAGCATCAATCTCTGCTTTATCATCGCCTTTAAGTGCCGTTTCAAGTTCAGTTAATGCCGCTTCAATTTTATCTTTGTCTTCAGCTGGTAAATCATCACCTGCTTCAGTAATTTGAGTGCGAGTAGCATGAATCATACCATCAGCTTGATTACGTGCTTGAACTAATTCTTCAAACTTAGCATCTTCATCAGCATTTGCTTCTGCGTCACGTACCATTTGCTCAACTTCGTCATCAGATAAACCTGAAGAAGCTTTAATGGTAATTTTTTGCTCTTTACCAGTGTTTTTATCTTTAGCTGTAACATGAAGAATACCATCAGCATCAATATCGAAAGTAACTTCGATTTGTGGCGTACCACGTGGCGCTGGATCAATACCTTCAAGGTTAAATTGACCTAAAGATTTGTTAGCTGAAGCTTGCTTACGCTCACCTTGAACAACATGAACCGTTACTGCAGCTTGGTTATCGTCAGCAGTAGAGAATGTTTGTGATTGCTTAGTAGGGATAGTCGTGTTTTTATCAATAACTTTCGTCATCACACCACCCATTGTTTCGATACCTAATGATAATGGCGTAACATCTAAAAGAAGTACGTCAGTTACATCACCAGAAAGAACACCCGCTTGAATCGCCGCACCAGAAGCTACTGCTTCATCAGGGTTAACGTCTTTACGTGGCTCTTTACCAAAAAATTCAGTTACGGCCGCTTGAACCATAGGCATACGAGACTGACCACCAACTAAGATAACGTCATTTACGTCACTTACTGATAAGTCTGCATCTTTAAGCGCTTGCTTAAGTGGCTCTAAGGTTGCTTTAACCATATCTTCAACAAGTGATTCTAACTTAGCACGTGTTACTTTGATGTTCATGTGCTTAGGACCGCTGCCGTCAGCAGTGATGTAAGGTAAGTTAACATCAGTTTGTTGTGCTGAAGAAAGTTCACACTTTGCTTTTTCTGCCGCTTCTTTCAAACGCTGCATAGCAAGAGGATCAGTCGTTAAGTCCATACCTTGGTCTTTTTTGAATTCTGCTACAAGGTAGTTGATTAAACGGTTATCGAAATCTTCACCGCCCAAGTGGGTGTCACCGTTTGTCGCTAATACTTCAAATGTGTGTTCCCCTTCAACTTCATCAATTTCAATAATTGATATATCGAAAGTACCACCACCTAAATCGTATACTGCAACAACTTTGTCGCCTTGTTTTTTGTCCATGCCGTAAGCAAGAGCTGCAGCAGTTGGCTCATTGATGATACGTTTAACATCAAGGCCCGCAATGCGACCAGCATCTTTAGTTGCTTGACGTTGTGAATCGTTAAAATAAGCAGGAACAGTGATTACTGCTTCAGATACTGTTTCACCTAAAAAATCTTCAGCAGTTTTCTTCATTTTAGCTAAAACTTCAGCAGATACTTGAGGTGGAGCTACGTTTTTATCACGTGCAGTAACCCAAGCATCACCATTATCAGCTTTAACAATACCAAATGGCATAATTTTAATATCACGCTGCACTTCTTCGTCTTCAAAGCGACGACCAATTAGACGCTTAATAGCGAACAATGTGTTTTTAGGGTTAGTGACTGATTGGCGTTTAGCAGGTTGACCTACTAATGTTTCGCCTTCTTCAGTGTAAGCAATGATTGATGGCGTTGTACGATCGCCTTCAGCATTTTCAATTACACGAACATTGTCGCCGTCTAGTACAGCAACACATGAGTTTGTTGTCCCTAGGTCAATACCGATTATTTTGCCCATCTTTAGGATCTCCGAATACTTATATGTTAAAAATTAAGATTAAATCTGTTGATGAAATAATAGTGGGGGCAGCAAAAAACTTTTCAACTCTTTCAAGCAAAAAAATGTAAAAAAAATACACTTTTTTTCTTCTGACATGTCCAAACATTTTGCTCTGCTTATTTATAACCTCAATTTACAGAGTAAGTGATTAAATAGTGCTAATAAAAAAGCTAGAGAAATCTCTAGCTTTTTTTGATACAAATGGATATTGGCACTTTACTATGCAGAAGTGTCAACACTTGGTGCAGCTTTAGACACCATAACCATCGCGGGACGAATTAAACGTCCATTTAACTCGTAGCCTTTTTGCATAACAGCAATGACAGTATTAGGCGCCACACCTTCGACTTCTTGCATTGACATTGCTTGGTGTAATTCAGGATTAAAAGGTTGATCTTGCGGGTCAACCGCTTTAACACCAAATTTTTCTAATGATGCAATTAGCCCTTGAAGAGTAAGCTCAACACCTTCAATAATTGCTTTATTGGTTTCATCTTCCTTATCAATACTTAGTAAAGCACGTTCTAAATTATCTACAGTCACAAGCATTTCGCCTGCAAATTTTTCTAAGGCAAACTTACGTGCTTTCTCTACATCTTGTGCGCTTCGACGACGAACATTATCAACTTCAGCTTTCGCACGAATAACAGAATCTTTTTGATCTGCAACTGTAGATTGAGCCACTGATAGCGCTAATTCAAGTTCATTAATTCTTTCTTGCTCAGGACTTATATTTTCTGCAGCAGCATCAAATTGAACTTCAACTTGTTCTTCTGCTTCACCAATAATTTGTGCGGCTAGTTCATCTGCTGCAATTTCTTCAGCACTCTTATTTTCTGTAGACTCGTTAGTCATGAAAAACTCCAAGATAAATCGTAAAATGACGACTAATAATAAAAACAATGCTGCTAATTATGGGGGCTTGTTTAAATGATTCAAGAAAAATTGTTAAACATTTATAAAAAAGTGAACTTTACAAGCATAATAAATACAGCCAAACTGCTGCTAACTGTGAAAAAATCTAATTATATCGAATATGAGTAAACTATATAAAACAATTGGCTTAATTGGTAAACCTAATCACAAAGGTGCCAAAGCAACGATTAATGCTTTATATCAATTCCTTTCTCAGCAAGGATACCAAGTTCTTGTAGAAAGTTCAGTGGCTAACTCGCTCGATATCGATAATATTAATATTAATTCAGTCACTGAAATTGGTGAACAAGCTGACCTTGCCATTGTCGTTGGTGGTGATGGCTATATGTTAGGCGCAGCAAGAGTATTGTCTTGCTATAATATTGGTGTGATAGGTGTTAATCGTGGAAATTTAGGCTTTTTAACGGATTTAGCACCCAATGATATCAATAGCCCATTAGCAAAAATTTTAGCCGGAGAATCTCGTTCTGAACAACGCTTTATTATTGAGGCAGAAGTTTACCGTCATGGAAAATTAAAAAGTTCAAACAGTGCTGTTAACGAAGCGGTATTACATGCTGGAAAAGTCGCTAGCATGATTGAATTTGAAGTATATATTGATGGTAGTTTTATGTTTAGTCAACGTTCAGATGGCTTAATTGTGTCAACACCTACGGGATCAACAGCCTATTCAATGTCTGCTGGCGGCCCTATTTTAACCCCGAATTTAAACGCATTATCATTGGTACCAATGTTCCCTCACACTTTAACCAGCAGACCAATAGTTGTCGACGGTAACAGTGAAATAAAACTTGTTCTGGCAAATGAAAATTACGAAAACCTTCAAGTAAGTTGTGATGGTCACGTTATATTAGCGGTAATGCCTGGCGATGAAGTTATTATCAAGAAAAGTGAAAATACCCTTCGTTTAGTTCATCCGCTTGATCATAACTACTTTAACGTATTGAGAAACAAACTAAGCTGGGGTAACAAACTATATTAACTATCACTTATTAGTAAATATGGTTTAAACCTATTTCTTTTATTAAAAATCAACGCATTATAATATTTTTATAAAAAAACATTGAATGCCCCTCAATTACTGTATAAATTAACACCTAAGTATTTATACAGTAATCGGACTTATAATGTTATTACACCTAAACATTCAAAATTTTGCCATTGTTAAAGCCTTAGATATTGATTGGCGTGATGGCATGACAACCATAACAGGTGAGACAGGCGCAGGAAAGTCTATTGCTATTGATGCTCTAGGCTTATGTTTAGGTGACCGCGCTGTCACGAATGTTGTGCGTCCTAACAGCAAAAAAGCTGAACTATCTGCGACATTTGAAATAAGTCAAAACTTACTAGCAATGCAATGGCTAGAAAAAAACGAAATCTCATTTGATGAAAACGAGTGTATTCTACGGCGATTAATTTCAGTCGAAGGAAGATCAAAAGCTTTTATTAATGGTAGCCAAGTTCCACTAGCACAATTGAAAGAAATTGGACAACTTCTCATTAATATCCATGGTCAACATGAACACCAACTCATTGTAAAAGCATCGGAACAAAGACAAATACTTGATGTTTTCGCTGACCATAAAAATTTACTCGACACGCTCCAGTTCCATTTTAAACAATGGCAGTCTTTAAATCATGAAAGCAACAAACTGCAAGAAAGCCAATCACAAAGAAACGCGCAACGACAATTATTACAATATCAAGTCAATGAGCTTGATGAGTTTGCCTTAACAGAGGGAGAGTTTGAGCAGTTAGACAGTGATTATAAACGACATAGTAATAGCCAACAATTACTTGATATTTCCTTGCAAGCCTTACAAAGCTTATCAGAAAATGAGCAATTTAATATTACAGATAATTTAAGGTCTACTTGTGAAAAAATTAACACGCTCGCTGCTTTAGATCCGAATATAACTCAATTATCAATGCAGCTCAGCGAAAGTTTACTGCAACTTGAAGATGCAAATGATGAATTAAGAAATTATTACGAACGATTAGAGTTAGACCCGCAAACATATCAAATAATTGAAGAACGTTTTTCTACTGCGGTTCAGTTAGCAAAAAAACATCACATATCACCAGAAAACCTTACTCAATTTCATCAAAAATTAAAACAAGAATTGAAATTGATCTCGAGTGATGAATCTCGTTTAGATATTATTTATCAAGAAATTGAAGCCGCTGAAGCTAACTATTTAGCCTGTGCGAAAGAATTAACTTTGTCGAGAATTAATGCAGCAAAAACGTTAAGTTCAAAAATTAGTGAAAGTATGCAGGAACTTAATATGGAGCATGGCCAATTTCAAGTTAGCATCATAGCAAATGAAAATAACAAGCTTACTTCACATGGTTTAGATGACGTTAGTTTTCTGATTAGTTTAAACCCAGGACAACAGTTAGCTGCCATGAACAAGGTCGCCTCAGGCGGAGAACTATCACGTATTAGTTTAGCTATGCAAGTAATTCTTGCTGATAAAATAATAACGCCAACGTTAATCTTTGATGAAGTAGATGTAGGTATCAGTGGGCCAACAGCCGCAATGGTCGGCGCAAAATTACAGCAATTAGCTAAAAATACACAAGTTATTTGTGTGACCCACTTACCGCAAGTAGCTAGTAAAGGTCATCAACAATTATTCGTAACTAAACTAACTGATGGTGAGCATACAGAAACTAAAGTCACGGAACTAACTAGCGATGGTAGAGTCCAAGAAATTGCTCGGTTGTTAGCCGGAAATAAAATTACAGATAACAGCATAGCAAATGCTCAAGAATTACTAGCAAGTTAACCAGATAGTGAAATAAACTAAAAAACTTTTGTATCTGATGGCAGGCTTAGTTATTATCCCCGTTCACTGTTTATAGGATAAATACGATATCATGTTGTTTCGAGTTTTAGCTTTAAGTTTAGTTTTATCAATTTCTGCATGTTCAAGTTGGGTATTTCGAATTGATATTCCACAAGGTAACTATTTAGAGCAAAAAGACGTCGATAAATTACAAATAGGTATGACGAAAGAGCAAGTTAAATTTGTTCTTGGTAGCCCTGTAGTTTTAGATGCATTTAATAAAGACACATGGCACTACGTCTATCGTTTCAAATCAGGTAGAACAGAAAAGTTAGATGCTAAAAAACAATTTACCGTAAAATTTGAAGAGAATAAATTAGTTTCAGCAGAAGGTGACTTTGAGTTACCAGAAAGTTACCACACACCAATGGTTAACTAGTTTATAGTAATATTATTGATTACAGAAAGTGCGTTTTAGAAATTTATAACACCGTGTTTTCTGAAGATAAAGCAGTCATAAGACTGCTTTTTTTTTGCATAAAATTGCATTTTTAATGAGCTTAATCCGACTTTGATCTTCTTGGATCGACCCTACCACCCGTTATTTTATCTGCTCGGCCTTCTTCTTTGGCTTTATCCGCTCGACGTTTTCTTACTTCTTTAGGGTCGGCAATTAATGGTCGATAAATTTCTATGCGATCTAGATCTTTAACAGTATCGCTTAATTTAGCTGTTCTATTCCAAATTCCAACTTTATTTACCTTCAAATCAATTTCTGTAAAGCTCGACAATATTCCTGAAGAAGCAATGACTTGCTCAATTGTCGATCCTTCCTCAACGTCCACCATTAATAACTCTTGCTCAGATGGCGTACCATACACTACTTCAATTTTTATTAATGTCGATTTTTCATCAGCTTGAGAGCTGTTCATACTTAAGCTAGTCAACTTTTACTCCATAAACGTCTTTAGCACGTTGTGTAAACGCTTGTACCATATTATTTGCTAAGCTATTAAATACCCGTCCAAAGGCTAAATCAAATACCTTGCTAGAAAATTCATATTCTAGATGTAAACTTATCTTGCATGCCTCTTCTGACAATTCAGTCAGTTGCCAACTACCGGTAAGACTTTTAAAAGGACCATCTACTAATGTCATTTTAATTGCACTATTTGAAATTAAGGTATTTTTAGTAGTAAACCATTTTTTCAAACCACCTTTGGCTACTAACAAACCAGCGGTCATTTCATTCTGGTCTTGTGAAATTATTTTACTGTCACCACAATCAGGTATAAATTGGGGATAAGCCTCTATGTCATTTATTAATTGATACATTTGTTCAACACTGAACATGACTAAAGCACTACGACTGATTGACGGCATTCATCCCCCTAGAATTAAAGCATAATCATAACAAAGGTTATGAAAAAAGGCATTAACCTATATCAAGTTCATAAAAATCAAAAATAGTCATTTAATTAGCCATAATTCTCCGTATAATGGCGCCGTTAACGATGGAAAGATAATGGCAAAACAGAAATCAAAAAAATCAAATAGCAATACTATTGCTCTCAATAAAAAAGCACGTCACAACTATTCTCTTACTGATAAGTTTGAAGGTGGTTTGAGCTTGCAAGGTTGGGAAATAAAAAGTATTCGTAGCGGAAAAGTTAATATTTCCGATTGTTATGTTCATATAAAAGACCGTGAAGCGTATTTGCTTGGCGCTGAAATTATGCCCCTCAATGCAGCCTCAAGTCATGTGGTATGCGATGCGAATAGAGATCGTAAATTATTATTAAATCGCAGAGAGTTAGATAAACTTATTGGCGCTGTAGAGCGAGATGGTTATTCATTAATTGCAACAGCTATGTACTGGAAAGCATGCTGGGTAAAACTTGAGTTTTATTTAGGTAAAGGTAAAAAAGATCACGATAAACGTTCTGATATCAAAGATCGAGAATGGGCTGTTGATAAAGGCCGATTAATGAAAAATAAAAATTTAGACCGTTAAAGCTCTACAATCACTTTTATGTCAAAATAATATAAACATTGTACAATTTTTATATCGTTCACTTTCCTTGTGAAAATTGTACAAGACTTAACCTCCATACATTACTCCTTAGTAATAAGCGTTATTCTCTTTCACTACAATATTTACGATTTAAGCATTCTATTATTTTAAAGTTCAAATAACTTGATAGACACTGAAGTTATTGTACAAATAAACAAGTAATTCATATATCTCATCATCATAAATGATGCTACTTTTAATGTGGTTAGCAAAGTCACATTCATCTTTATTCTAATAAGAGGAAAATTTTATGAAAGAACAATCAACTCAAATACCTCAAGAAGCGTTTGACTGGTACGACGATTATGCCCATGGAGGAATGGATCGACGAGCCTTTATGAAAAAGTTAGGCACATTAGTTGCCATAGGTTACTCAATGACAGCATTAACTTCAGCCTTATTGCCCAATTACGCTTTAGCTGAGCAGGTTTCTTTTAATGATGATGACATTACTGCGACTTATCAAGAATTCGATTCACCAGAAGGCCACGGTAAAGGCAGAGGATATTTAGTAAAGCCAACGACTAAAAAAGATTCATACCCTGTTGTTCTAGTTATTCATGAAAATAGAGGATTAAATCCATATGTAAAAGACGTTGCAAGACGGCTTGCGAAAGATGGATTTATTGCATTTGCTCCTGATGCACTATTCCCTGTAGGTGGATACCCTGGTAATGATGACGAAGGTAGAGCAATGCAAAGAAAATTAGACAGAGCCAAAATTCAGCATGACTTTGTTGCCGCTGCTAATTTCTTAAAATCACAACCTTACAGCAACGGTAAATTAGGTGCAGTAGGTTTCTGCTTTGGTGGTTATATCGTGAATTATCTAGCTGCAGTAGACAGTAAACTATTATCTGCAGGCGTACCATTTTATGGTACTCCGGCTAAAAAAGAGCTCAGAGGAAATATCAAATCACCGATGATGGTTCAACTTGGCGAGCTTGATGAGCGAGTGAATAAATCTTGGCCTGAATATGAACAAGATTTAAAAGCGCAAAACGTAGATTATCAAATGTTCATGTATAAAAACGCTAAACATGGTTTTCATAACGACTCTACTGCACGATACGATAAAGAAAATGCTGAATTAGCATGGCAACGTACAACGGCATTTTTTAAAGCGAAATTAGCTTAATGATCAATAGCCGTCGAGCTTTAGTTTGACGGTTAATTTTTTCTGAGCGATTAAATATTTAAAAGAAAGGTACTCTAAGTTGCATTTGGACCTGGGGGGAATCGAACCCCCGTCCAGAAAGCCTAGACCTTCGGTACTACATGCTTAGTCGATTATTTATTTAACCAATTAGACGCCAATCGACAGGCTTCGTCATGGTGAGCTTAATACTATTTCGCGGTTCAGCCTTAAGCGTGCTTCCCTCGCTATCCTATTTGGGGTGACCATCGATCCTCGAAACAACAGGAAAGTTTATGAGGCGATGGCTAGCCTTAAGCGGCTAGTGCGAACGTTTCGTCGTTTGCAATTATAGTTTTGCGGCTTTTTACCAGGCCAACCGCCCCTGGGCATGCACCTCAAGCTTCGTGAATCCTGTCGAATCCTAGATCAAGCCCGTTGCAACGGAGCACATGTCATATATAAGCTTTATATACATGTCAGTGCAGGTCCAAATGCAACCTAGATGTACAGTTATTCTAACACAGTATTAATCGCCGACAACGCTTATTTAAAGAATAAGGATTAATCGGTTGTTTTATGTTCTATTAAACGTTTAACAGTATTATTTTTAACCGTCATAGCCTGAATGACTGTTTTCGATACGATAAAAGGTCGCTTGAACATAATCTTTAGGATCACCAGAATTATTTTGATTATATACACCGGCTTTAAAGTACATGTATTGGCCACCCAATTCATATCCGCTATCATTCATATCAATTATTTGAGATATGTCTTCATGTCCATCTCGATTAAGAGTGAACGTTAAAAGATTACCATCAACTGAAATTTGATAACCAAAACGCTCGTTCAATTTAATGCCATTTTCAGGGTTCTCAGCACTTTTAGAACGTGTTCCAATTAACTCATAATAAATATCATCACCGCCTTCAATTTCATGCGCTAAATATATAGCACCTTTTTCATTGTTAGGTAATTTTCGATAATAAACACGTATTGGTTCGTCATCATTGGCATGAATTTGTCCTATAATGACACGACCTACTTGAGAGCTATCGCCTGTTTCAGTTACATAGTTCACTGCTAGTTCGGCGTTGAGTACACCATCAACGCCACCAGCTGCGGTTTGATCATTTAAAGGAGCGCTTGAGAAAACCCAATTATTTTTATTGACTCCTTGCGTGCTAATACTCGTGTTGCCGCGTCTCAACATCTCTCTTAATTCTGTTCGAGTGTACTTCGTATTGGTTGAGGTTTTAGCGCCTTCTATTGGCGCTCTAAATACCATGCCGCCCTCTTTATCTAAAAAGAAGAATTCAACATTAAAATAATTATCGTTTAGTGTTGATTCATATATACTTTTAGCTTTTGAATTGCTACTTTCATCAACAGGAATACTTAAATACCAATCGCTTAATTCTATCGATGAAATGACATCCTCTCGACAACCAAAGCCTTCAACTTCAACGATATGATTTCCATCATTTTTATCACTACCATTTGCGACAATTTTGATATAGCGGGCTGAACTTTCCGTTACCTCAACATACTCACCACGAGTTGTTGAAGGGTTACTGATTGCTGACGATAATACTGGCAACCACTCTTCTTTATCCTGTGAAGTTTCAATATCAAAACCATATGTTCTTTCATCGTTATTAAACCAAGTAATAGCAAGGCCTTTAACCAGTGAAACTTCATCAAGTGTTAATATTAAGTCATGTTGATTCTTCGAAGTAGACCATCGAGAACTTGAGATAAATGAGCCATCAATACTTTGACTAGCCTCAAACCCTTGCATTTGAGACTGAACTGAGGCTTGGGTAAAATTGAGTTTGTTTAAAGTTGAGCAACTAATAGTTTCTATTACTACTTCATCGGGTGTATCCGGTGTAGCAGGTTGTTCTTCAATAGGTTCATCAATAGCCGTGTCCGAGCTTGAAGAAGATCCGCAGCCCTGAAGTAATACCAACAAGATGATGAGTATAAAATTTGATCGTAAAAGCACTTAGGCCTCCAACGTAATAAAGTACAATAAAACTATTGTTTATGAACTGAAACTGCACTGTTGATTATCGCGCCACCAATACATTTTAAGTGACGCACATAGCAAGCTATACAGACTTATGGTTTACCTTATAATTAGATAATTTCTAAAAACATATTTCTGAGGTTATAGATAATTAACGTTTTTTATGGCTGTTTTCTAATTGATAAAATGTCGCTTGCACGTAGTCTGACTTTTCGCCAGTGTTATTTTGGTTATAAACACCGGCTTTAAAATACATATACTGGTTACTTTTGTTGTAACCACTTTCACTCATATCAACTTCCTGAATAACATCAGATTTTCCAGGACGCATAATGGTTACCGTTAACAAATCACCATCAACGTTTATTCGATAACTAAAGACTTCATTGAGTAAAACACCATCCGCATCGTCTTTAGCATTACTTGCTCGTGAACCAATTAAGTCATACCACTGCTCATCACCCGTTAAAGGCTCATGAGCCATATAAATAGCACCACGTTCATTGTTTGGCAATTTGCGATAATATAAACGAACGGGTTCATCATCTTTGGCATGTATTTGCCCAATGATCACTCGTCCTACTTGCTTTTCATCACCCGTTTTAGTGACATGATTTACCGCAAGTGTTGCATCAAGAGTACCGTCTACCCCGCCTGATTTTTTGCGAACAGACCGTTTGACCGTACTAAATACCCAGTTATTTTTGCTAATGCCTGTCGTTTTAATTCGAGTGTTTCCCGCCCTTAACATCTCACGTAATTCAGTACGAGTATATTTGGTATTTTTAGACGTTTTCGGGCCATCGATTGGTGCAGTAAATACCATTCCACCATCTTTAGCCGTATAAAAAATAGGGGCAATGGTTAAGCCCTTTGATAAATAATTCTCGGGAATATTATCAGCTATGCCATCTTTATTGGTATCAACGGGTAGACTAATACTCCAATCAGATAAATCAAAGTTTTTTGCCGGTGTTAAACTAGGGTCAAGTTTAATCACTTCATTGCGTGTATTTCTAATTTCGTCTGCTTCGGCGTAGCTTTGTCCACTAACTCCTAAAATTAACGTTAAGCTCAGAAATGTTTTAACTGGAAACAACATTATATATACACCTTATTTTTCATCGGCTAGTTTTAGAACAACCTAGAATTGAAACCGTTTAACACGTTAAAGGAAATATCAGTTAATAAATCTAGATTAAATCAATTTTTAAAATAAAAAATAGCGCTATT
>Ga0233426_10002991_pt1 | contig 13692 bp, 10 predicted proteins | sample SI_118_April2016_6_FD_179875 | JGI IMG/M metagenome (GOLD analysis project Ga0233426, IMG submission 179875) | Seawater microbial communities from Saanich Inlet, British Columbia, Canada - SI_118_April2016_10_MG | ecosystem: Environmental > Aquatic > Marine > Inlet | place: Canada: British... | reverse complement strand
TTTCAAGCATGATTATGTGGAGTGGAAGTCCTGTCATTATTAAGCGTTGTTGTTGGTCTTTGGCATTTTAGAGATGGGGTCCCAAAAGAGAGAACGCCATTAAATTTGCAAAGGCTTAATGACTATATATGGCTATCAGAAGTCATAAGAGGAACATTGATTTTAAAGACCGCTTTATCTCTGGGAGCTGTCGGTAGTAAAACAAACGCTAACGTCATCAAAGGTATAAATTGAGCGTTAACATTTAAACGTGAATGATCGCATTGGTGGCTTAGTTGTCCATCAGGATAAAGGTATAAAGCCTTTAGGTAGGTTCATCAAATATATAACCTGATAAAAATTTACTTTTTAATACTACTTTTATATGAGTTTAATCCGTAATACGTTAGTTCACTAAAGATATCACGAGGCCAATGAACAATAACGCTGATATTGATTGCCAAAACAACACAGGGTCACGTTGCAACAAGGGCTGGTTTTTGTATTCTTCAACGGCAGATGAGCTAGGTTTACTAAAATCGGCAAAGAATTCTGAAAATGCTCTGTAGCGCTGTTTAGGGTCAGCGGCAGTTGCTTTTTGAAGGCTTAGATCTAACCATAAAGGTAACTCAGGTCGAAACTGTTTAATACTACGATATTGCATATCGTGATAATTTTTAATAGCGACTTCAGCACGCTGCATGGGCTTGTAAGGAAGTTCACCTGAAAGCATTTCATAACAGATAACCCCTAATGAAAATAGATCACTTTGATAATCTGCTTTCATGTTCAATAAAGTTTCAGGGGCAATATAATTTAAAGAACCATACGGCACTTCTTCTTTAATTGTTTCTTGGTTTTCATCGAGTGAAGCAACAAATACAGTGCCATAATCAATCAATTTAATTTGACCATATTCATCGATCATAATGTTGTCGGGTTTTAAGTCGCGGTGCACTAACTCTAAGCGTTGGAACGATCGTAATGCGCCGATCACTTGTTTCACTATATCGCGGACTTGTGCAATGCTCGGCTTAGGATTGTCATGTAACCATTCTCCTAGGGTTTGCCCTTTAATGTATTCACATAAATGATATAAAAACTGACTGTCTTTTTTACCGGGTAATACACGCATGACATTAACGTGTTTTATACGTTCACCAACCCAAGCTTCACGCATAAAGCCTTGTAAATATATTGCGTCGTTAGAAAAATTAGCAGAGGGTGCTTTTAACACATAAGGTTTATCTGTTTTAATATCAACAACTAAATACAGGTGTGAACGAATACTAGCGTGGATTACTTTTTTAACGAGATAACCATCAAGCTTTTGTCCAACTTTTAAGGCCGGCGGGATGGCTTTAGCACTTAAATCACGTTCAATTTCTGCCAGTTTCCGATTGGGTATCGCGTCAATATAGACGAGCAAACAGGTAACATTGTCATCACTGCCGCGTTCAAGTGCCGTTTCTACAATTCTTTTAGACAAGGCTTCTAAATCAGACTTGTTGGGCGATAAGGGCAATGAATCAAAGAGTGTTTTAAAAAGAGGTTTCGTAATAAAATCATGAATCCCATCACAACTTAGCATAAATAAATCTTGTGGCTGTAAATCAACTTGATAGACATCAACTTCTAAATGGCTATCTGCACCTAGTGCGCGTGTTAATAAATCCTGTTGTCCTATTTGTTTGCGATTATGATCACGAGTGATGACTTCTAATTGTTGGTGGCGATATTTTGTTATACGAGTATCGCCAACATGAAAGATAAAGCCAGTGGTTGATTTAGCAATAAGCGCTGAAAAAGTCGTTAGCCATTGCGGAGAGTCTTGATTAACGAAATTATCAACAAAACCGCTTTGTGAATACAACCAGTTATTTAAACTGGTTAATACTTTTGCGGCAGATTTTTGTGTTGACCATGTTTCCGGCGTTGCAAGGTACTCTTGAATAAATTGCGTGACGGCAAGTTGCGAAGCTTCAGCAGCTTTACTTGCGCTTGATACGCCATCAGCAATGGCTGCAACCGCACCTTTAGCGCGTAATTCACCTTGTTTAGGAACAATGGCTGCGAAAGCGTCTTGGTTTTCGGCTTTCAAACCTTTAAAAGAAAAACCACCGAAACACAATTGTAAATCTACAACCGTGTTTTGGTGCGTTTGCTTTTCGGCACTTATCTTAGTTCTGGCAGTCATGTTAACTTAATGGCCAACTTGAATTAATTCTACCGTGCCATCTTCACGTACTTCTGTCATTGTGCCTTTTGGCTCTTGCATAAAGAGTAATGTTATAAAGCCTGCCACAGCGGTCGCGGCAATCACCATAAAGAATGTTGAATAATCAACCATGGTTAATACAGTTAAATAAACAACTGCACCCACATTACCGTAAGCTCCCGTCATGCCTGCAATTTGACCTGTTAACCGACGTTTAATTAAGGGGACTGCTGCGAATACTGCACCTTCACCTGCTTGCACGAAGAATGAACAAGCCATAGCTGTTATTACCGCTAAGGCTAAAGGCCATTCTCCAGTAATTTCAGACATTGCAAAATAACCAACAGCTAAACCCGCAGTTAAAATTAATAACGTTTTTTTGCGGCCAAATTTGTCTGATAACCAACCGCCCCCAGGACGAGACATTAAGTTCATGAACGCATAAGTAGAGGCTAACATTGCTGCGTAAACCATACTTAATTCGAACGTTTCAGCGAAGAATAAAGGCAACATTGAAACAACGGCTAATTCTGATCCGAAAGTAGCAAAATAAAGCACATTTAACACTGCCACTTGCTTGAACTTGTAACGATGAATTTCTTCAACAGGCTTTGAAAACAAGTGACCATTTACTTTAATGGTTTGTTTTAATTCGATCGCAAATAAAACAACTAAGCTAACGTACGCAATAAGTGCACTTTGTTCTGTTAATAGACTAACGCCTGAAGGTGATAGTTTCCATGTTAACAGCGCTAAAGCACCATACATTGGTATTTTCATAATGAGTAATAAGAAAAAATCGCCTGTTGATGTAACTTCCATTGCACCCGTTTGCTTCGGCTTAAAGTAAGTTGAACCTTTAGGTGTATCAGTGACGTTTTGATACCAGATAACACTGAATATCAGGCTTAATGCTCCTGTAAATGCAACGGCGTATCTCCAACCGTCTTCACCACCAAATGCTAACGCAAGTGTGGGAAGTGACATGGCAGCAGCAGCAGAACCAAAGTTACCCCAACCACCATAAATACCCTCAGCGGTTCCTAATTCGTTAGCAGGGAACCATTCAGATACCATACGAATACCAATAACAAAACCGGCACCGATAAAACCGATTAAGAAGCGAGATATCGCAGCTTGTTCAAAGGTGTCAGCCAAAGCAAACATAAAACAAGGAATACTACATACAGCAAGTAATACGGCGAATGTTAAGCGAGGACCGTATTTATCGGTGAGCATACCAATGATAACGCGCGCTGGAATGGTTAACGCTACGTTTAAGAGCATTAATGTTTTTATTTCAGCTTTCGTTAACCCTAATGAGTCTGCAATCACTGACACTAAGGGAGCAAAGTTAAACCAAACAGCAAAGGTGATAAAAAATGCTATCCAACTCATATGTAAGGCTTTCATCTTGCCTTTAAATGAAAATATATTGAGATTTTCTTGACCGCTCATACAACAATTCCTAAATCTTTTTTGTTCTTAACTAAATGAACTTACTCAGTTAACACGATTAATTTGATTAAGTTGTGTAGAGCAAATGTAATGCCATTGTCGTGAAGTTAATTATCTCTTTGTTTTTAATGACATTATTTGTTTTTCGATAGTTAAAGGTAATATCTCCGTGCACAACACAGGAACTATTACGCACAGATAGGGTGCAGACGAAAAAGAATAACAAATGATTTATTCATCATTTTATGAACACAAGGCTTCAACAAAGCACCACATCAGTGCAATTATTTGTATGAAACTAGCATTATGATTTCTTGATTTCGACAAGTAAGTCAAATAATTCCTTTATTTACAATTAGATAGGTTTTTATTTTTGTATGAAAAGTACATGGCACGTTACATGCTCTTAGTCAGATATAAGGTTAATAAGCTAAGTGGGTAACACACTCACATGCGTAAATAACATATTTATAACAGACGTGAGCAGTATAATGACCAATCCCTTAAGTCCAACAGAAGGCATGTTAACAAAACCGTATTTTGAATCGGTTTCTCAGATCAAGCCATCATTGGTGATCATAGGTAATGGAATGGCGACAGGTCGGTTATTAGACGAAATCATTAAGCGCACACCAAATAAGTATCAAATTACGGTTATCGGTAAAGAGCATTTCGGTAGTTACAACCGAATTATGCTCTCTGCCGTTTTAGCGGGCGATGCAACCATTGAAAGCATTATGCAAAAACCACCTTCGTGGTACAAAGAACACAGCATTAACTTCTTAAGTGATAACTTGGTTACTCACATAAATAAAGAGACAAAGGTTGTTGAGTTAGCATCCTTGGCACATATTAATTACGACGAACTCATTATCGCTACCGGCTCTCGTTCGGCTAAAATCCCCGCTAAGAATCAAGATATTGAAGGTGTATTTAACTTTCGTGATATCGCAGACACACAAAAAATTCAAGCCTTTGCCAACCAAAAAAATGTAGGATCAAAACAAGCTATTGTTATTGGTGGTGGTCTATTAGGTTTAGAAGCGGCTTATGGATTAGCTATAAGTGGTGTAGAAGTCACGTTAGTGCACCGCAATAAATGGTTGCTGAACCGACAGCTTGATAAAGTCTCAGGAAATATGTTGCAAAGCATTATGGAGCAAAAAAACATTACCTTTGCTTTAGGTCATGAAGTGGCCTCTTTTGAGCACATCGTTGAGCGTAACCTAGCAGGAAACCAAAAAATATTATCAGGTGTTACATTAACGAGTGGTGAATTTATTAGCGCCCAAATGGCTGTTATCGCAACAGGTATTACCCCAAACAAAGAGTTAGCAGAAACAGCCAGTATTGATGTTGAACGCGCTATTTTAGTCAATGATTATATGCAAACCAGCGATGCTTCAATAAGCGCGCTAGGTGAATGCTGTGAACATAATCGAGCCACTTTTGGTTTAGTTGATCCTATTTGGAGCCAATGCATTACGCTTGCTGAACGATTATGTAATAACTTAAAAAAACCATTTCAAAACGCGCCCGTACCTACAAAATTGAAAGTTTCAGGCGTACAGTTATTTTCAGCGGGTGATGTTGAAGCTTCAGAAGGTAGTCAATGTTTTACCTTGTTAGATAAGAAAGCACTTATCTACCGCAAAATCATTATTAAGAACGGCAAAATAAGCGGTATTGTTTTATTCGGCGATGTTAGTTCAGGCATGGCTTACTTTGAATTGATGCAACAACAAACCACCGTAAATTCTATGATGCCTGAATTATTAATTGGCGATGAATTTGTCACTAGCATCGAAGATGACCAACAAGTAAGTGCCGCTTAGCTTTGGTGTTGCACTTGTTCAAATCATTTAAAACTTTATCAACTAGCACATAAATAATATTAGCTATAGATAGTTAACGTTTGAGAATTCCATGACCCAAGATATTATTTTTACCGATAAACAATTTCCCGCTTCAGCAAGCAAACAAGTAAATTATAAAACAAATTGCCCATATTGTGGTGTTGGCTGTGGCATTGAAGCTACCGTTGAAAACGACAAAATCATAGCTGTGAAAGGTAATGTAGAACATCCTGCTAATTTAGGACGCTTGTGCGTTAAAGGATCTTCACTCCATGAAACGCAAGGCCATCAAAACCGTATTTTAAAACCGCGTGTTCATGGTGAAAACGTAAGTTGGGATGAGGCAACATCAACGGTTGCTAAACACTTTCAGGAAACCATCGAGAAATATGGTCCTGATTCGGTGGCGTTTTATTTATCTGGTCAGCTACTTACTGAAGATTATTATGTTGCCAATAAACTGATGAAAGGTTTTATTGGTTCAGGCAACGTTGATACAAATTCTCGTTTATGTATGGCATCTGCAAGCACTGCGCACAAACGTGCCTTTGGCGAAGATGTTGTTGCTGGCTGTTATGACGATTTAGAATCAGCCGATGCTATTTTTATTATTGGTGCTAATCCAGCATACGCACATCCTATTGTTTATCAGCGTATGATTAAAGGTCGAGAAGAAAATCCAACACGAAAAATAGTCGTTATAGACCCACGAAAAACCGCCTCAGCTAAAGATGCTGATTTATATTTAGCGATAAAGCCTGGCAGTGATGCTTATTTTTATAACGGCTTATTAATGTATTTAGCTGAGCAAGGTAAGCTTGATGACGACTACATCGCCAAACATTGTCAAGGGTTCGACCAAACACTAAAAACGGCACAAAGCCAGTTTACTGATATTGCAGCTGTAGCAACTGCTTGTGATATTGAGCTTTCATTATTACTTGAGAGTTACCAAATATTCGCTGAAACTGAAAACGTTATAACTTTCTTCTCGCAAGGCATCAATCAATCATCAACAGGTGTTGATAAAGGCAATGCGATTATTAACTGTCATTTAGCAACAGGAAAAATAGGGCGAGAGGGAGCAGGCGCCTTTTCAATTACCGGACAACCCAATGCAATGGGTGGCCGCGAAGTTGGTGGTTTATCAACGCAACTTGCCGCGCATTTACATTTTGAAAACACGAATGAAATAGAATTAGTTCAACGCTTTTGGCAAGCCCCTAATATTGCCACTAAACAGGGGCTTAAAGCGGTTGAACTATTTGACGCGGTAGATTCAGGAAAAATTAAAGCCATTTGGATCATGGCAACTAATCCTTTAGTAAGTATGCCGAATGCTAACCTCGTTAAAAGAGCCTTAGAAAAATGCCCGATGGTTGTGGTGAGTGAATGTTATGAAAATACTGACACGATGAGTTATGCGGATGTTGTTTTACCCGCAAGTACATGGGGAGAAAAACAGGGTTCTGTTACTAACTCAGACCGTACAATCTCAGTGCATAAAAGCATGATTAACCCCCCAGGCGAAGCAAGAAATGATTGGAGAATAATTACTGATGTTGCACACGCCTTGGGTTTTAAAGAGGCGTTTAACTATGAACATCCGGTTGATATATTCAGAGAGCATGCAGCGTTATCCGGTTTTGAAAACAGTCATCCTTACGCGGATAAAAAAGGCGAAAATGATGTTTATCGTGTTTTTGACATTTCTGCCTTAGCCAATATTTCACAAACAGATTATGAAAACTTTATACCGACAAAATGGCCTATTAATACAGCGAATCCAAACGGAGTAAAGCGTATTTTCACGGATGGTGTTTTTGCTACAAAAAATCAAAAAGCCAACTTTATTCCGATTATTGCAGAGTTACCCCGAATATTACCTGATAACAATCAAGTAGTGATGAACTCGGGTCGAATTCGTGATCAATGGCATACCATGACAAGAACGGGACGTGTTGCTAAATTAATGACACATTCTGACGAGCCTTATATTGCAGTAAATCCAGACGATGCCAAACGTTTTAAATTAGCAGACAAACAACTCGCGGTACTTTCCAATTTAGGCGCTGAATTTATTGGCCGAGTGAACATTACTAACGAACAACGTAGCGGTGAAATATTTGTACCCATTCACTGGAACGATAACTTCTCAGCTTCAGCGCGTGCTTCTGCACTTGTGAACCCAATTACTGACTCTATTTGTGGACAGCCGGAGTTTAAGCACAGTCCCGTTAATATTAAGCCGTTTAATTCAGTTTGGTCTGGTTATTTAATTTCTTCACAAAGCGTTAATTGCCCAACCAAATATTGGAGTAAGATTCAGCTTGAGCAAGGTCATAAATATTTATTATCTGACCAGATAAATTTAGATGGTGATGAAACTTTATTAGCGAATTTATACCCACAAATAGATGATTGGTTAGTCTTAAAAGATGATCAGAAAAATGTATTACGTATCGCGGGTTTTATTGACAATACCTTACATTGTTTCTTTGCGGCGAGTACCAATTTAGGGCTTAAATTTAATACCCGTTTTATTGAAGGGCAATTAAATAAAAAACATGATGTTAAAACTCGCTTTAAAATAATGTCGGGTCTTGATAGTGACGGTAAAAACGATGTGGGGGCTATAATTTGTTCGTGTTTTCAAATCGGTGAAAAAACCATAAAAGAAGCGATTAAATCAGGGCAGTGTAAATCGGTAGAAGCTTTAGGTAACACACTTAAATGCGGGACTAATTGCGGATCATGTATTCCTGAGTTGAAAGCATTATTCAACTAATGAACAGCCTATAACGTTCATGATACCAATTCCAATAAGTTACTTCCTACTCAGCTCTGTGTGAGAAGAAATTTAATGGATTTGGTATTACTTAAGTTTTTGATCGTTATGAAATTCTGTAAATGCAGAAAATACTCTTTCAGGTGCTTCAACCTGTGGGTAATGTGCAACATTCTCTAAAAGCACAACATCAGGATTTGGAATTATTTCTATATATCTTTCAGCCATATGAATGCCTGAAATTGGGTCGTCAACGCCATTGATTAAACGAATAGGGACAGATGTTTGTTGAAGTGGCATTACCCACCGCTCACGATATTGCTTACGCTCATTGATATACCGTATTATTTTGTGGGAAATATATTGGCCTTTTTCATGATCAATAAGTTGCCAAAACTCGCTTAATTCTTCAGCACCCGGTTTTGTCTCTTTCCCAAAAACAGCTGAAAAGCTTTTATTAAAGGCTGACTCATTGAATAAACGACTTATTATAGGTCCCACGGGACTGTTGAGTAACTTTTGTATCGGCCTAGCTTTATGGGCTTCGGGGAATAGCCCTCCATTTAATAAGCAAATCGATAAGATATCTAAATCTTTGACTTGATTCATTTGCTGCTCTTCATGTCGAGCCAATAGTTCTTGCGCGACAGTATCTCCATAATCATGAGCTAAAATATGGAACGAACTAATATTCAGATGTTTTAGGAATGACTCGCAAAGGTTAGCTTGGTCTAAAATAGAATAATTGTAATCTTTAGGTTTAGCTGAAAGTCCAAAGCCGATCATATCTAACGTAACAACACGGAACCCTTTGGTAAGTTCTGGCCACAAACGATACCAATCCCAAGATGCCGTTGGAAAGCCATGAATACATAATAATACCTTTTCGCCTACTTTTGAGTCTTGATAAAATATTGGGTAATTCTTATATTGAAAGTACTGACCTGTTTCTTTCCAAGATTCAAAAATCATTTTTCTTTCACCATTTCATTTAATCTCTTTGATCTATTATGGTTTGAATAACGAGCTCAGTATTTACAATATTCAGAAGATAGCGTTATTTACTGTTTATTCCGTCTACCATTCCCCACTAGTACAGCTCCTAATAACATTTGCAGAGAACCAAATAATAATAGACAGAACAGTACTATATTGCCTATCGGTGCTAGTGTTGGATTTGACGCAGGGAAAAGTGATACGTTTAATAATAGGCCTAAATTGATATTACGTACAACGACTTCCATCTCAATAGAGATACGATCTTCACGATTTAAACCCATCACTCTAGGTAATAAATTTACCACAATAGCGAGTAAAAGAAAAAATCCTATCATTCGCAATAAATTGTCGGTTCCAAAAATTTCCAGATTTAGACGTCCCGCTCCAATTGATCCCAAAACGATAAAAACAATCACTAATAATGTCAATCTGACACACCAAGTAGAAAAAGTCGCAGCGTTATGAGAGGAAAATCGAAAAACAAGCATGCCCAATAATAGGGGAACGAGTAAGCAAACAGTTATTTCAAAAGCTATTTGAGCGAACGGCATAATGAAATTTTGAGGCATATACTCGGCAATCAATAATTCTAATAAATACGGTGTTGTCAGCAAGCACGCTAAGGTTGTAATGGCTGTTATTGTTATCGATAGTGGTGTGTTGCCCTTTGCTAAATGGACAAATACATTAGAAGTCGTACCGCCAGGAATAGCTGCTATCAAGGCTACACCAACAATAATCGCTGGAGGAAAACCAGCGGTTATGATCAGTAATAAAGCTATTAAAGGTACTATGATGAGCTGCATTACGATACCAATAGACACAGCCTTCGGCTCACGTATAACTTCATGAAAGTCTTTTGGCGCAAGCGTTGCGCCCATGCCTAGCATCGCCAGAAATAGCTGGATTGCCGCAAACCAATATTCGTATTCAAGATAAAAGGCAATCATAATAATCCAACCTCAAAGTAAACTATAAACATACATAAAATTAAAACTAACTATCAAATATTTTATTACGATGTTCAATAAACTATTTGTAACTCAAGCGACATTCATCACTTATATCGCATATTCTAAACCTAATAATCGTTTATGATAATCATATCTATAAATAGGTTTGACCTTTATTTAATAACAAATATTTAATGTTTAAATGAAATTTTACCCGTTAAAATTTCCCAAAACATTAACCAATCACCAGCGAAACTATAAAGAGGGTAAGTAAAAGTTGCAGGCCTATTTTTCTCAAAAACAAAATGACCTACCCAAGCGAAACCGTATCCTGCCACTGGTAATGCGACAAGCCACGCGAAACTACCTGATATAACTACCGAGGCTAAAATAGTAAGTACCGCAAGTGAGCCAATGAAATGTAATAACCGGCACACAGTGTTGTTATGTTGAGAAAGATAAAAGGTATAAAACGCCTTAAAGCTATGATATTCAATTACCTTAGCCGATTGGTGTTGGCTCATAGATCTATTCCTTATTTAGTCTTGATAAGAACTATCGATACGATCAAGACGTCGAAGTAACGCTGGCCATGCGAGCATATTGGCTCCTTGTTTAACCATTTCTTCATCACGCCCTTGTTCTGCTACTTTTTCCTGAACGTTTTCATCAGTGGGGTAGTATGTTCCCCCCGTAGAGCTGAGTGTTGCAACTTGCATTTCACAAGCTCGTTCAATAAAGTAAATCCGCATAAATGCCTCTGCAACAGTAGCACCTAATGCAAGCGTTCCATGATTACGTAGTAGCATAATATTCTTGTCACCCAGATCTTTTTGTAATCGAGGTCGTTCATCTAAATCAACCGCTACACCTTCAAAATCATGATAGGCAACGTCGTCACGCACCAGTAGAGCCGTCTGGTTAAGTGGGAGTAGTCCTCTTGGATCGGTTGACACAGCAGTTCCGTGAACTGTATGTAGATGAATAACACAACCCGCATCGTGTCTCACTTGATGCACCGCCGAGTGAATGGTAAAGCCAGCAGGATTAACAGGATAAGGTGTTTGCATAACCTTTTCACCCTTTCCATTAATCTTAATCAGACTTGAGGCGGTCACTTCGTCGAACATTAAGCCAAAAGGATTGATTAAAAATTCATCCTCTGTTCCTGGTACACGCGCTGATATATGGGTATATATCAAATCATCCCATCCATAAGTAGCGATTAGGCGGTAAGCTGCAGCCAAGTTGACCCTCATTGCCCATTCATCTGCTGATACTTGTTGCTTAACTTCATTGCTGATTGAAGTGGTGGTTGTATTATTATTCATTTAAGGTTCTCCTCGTTAGATTAAAGAATATATGCCATTAACGTAACTCAGATTGTCAACCTCTTTACATTTAGATAATATAAAGACTGGGTTTGCCATAAGTCGTTGTTTTAACATGAATATTGATGACAGAAAAAACAAGTTAAAAAGCCTTAGTAGTAATACTTGGATGTCAGGACTGCCGACAGAGGCCCTTAATGAGTTATTAACTGCAGTCCGTTTTAGAAACTACAACGCTAATCAATGCCTGCAAACTAAAGGTGAATTAGCAGGGGTATTGTATGGTGTACTCAGTGGAGAGGTAAGAATAAGTGCAACCACTTATTTTGGTGAAGAAATAGTATTTACTCGGATACATCCGATACAATGGTTTGGAGAAATCGCGATACTTGATGGAGGTGTTCGTACTCACGACGCATTCACTTCGATTCAATCTGAAATCGCTATCTTACCAAAAGAATCCATTATTAAGGTTTGTGAAAAACATCCGCAGGCTTATAGCGCTTTGGTTATGCTTTTATGTCAGCATTGCCGTCAGGCGTTCGCCGCTGTTGATGATTTCTTGTTACTTAGTCCAGAGCAGCGCCTAGGCAAACATATTATAACTGAGCTAGATTCTCTTGAAAGTAATAGGGTTATGATTAGCCAACAAGAATTAGGGGCGTTAATTGGTATATCAAGACAAAGTACCAACAAAATTCTAAAATCTTGGGAAAATAAAGGATGGATTAAACGCGTTTATCGAGGGATAGAAGTTGTTGAATATAAATCACTTCGTTCACTATTCTTAGGTTTTGACGTTTAGCGCTATTTGTTAGTTATGTCATAGATGTTGGCTCAGCTGTCTATCATACTGATAGGGAGTTCTATTTTTGCTGAACACCAAAATTTTCTTAAATTTAACGTCTACTTTGTCGGTTCACTTGTCATTAAACAGACCCAAGGTAGCATTAAGTTACTGATCATTAGAAACTTCTTTATCTAGAATACTGCGTAATTGATTCAATGCATCAATTGAGAACCCCTTGTCGTAAAAATATAAGATCTTCCCATTATTATTTAACAGTACAACTCTGGCATTCTTTGGAATTACATTACCAGTGAAGGCTTGAATAGTTTCCCCATCTTCGTATACGGTAATGACACCTTTCCACAAGTTTTCAGGGATGCCTTCGCGCATGCTATTATCAAAAGCAGTACTAAAAATTATTGGAATAGTTCCTTGAATTGCTGGTATTTCGTAAACATCAACCACTGTATTGGACATATTTAAACCTATATACCATCTGTCAATATCAAACTGAGATTTGTGTTTGAAACCGATTAATAACAATGTGTGGGTGCCACTAAAATCGCTCGGTATAACAATGTTTTTCTTCTCTAAAGTTTGCCCACTAACAGAAGGGAAAGATAAGCCTGTAATAGATTGATTAGGGTATTTTGTGGTACAGCTTGTCGTTAATAAAATTATAATACATAAGGAAATTAAATATAAAAATCGCATTGTTCGTCTCTGTAAATAAATGACCACATTTACAAAAAATACGTTAATGAATGTAGTTTAGATCATATTATTTATATCTAAAAGTCAGGTTGAGTAATTAATTTTTTATTACCTTGGTAAACTTCCTCGTCATTCAACATAGTAACCTCGCATAATAGCAAAACAGATGATTTAAATAATAAGCAGTAGCTAATGTTTTTATAAATGTAGCGGTAGCAATTTTATGATAAATAACCTAAATGTTGGCTTAGTTCTCGGTCTAAAACGCAGTGGTGATATCTTTATACCGACTCACTGAAATGATAATTTCTTCTCCTTAAATCTTGTCAACTTTTTATTGATGATTACTCAGTTAAAATCGACTTTTATTGGGTTGAATAGTTGGTTATAAATAGTCCGTCTAATAATTAGTTAAAAAGTATTTTACTAGCAACATTGATACTTAATTTTATTTTTTGAATAACAATTATTATTGGTTAATCATTATTTTTATAATTAAACGAGGTCTTTATGGAATTAACAATTACAGATTTAAACACGGAACTTTCAACAGACAACTTGTCGCAAATTCGAGAAAAATCACACAGTTTTTTTAATAAATTTGAT
>Ga0233426_10002985_pt1 | contig 13708 bp, 12 predicted proteins | sample SI_118_April2016_6_FD_179875 | JGI IMG/M metagenome (GOLD analysis project Ga0233426, IMG submission 179875) | Seawater microbial communities from Saanich Inlet, British Columbia, Canada - SI_118_April2016_10_MG | ecosystem: Environmental > Aquatic > Marine > Inlet | place: Canada: British... | reverse complement strand
TTTGAAGAATTCAAGCCGCTCTATGGTAAAACTATGATTTGCGGATGGTCAATGCTTCATGGATATCCTGTAGGCATATTAGGAAATAATGGCCCCATCTACCCGGAAAGTGCTGAAAAAGCCGCAACCTTTATCCAACTATGCAATAAACGAAACATACCATTAATTTTTCTTCAAAATGTCACAGGTTTTTTGGTAGGAAAGGATTTTGAGAGACAAGCTATTATTAAAAAAGGCTCTCAGCTCATTAATGCAGTGTCTAACTCTAATGTACCTCATATCACAATTATTATCGGAGCATCATTTGGTGCAGGTACATACGCTATGTCAGGAAGAGCATATAACAACAGATTTACCTTCCTTTGGCCAACAGCAAAAATTGCTGTTATGGGCTCGAAACAAATTGCTGGAGTAATGTCCATTGTTCGAAGGGGTCAGGCAGCAAGAAAAGGTGAAAAATTTGATGAAAAGCTTGATGCTCAAATTGTAGAAACAGTTGAGCAAATGTCAGATCAGATGTCAGAGGGGCTTGTTGCAAGTAGCATGGTTACAGATGATGGCATCATTGATCCAAGAGACACTAGAAGCGTCATTGGATTTTGCCTATCTATAGTCTCTAACTCTTCAATTGATGGTGCTAAAGAATACGGGGTATTTAGATTATGAGATTTAATTCAATTCTTGTTGCTAATCGCGGAGAGATTGCTTGTCGAATCATGCAAACTGCTCAATTTATGGGTATTAAATGTATAGCTGTATTTGTTGAGGCTGATAAGGACGCTCCATTTGTAAAGATGGCTGATGAAGCCATCAAGTTGTCTTCTAGCTACATGGATGATTCTGCCATCATTGATGCAGCCAAACAATCTGGAGCAGAAGCAATCCATCCAGGATATGGATTTTTATCTGAAAATGCTGCTTTTGCTAGAAAAGTTAAAAGTAATAAATTAATTTGGATTGGGCCATCCCCTCATGTAATTAAAGTCATGGGAGATAAATTAAAAGCTAAAGAACTTGCAGAAAAATCTGGTGTTCCCACTTTGCCAATGACCTCAAATACCAAAGATGTAAAGAGTATTGGGTATCCGATCTTGATCAAAGCTGCTGCTGGAGGCGGTGGCAAAGGAATGCGGATTGTTAAAAAAGAAAGTGAATTAAAAGATTCGATCGTAAGCGCAAAAAGAGAAGCTCTGTCAGGTTTTGGTGATGACAGAATTTTTATAGAAAGATATTTAGAAAAATCACGTCACATTGAAATACAAATCTTGGGTGATGAACACGGCAATGTTGTTCATTTAGGAGAGCGTGAATGCTCTATACAGAGACGGCACCAAAAAATTATTGAGGAGTCGCCCTCTCCAAGAATTGATCCATTTTTAAGAGAAGAGATGGGTCAAGCTGCGGTTAAATTAGCTAAAAAAATTAAATACTTCTCAGCAGGAACTGTTGAATTTTTATTTGATGATAAGACAGATGAATTTTGGTTTTTAGAAGTTAATACTAGGCTGCAAGTTGAGCATCCAGTCACAGAAGAAGTTACAGGAATAGATTTAGTTGCTGAACAAATCAAGATAGCTAGAGGAGATGAGCTTGAATTTGCTCAAGATGATATTGATTGGCATGGCCATGCAATTGAAGCAAGACTCTATGCTGAAGATCCTGGAAATAACTTTCTGCCTGAAATAGGAACCTTGCATGCATATGATACTAGTCTAGCTTCAGAAGTAAGATGGGATTCAGGTGTAGAAGAAGGCAGTGTCATTGGTACAGATTTTGATCCCATGTTATCTAAAGTTATCTCTTGGGCACCCAATAGAATTGATGCTGCCAATAAACTGGCACGCGGACTCGAAAAGGCTCACATGGGAGGTGTTATAACAAATCGTCAATTTCTAATTTCTTGCTTACGAAATGAAAGTTTTTTAAATGGAAATACAACAACAGATTTTATTGAACGTGAGGCTTTGGAAACTAAAAAGAATCTTTCTGCAAATGAGCTTCATCACGCATCAACAGCAATTGCTTTATGGCTAGCACAGCAAAATAGAGTCTCTGACCCTGTTACAGGTTTTATACCTGCAAATTGGACCAATGGAAGAATGCCACTTCAAAGAGTTAAGTTACTCTTTATGCAAAATGAGATCGAGGTCAAGTACAAGTTAAATAAAGATAATTTATATGAGGTTATGGGCTCCATTTGTGAAATTTACCATTGCGATAGTGCTGGCATTGATATAGAAATAGACTCTCACAGATTTTATGCTCATGTGACTGGTGCAGGCAGTGAGATCTTAATAAACATGCCGTTTGGAGACGTTAATGCATCTGTTCTTCCTAGGTTTATAGAACCAGGTAATGAAGTCCCTGAGGGAGGTTTGATCGCTCCAATGCCTGGAAAAGTTATTGATGTGAAGGTTAAAAAAGGCAGTAAAGTAAAAGCTGGTGATACTTTGGTAATTATTGAGGCAATGAAAATGGAGCATTCAATTAAAGCAACTGAGACAGGCAAGATAGCCAAAGTAATGATTCAACTTAATGATCAAGTTGACAACGGTGCTACTCTTCTCGTTCTTGAAAAATAGCATGAAATCTCAAGCCATCCTTTCAAGCAAGCCACCTCAAATTGGAAAGCGTCATCTTGAGGTCATGGATGAGCTAGAAAGTATGCTTGATCAAGGGAAGTCATTTTCAACAATGTCTGATCTTGCAAAAAAATTGAAAATTTCATTAAGAACTCTATACGAAATTGCGCCAAGTAAAGAGGTGCTAATAGTGACAACGGTTGATAGAGTGTTAAAAAAACACGGTAAGATCGCTGTGGATGCAATGAACGCTCATTCATCTCCAATTAAAAAATTAGAAAGTTTTTTAACCGTTGCCAATCAAGCAGTTGGGCCAAGATTTGAGAGATTTACGTTATCTCTTAGTAGTTTAAATTCATCTAAGCCAATGGTGGACTATCATGAGCAATACATATCTGACCTAATAAAAAATCTTTTAGATGAAGCAAGAATTAAAAATGAGATCAAAGAAATTGATACTCAGGCAACTGCATTACTATTGGGAGGCCTTGGTAGATATTTTCAATCTAAGAAACTCTTAAAAGATTTGCACCAAACTCCTGAAAAAACTAGTAACTTTTTAACAAAAATCATTATCGATGGCATCAAAATGGAGAAATCTTGAGCGAAGAAATTATAAGAATTGCAAATTGTAGCGGTTATTACGGAGATAGATTATCTGCTGCCAAAGATATGGTGGATGGAGGACCTATAGATGTACTGACTGGAGACTATTTAGCAGAACTCACAATGACAATTCTTTTTAATCAAAAGATGCAACGCGGAGAGGATAAGGGGTATGTGGGTACCTTCCTAAAACAAGTGAGAGCAGTAGCTAAGTCCTGTAAAGAGCAAAATATTAAAATTGTTACAAATGCGGGCGGCTTGAACCCCTCTTCTATGGCTAATGAAATAGAGAAGATCTTAGATGAGCTAAATATTTCCCTCAAAGTAGCTTACATAACTGGTGATGATTTGATGCCAAGAATGGACTCCCTGAAAGATAAAGGAGAATCATTTTTAAACATTGATAAAAATATCCCGATTGATAAATCAGGATGTCAAACACTCACAGCAAACGCTTACCTTGGAGCTTGGGGAATTAAAGAGGCATTGGATGAAGGCGCTGATATTGTTGTATGCCCAAGAGTGACGGATGCTGCAGTAGTAATTGGTCCAGCAGCATGGAAATTTAATTGGAAGAGAGATGAATATGATGCGTTGGCTGGCGCATTAGCAGCAGGTCATATTATTGAGTGCGGTTGCCAAGCAACCGGTGGTAACTATGCTTTTTTTAAAGAAGTTCCAAGTTTTAATAATGTGGGCTATCCAATAGCTGAAATCAAAAAAGATGGAAGTTTTTTCATTACCAAGCATCCTGGTACTGGCGGTTTGGTATCTACTGGAACTGTAACTGCGCAACTTTTGTATGAAATTAGTGCTCCAGCATACTTAAACCCAGACGTCATAGCCCATTTTGATACCCTAAATATTGAGGAAGTTTCCAAAGACAGAGTTTATGTATCAGGTTGTAGAGGAAGCTCGCCAACCAATACTCATAAAGTTTGCATTAATCTTGCTGGGGGTTACAGAAATGGCATGGAGTTTATTCTTACAGGTTTAGATATTGAAGAAAAAGCTCAAATCATCACAGATGCATTGTTCAACTCGGTTGGTGGAAAAGAGCAATTTGATGAAGTGTCTATATTGTTAGATAGAACTGACAAAATAAATCCTAACTCTAATGAAGAAGCCATGGCTTCTCTTAGAATTTCAGTGAAATCAAAAGATCCTGATTTAGTTGGCAGAATGTTTACAGCGAAGATGGTAGAGCTGGCTTTAGCAAATTACCCAGGGTTGTATATGGGAGGCGCAGTTAGATCTGGGGGACCTGTCTTAGTCTACTGGCCCGCTTTAATAGATAGTAAACATATAAAAGAGACTGTTCACATTGATGGCAAAGAAATTGATGTAATCCCAACCAATCAACTTAATTTAGAAGAAACCTATTATCAAAAACAACCTGTTGAAATGCCTCCTCCTCCATCAGGCGAAACTCTTAACAAACCTCTGGGAGAGCTTTTTGGGGCTAGATCTGGAGATAAAGGTGGTTGTGCAAATATAGGTGTATGGGCAAAAAACCAAAATGCATTCTCTTTTTTGAATAATTATCTGACTATCGAGAAGATAAAAGAATTGATGCCTGACATAAGTGAATTTAAAATAGATAGGTATGAGCTTCCAAACATTCTTTCTTTAAATTTTTATATACATGACATATTAGAAGATGGAGTCTCTTCTAATACTAGGAAAGATGGTCAAGCTAAATCTCTCGGGGAGTACTTAAGAGCTAAGTATGCAGATATACCTAAATCATTATTGGAGGAAAACATATGAGCCTAGAAAAACTATCTTTAGAGGGTTTAGATTTCCAAGCAACTAAAATAAATATAAAAAATAATGTTTTAACTATTACATTAAATCGACCTGAGAAAAAAAACGCATTAAATAATGTGATGATGAATGAGCTAAATTATGCTTTGGCTTACGCTAAACAAGAAAGAGAAATAAGAGTTGTTGTGGTCGATGCAGAGGGAGACATTTTTTGCGCTGGAGCTGATCTGAGGCTTGCTAAAGAAGATTCTAATGTCCCAAAAATAGAGGGAGCAGATGATATCAGTTTCTCACTGAGAAGACTTCACAAACCAGTAATATGCAAAATTCAAGGCTCTGTCTTAGCTGGGGCACTATTGATTTTAACCAATGCAACTCATGCCATAGCGGTCGATACTGCAAAGTTTTCTGCGCCTGAGATACACAGAGGCTTGTGGCCTTTTATGGTCATGGCTGGATTGTTTAGAGTTATGCCTAAAAGAGCTGGGCTTGATTTTATTATGCGAGGCCAGCCCATTGATGCTAATAAAGCTGAGAGATGGGGGTTGATTAATGAATCTGTAGCGGCAGATGAGCTGGATAAAAGAGTTAGCGAGCTAGCTGGAGAATTAGCTAGTCTGGCACCAGGAACTATGCAATTTGGTCTAGAAGCATATGAGAAACAAGACGCTTTAGAATTTGATGAGGCTCTACCTTATCTGCAAAAACAAATTGCTAAATGTTTTGAAGGTGATGATGCTAAGGAAGGTATTGCTGCATTTTTAGAAAAAAGAAAACCTAATTGGAAATAAATAAGGAAGAATTATGGATTTAGAATACGGTCCTGAATATCAAGATTTCACAAAAGAGGTGCAAGGCTTTTGTAAAAAATATAAAGGGTTGTCTTTTACGAATGGTTCTAATAATCCATTGGGAAGCTCAGGTGGATCTGGTGGCCCCGAAATGTCTAGATCCGAATGGCAAAAAACCTTAATTGATAATGGCTATTTTGCGCGCTCAGTGCCAAAAGAATATGGAGGATATGGTGGCGAAGCAGATATTCTGAAAAGCAGAATTATTGCTGCAGAGTTTTCAAAATCAAAAACTCCAGGACCTATGGGTGGTCAAGGGATTGATATGTTAGTTCCCACTTTATTAGAGATGGGTACCGAGGAACAAAAACAAGCCTATATCAAACCTACACTTCATGGAGAAATGATTTGGTGCCAAGGTTACTCTGAGCCAAATGCGGGGAGTGATCTGGCAAGTTTACAAACCAAGGCGGAGTTAGTTGGAGATGAATGGGTGATCAATGGTCAAAAAATATGGACCAGTACTGCTCAATACTCACAAATGTGTTTTTGTCTTGTGAGAACTGAACCAGATGCACAAAAACATGCTGGAATAAGCTACTTATTGATACCAATGGATACCCCAGGTATTGAAATTAGACCCCTGGTAGATATGACTTTGAAGGCAGGATTTAATGAAGTTTTTTTTACAGATGTAAAAATTCCTGCAGGCAATATTGTCGGCAAAAGAGGTGAAGGCTGGGCCGTTGCAAATGCAACTTTAGGCCATGAAAGAGGCTCCTTGGCTCCACCAGATGCAACCATGAATAGAGTGAATATGTTGATGCATCTAATGAAAGAAGAAACACTTGACGGCAAACCATTAATTGAGCATCCAATCTACAGAGATCGATTGATGCAAATTCAAGGCAAAGTTTTAGCTCAACAATCTCATGCATTAAGACTGTTATCAGCTAAGTTAAATCCAGGAGCTGATGTCAAGATAGGAAAAATGATTCAAAAGCTTACGGGAACAGAGTTAAGGCATGAATTAGAAGGCCTTGCCATTGATGTGATGGGTGAGATAGGAACCTTGTATGAAGATAGCCCTCATCTTAGGAATGATGGCACATGGCAATTTATATATATGTACTTTCTGGGACTTATTATTGGTGGGGGAACAAGCCAAATTCAGAAAAATATCATCGCGGAACGCGGTCTTGGTATGCCGAAAGAACCTAAAATTCAAGGAGCATAAGATGTATTTTGGATTATCAGAAGAACAATCTTTTTTTAAGGACAACGTAACAAAATACCTAGAGGATAATGCTTCTCTTGATCAGATCAGAAAAATTGCTAGTGGTGATGATACAAATATCGCTAAAGAAATTCATCAAGGCTTTTTGAATCTTGGGATCAATGGATTACTTGTCCCAGAAGAGTTTGGTGGTCTCGGGTTAGATTTATTATTTGCTGCGGTAGTTTCGGAAAGCCTTGGTGCTTGTGCTGGGCCAGTACCTTATATAGCTCCTTATGTAATGGCACCTAGGGCTATTATGGCTGGAGGAAGTCCGGCACAAAAAGAAAACTATCTGACAAAGATTGCATCAAATGAGATTCTAGTAGGAGTAGGTTTTTCAGAATTTATTGGCAGTAGAAATGATGCTGGCTTAACTTTTGCTGATGGCGTTCTGAAAGGGCGAACTATGTTTGTTATGGATGCTCAAATTGCTACGCATTTTCTTCTTGCAGATAAATTGGGTCAAATGTTTATGCTGGATGCTAAAGCTCCAGGTATTGAAATTATTCATCTGACAACAGTGGATAAAACTAGGCAATATGCTGAAATTATATGCAAGGATGTTCCCGCAGACTTGCTAGAGCTTTCTAGCTTATCTGCTGACCCCATATCAAAGAGTATCGACGCAGGAAGAATAATGCTGGCAGCAGATACATTGGGAGCCTCTCAAGCAATGATTAATCAGGCGGTTGATTACGCAAAGGAAAGAAAACAGTTTGGAAGAGCCATTGGATCATTCCAAGCAGTTAAACATATGTGTGCTGAAATGGTTTCCGACCTAGAACCTTGCTATGCATTGGTATGGCATGCAGCTCATTGTCACGATAGTTCTCCCGACGAAGCCAAGCTAATGGCTTGTCATGCAAAAGCACATGTTTCTGAGATGGGTAAAGGTATAGCTAAAAAAGCAACCGAAGTTCATGGAGGCATGGGCTTCACAGATCTTCTAGGATTACATTACTGGTTTAAGAGAATAGGTGTTAACCGTCAAATGCTTGGCTCACCTGAGCTGGTGCGAGAAGAAGCAATGCAGTCTCAGCTTTAAATAAGCTCTTTTCGAATAGCTTCCTCCAAAAGATGCAAGCGATCATTACCAAAGAACATATGATCCCGATAAAAAAAAGTTGGAGAACCAAATCCTTTTTTTTCTATGAGTTGTGCGGAATTGCTCATAAGCAAATCTTTTGCCTCTTGAGAATAAATGTACTGCTTAAAATCTTGCGGACATAAGTCTGCCTCTTCTGCAATCTTCGTAATGATAGCTTCGTCGCTTATGTCTAATCCTCTTCCCCAGTATGCATCAAAAACCTTTTGTGCAAATAACGGTAAGCAATTTTGTTGCATAGCGAAAAAGCATCCTCGCATTGCCTTCACTGAATTTACAGGGAAAATTTTTGGCTTAGAAATATTAATATCTCTATGTTTTGCCCATAGGCTTAAATCATTACCAGAATAATCTAACTTTAATGCATTTGGATTTTCTCTAAATTGATAAACATCTTGATTAACAGAATTAAAAACTCCACCTACAAGAATTGGCTTCCAAATAATTTCTACATTTTGTCTTTGAGATAGTGGTAAAATTTCTGTGAATGCTAAGTAAGTCCAAGGACTAGAGCAGTCAAAGTAGAATTCTATACAATTAGATTTTTTCATATAAAAAATATTTTAAATTAACAATTTTGTCAAAAAACATACAAATCATAGCAATAATACTGAGTATTTGTATTGGCTGTTCTGCTGAGCCTGAAATAAATATCAAGGCTAGTATTAGTAAATATAACTTAGCAAATGAGATCAATGAAAAGATTGGCGAAGAGCACTTTTTTCAAGATCAAGCTATGAAAAATATTAACCCAAGATTAGGCAAAGCCCTTATAGAGCAATTAGATTCTCAAAAAATTTATTTCACTGCAAATGAGATCTTATATTTTACAAATAAGTTTCAGTCTTCGGCTGATGATGTGGAAATTGCTACCAGCTACGAATTAATTAACTTATATTTCAACCGATTGATTGAGGCCACTAAGTATCAAATTAAGGTAATTCAAAAGAAAAATTTTGATTTTAGTGTGGTTGAAAATATTCTTATTGACAATGATCTTCAAGAATTTCGTAAGACAAACTCAGATCTCAGAGAGATCTGGGTCAAGCTAGCAAAAAATGATGTATTGACATCTATGCTGACTGATAAAACCGAAGATGAAGCGGTAGAGCTGATCTCTAAACGCTATAAAAATAGACTGCGCAGAATCTCGCAGAGAAACGAGGAGGATGTTTTTTCTATAGTAATAAATAATTTAACTGGATTATTTGATCCACACTCCTCATACATGTCTCCTAAATCCGCTGAAGATTTTGAAATGGCCATGAGCTTAAACTTAGAGGGAATAGGTGCATTGCTTACCACAGAAGATGATTATCCGATTATTGTGAGCGTTGTTCCGGGAGGCCCTGCAGAAAAATCTGGAAAAATTAATCCTGATGACAAAATAGTTAAGGTTCGACAGATTCAAAAAGTAGAGGTGGGATCTGTAGATGTTGTGGGTTGGAGGATTGACGAGGTTGTTCAGCTTATCAGAGGTGAAGCCGGTACTCAGCTAGAGCTAGAAATTATTCCTGCTAAGACCGAAGATCTGAGTGACAGAAAATGGGTTGTGCTGACTCGCGAAGAAGTAAAACTTGAAGAGCAGGCCGCTAAATTTCTAATCGTTGATGCGCCTCAAGGAGAGGATAATTTCAAAATAGGTATTATTGATTTGCCTGCATTTTATATTGACTTCAATGCATGGCGGGACAGAGATCCTGATTTTCGAAGTAGCTCAAAAGATGTAGAGAAAATCTTGAATCAATTTAAATTAGCAAATGTTGATGCGGTAATAGTGGACTTAAGAGGCAACTCCGGAGGCTCATTGTATGAGGCTAATAAATTAACTGGTTTATTTGTATCTTCGGGGCCCACCCTGCAAGTCAAAGAAAGCAATGGAGATATTAGACCATGGGGAGATTCTAGAGCAACTCAAGTATGGAAAAAACCAATGGCTGTTATGGTTGATAGATATTCTGCATCTGCATCTGAAATTTTTGCAGGCGCAATTCAGGATTATCAAAGAGGCTTAATTATTGGACATAAGACATTTGGTAAAGGCACCGTTCAACAATTGGATGATCTAACGAATGGTCAACTAAAGTTAACAGAATCGAAATTTTATAGAGTGACTGGCTCAGGCATGCAAAATAGAGGGGTGGAACCAGATATAGCCCTTCCCTCAACATGGGATATTGAAGAAAGTGGTGAAAGCTCATTAGATTCTGCTCTATCCTGGGATCAAATTAGCCCCACTCCATTTAGAAAGTTTAAGTTCGATAGAAATATTCTTGATAGATTAAAAGTTGCTCATGAGAAGCGTTTGATCAGCAGCCCAGATCTGCAATATATTTTGAATATAAGAAAAAGATATGATGAACAACAAGAAAAGAAATCTATTTCAATTAATCTTGATACAAGAAGAGCTGAGAAATTAGACAGACAACTCTGGTTGCTTGCAACTGAAAATCAAAGGAGAGCTGCCCAGAACATAGAAACATTCAAGACATTTGAAGACCTTGAAGAATTTAATAAAGATAAAGAAGATAATGATCGTGATATTGATATTGATCTTCAAAATGACTATCTTTTGAATGAAGGGATGCTTATTCTTTCAGACTACCTTTACCTAAATACTGATTTGTTACTTTCAGAGGCAGCATAAAATATGAAAATTGTTTCCTTTAATATGAATAGCATTAGGGCTCGACCGCATCAATTAATTCATCTAAGAGACACACTGAATCCAGATATTATTGGGATTCAGGAAACTAAAGTCAATGATCCTGAATTCCCAATCAATGAGATCAAAGAGATTGGCTATCATCCAGAGTATTGGGGCCAAAAGGGTCATTATGGAGTGGCCATTCTTAGTAAAAAAAAACCTATTGAGGTTCAAAAAGGATTTATAAAAGATACTGTGGAGGATCAGAAAAGGTTTATTCAGGCAAAATTTAAATGGGGTAAAAAAAGTATTACGATTATGAATGGGTATTTTCCTCAAGGCGAGAATAGGTCGCATGAAACGAAGTTCCCAAAAAAAATAAAATATTATGCTGATCTTAAAAAACACATTAAAAGAACCCAGAAAAATGAAGATAATATAATTGTGATGGGCGATTTCAATGTTGCACCTTCTCCGTTAGATATTGGCATTGGTGAAATTAATGCAAAAAGATGGCTCAAAGATGGAAAAACTGCTTTTTTGCCAGAAGAAATTGATATGTGGAATAGTATCAAAGACCTTGGATTCATTGATTCCTGGAGAAAACAAAATCCAGATGAAGCTTCGATTTATTCTTGGTTTGATTATCGCTCAAGGATGTTCGACGATACTCCAAAGAGAGGATTGAGAATTGACCACATTATGATTTCAGAAAATCTATTGCCTGCAATGCAGGAAACTGGGATAGATTATAAAGCACGAGCAATGGAAAAACCCTCAGATCATTGCCCTGTCTGGATTACACTAAAGTGAAAATATTTAAGGAATTTACTTTTGAGGCTGCTCATAAACTCCCATTGGTTCCAAAAGAACATAAATGTTTTAACCTTCATGGTCATAGCTTCAAGGTTAATATAACTATAGATGGCCCAATAAATGAAATGGGATGGGTAATGGATTTCTCCGAGCTAAAAGAAATATGCTCTCCATATATTGAACAGCTTGATCATTCATATTTAAACGAAATTGAGGGTCTTGAAAACCCCACCAGTGAAAATATTGCGATTTGGCTATGGGAAAGATTAAAAGAACCACTGCAATATCTATCTTCAATTACTGTAATGGAAACTTGTAATTCCGGTTGTAAATATTCGGGTTAACCTCTTCTAGATCGAAAAAATTTCTTAAGCAAATTCGCTGATCGGTTGCTAAAATGTCCGCCACTATATTTCACTTTATGGTTTAGATCTTCGCGATCCAAGAAGTAGTCTATTGATTGAATTGCACCTGTCTTGGGCTCCATTGCTCCAAAATATATTGAATTTATCCTTGCATCTACAATGGCTTTTGCGCACATATGACAAGGCTCTAAAGTAACGAATAAATCACAGTTGATTAATCTATAATTCTGCAATGTTTGACCAGCATCATTGATAGCATTAATTTCTGCATGAGAAGAGACAGAATGATGTTCAATGACCTGATTAAACCCTTTTCCTATTATTTTTCCGTCTTTTACAATTATTGCACCAACAGGCACTTCATGGTTTCTAAATGCAAGATCCGCCATATTTAAGGCTTCTGACATAAAGTAATTAATATCTGGATTCAGCACAATTACAAAAAATTAATGTAGATCTATAGAAATGTTGCCCATTTTTTAATGGACCTTCTTTCCGAGGAAAGAGTATTAATAATTGCATCAGGGTCTTTATAACCAATACTCATTCCACAAAAGAGCATCTCATCATCATCAGCCTTCACAAATTTTGCGACGCTATCATGCTTAATGGACCAAGCTTCTTGGGCGCAGGTATCAAGACCCATTTCCTTTGCGAGCAACATAAATGTTTGTAGAAACATACCTAGATCTGACCATTGAGGAGGCCCCATTTGCCGATCAACAAAACAAAAAAAAGCACATGGCGCTCCAAAAAACTCAAAGTTTTTCATAACCTGCAAAAGTCTTGCATCCTTATCCTCTCTAGCGATGCCAAGAAGATCATACATCTGTTCTCCCAATTCATATCTTGAGGTCCTAAAGGGTTCTTTTAATTTTGGTGGATAGATATCATAAGCTGGCGTCTCAAGTTCTTTCCAAGACTTCTGGAATAAAAGAAAATCAGCCATAGATTGTTCATTAATTACATATATTCTCCATGGCTGAAGATTTCCCCCAGATGGGCTTCTAGACGCTTTTAAAAGTAGAGTTTTTATTAGTTCATTTGAAATCTTTTTTGATAAAAAGGCTCTCACGGATTTTCTTTGATTGACTGCATCAGATACATTCATAATTTAAGTTTTCCTATCTTAATTAAATATAAAATTTTAGCTTATAGCTAATCCCTTGAATTATTTTACACATTTTCTAAATATAGGTTTTGAAAAATTTCTGTTGCGCTTAAAAAATCTTCTTCACTATCTATATCTATTGCTTCGTCTCTTGATAAAACTAACATAGATGAATCCGTTAAAAAATTTTCGCCATTCAAAATGACTTCTGGGTAAGATAAATAAAACTGCCCAGCATCATAATAAGAAGCTTCTAAATCCTGGGTTCTTTTAAAAATATTTTTAGGAGAATATGGTGCTGATAAGTCTTTGCTATTTTTAAAAATAGCTCGCTCAATTGGATGGCTATATTTTTGGACCGTAATTAATTTAGTACTTTTTGACTGATCTATAATATCTATTGACTTCAAAAACCTTTCAGCAGGAACTAAAACAGCTGTAGGGTACACAGCAAATACTAAAAATGGCATTTCATTATTCGCTACATACCAATCTAGGGCATGTTTTATTACCGCAGATGCTGTTGTAAAATCATCTGATATTTCTTTAGGCCTCAAAAAAGGTACTTTTGCACCAGATTTTTCTGCAATACTCTTAATTTCAGTTGAGTCAGTTGAAACTATAATTTCATCTACGCAA
>Ga0233426_10002982_pt1 | contig 13729 bp, 15 predicted proteins | sample SI_118_April2016_6_FD_179875 | JGI IMG/M metagenome (GOLD analysis project Ga0233426, IMG submission 179875) | Seawater microbial communities from Saanich Inlet, British Columbia, Canada - SI_118_April2016_10_MG | ecosystem: Environmental > Aquatic > Marine > Inlet | place: Canada: British... | reverse complement strand
ACTGATGGCTCTACCAACGTCAGGCGCGATTAGTCTTAATCAAATGCACATTGAAGCAGGAGGTTCCTCTGGTAGTATTGTTAGTATAAACGACAGCGATGTGCGTTCCCTAATAGGAAAATCTAGCGGGGCTACTTCCAGTTTTTCCCAATTCTATGGGGCCTCTAGTACACTAGATACTCAAACGCTTGCAGTTGGAAGTGACAGTACCGGTAACCGCAGAGGCTTTGCTAACTTTTCGTATATTTTTATAGGCGGTTCTATGTCAGATGGAACAGCTAACTGGAAAAGTGGGGCAGCATATAGATGGTGTTATCACGATAGTTCTTCAAATAGAATGTACCTTGCATTAACTGGAATTCACGCTAATTCCGGTTTTACTTCTTTTAAGGTTAGCTATATAAGCGGAGATCCCAGTGACCCCACTGTAACTGTAACGCGAAGCACCGCAGCAAGTTTTAGTACAAGTAGTTATTTTAACTATACATCTTGGAGTTGGAATGGTCGTACTCAAAATCCTTTTGGTACTATTAATGGCCCTTCCAAAAAAGTAGAATTTTTCTAAATTAATTAAAAAGAGTTATTATGATTGAATATACAATACGCGAAGAAGGCGACCTCGCTCTTTGGGCATGTTTCACAAACGGAGACAATTACCACGAAGTGAATATACTAGGTATGTCCCTGTCGGAAATTCAACCTACTTTAAAACAAGTACAAGACAATTTTGTAGCAGAAATAGAAGCAATGCAGGCAGCAGAAGACGAGAGGAATAACTAATGACAACTATTGTAACAAAGAACAGCTCAACCGCAGCATCAGTGCCTACAGCTAGTGATCTAGTACAGGGTGAGCTTGCGGTAAACGTGACTGACGGTAAGCTATACACAGAAAATGCTAGTGCTGCTATTGTTGAACTAGGTGCTAAGTGGGGAGGCTACACTGTCTCTACTGCTTCTTCAGGAACAGACGCTAACACTATTTACTTTAGGACTATCTAACAATGCCTATTAAAATAGGGTCTACTGACATAAATGATATTTTTATTGGGGCTAACAAAGTTGATAATATTTTTGTAGGCTCTAATAAAGTATGGAGCAGACCCCTGCTTTATGGCGTTACAGTAGGGACTAATATCCCCACGGCTGCTGGCGTTAAACTTCATGGGTATGCTGACTACGGCAACAGCGTAACCTATGGTAGTTTATCTTTATTAAATAACTATAGATGGTTTAACAATTCCGACCCTCTTAGTATTAACTGGGTTGAGTTTTTTAATCCAGATTCCGCATATTATCAAGGAGTAAATGTTGTATTTGCGAATCAACACGCTAATTCAGACAGTGTGTTTAAAAGTGTGACTATAAATGGAACTACTTTTGAGCGATCAAGCGCGGACGACTATCGATATGTAAATTCCGCAAATTCAAATTATACCTCATGGGAATGGAAAACGCCAATTAACCCTTGGAGTGGCGAAGGTAATACAGACAGAGTGAGGTTTGAACGTGATGTTTGAGTATACAACTAGAGTAGACGGTTCTACTATATGGGCTTGCTGGTCTGACGATGCTCACTATATTGAAGTTAATGTCACAGGAATAATGGATGAACAAATTATTCAAGACAAACTACAAACAGTTATAGAGGACTTAGATGATTGATCCAGTCACAGCCATTAGCATAGCCACTAATGCGTTCGGTACTATCAAGCGCATGGTAGCTGCTGGTCGTGAAGTGGAGGATACACTAGGACAGATAGGGCGCTGGTATGGCGCAGTAAGTGATTTAAATGAATGTCAACGCAGAGCAGAAAACCCGCCCTTGTTTAAAAAGATTGTTGCGTCACAGTCTGTTGAGCAAGAAGCAATGCAGGTATATGCTCACCAAAAAAAAATACAACAACAAGAGAAAGAACTTAGAGAACTCCTGATGTACACCTATGGTACAACAGGCTACAAGGAGTTAGTAGAGTTGCGTAGGAAGATTAAAGAGCAACGAGAGAAGACCGTATACGCGCAGGAGCGCAAGCGTAAGGCAGTATTCTGGAACACTATACAGATCACAGGCATCCTAGTATTAGCCATTGGTCTTTACTTAACAATCTCTTGGATCATAGGACAAGGAAATGGATGAACAAACTAAGGACATACTAGACGTAGCCGCAGGCTCTACAGCAGTATTAACTATGGCAGCTTGGTTACCACCAGCGGCATCTTTGCTGACGATTGTGTGGCTAGGTATACGCATCTACGAGTCTGACACTGTGCAGAAATTAGTGCATGGTAAGAATCAGCTTGACAAACAAGACTAAATAGTGTATAATATATGAGTATTTTAAATAGTTTAATAGGGCCAGTGACAGGTCTTTTAGATAAATTCATTGAAGATAAAGATAAGAAAAATGCTATCGCCTTTGAATTAGCTACTATGGCTGAGAAGCATGCTCAAGAATTAGCTAAGGGTCAGATAGAGGTCAACAAGACTGAAGCAGCACACAAGAGTTTATTTGTGGCTGGCTGGCGACCCGCTATAGGCTGGATATGTGGACTAGCTTTATTCTATTCTACTATCCTAGCTCCAATACTAGGCATCTGGTTTACTGTCCCACCTGTTGATAGCTCATTACTCACAAGTGTACTGATGGGTATGTTAGGCTTAGGTGCTATGCGTACAGTAGAGAAGACTAAAAACGTACAGAGAGAACGATAATGGGTGGTGGTGGATTCGGCAGAGCCTACGCAAGCGGTTCAAACACACAGATAAATCAAGCTGCTTTAGCTAAGGCCGCTGCTCGTGCGCCTAAGACTGTGGCTTCTGTTATAAAAGATCAGTTTGTTCCGTACTCTTTAGATTGGAAAAAAGACTTTACAGACCCCGCAGGAACAGTGCGTAAAGCAGGAGAAACAGTAGACAGGTTTAATGCTGCGGGTGATAAAGTAGGGTTTACAATGTATCTCGATAAGCCTGTTTATGATGGTTATGGGAATATAACAAGTACTGGTGTAAGGACTAAACATGTTCCTTATTCCGAAGATAGAGTAGTGAAAAAAGCTAAAGCTGATCCTGATTTTAATGTTGCTAATTATTACGAAATAATGACAGCAGGGGCAGAAAAGTCTATAACTCCTGAAGCTGTTCGTAGAGTTTTGCAGAACCACGATCCTAACCGTGGAGAACTATTCGGCACAAGTCCTAGAGGTTACTTAATGGATCAGCAAGTAGGCGATCCTTTTATAGAAACTATTAGATCAAAACAGATACCTTTAACTAAAAAATTAGATACTCCGTTTAAACTAGACTATGACTACGGTTATCACTCTGATAAGCTGTATATGAAACAGCCTCCTTTGCTGGGTAACACTAATTTACAGCAAGGTTTTACTGACGAAGAACGCAAGCAGTATAGAGATTTAATGAAGCGTGGTTCTTTCGTAGACATTAGCGGAGGAACTTCTAGGGTTGGTGAGTACACTATGGCATGGGTTGAAGACCCGCCAGAGCCTAGTGGTTTTTCTAAGTTTCTAAACAACCCTGTTCTTAGTGTAATAGGAGCAATTAATCCTGTTATTGGTTTAGCAACTACTGGTGTTAAATTAGCTACAGGAGAAAAAGTATCTCCTATGGAAATAGCTAGTGGTTTAATGACTGGCTTAAATATGGCAGGAGTAGTTAAACCTCCAGTACCCAATGTAGCGGGAGATAAAGGCACTGGCTTGTTTGGTAGCACCTACGGACAAACACAGACTGCATTAAACGTAGCAGCCGCAGGAGATGCTAAAGGTGCTGCTTTTGCTTTGGTAGGTGATGATCTTATTAAAGGCGGTTTAGATAACGTAGGACTAGACAGAGCAACTATTGAACGCGCAGGTATCCAGTATGATGACTTCCAAGCTGGTATAGGTAAAGTTGTTAGTGCAGTAGCTGGAGGGGCAGAACTAGACAACGCTTTAGCTTCTGGCTTAGGTACTTATATTAGAGAAGGTGGAACACTAGGCTCTATTGACCTTCCTGAAACTAACATAGACTTAGGTATTATTGAAGACCTTGCCAAAGAACTTGCTAATAAACTTGAACCTATTGGTGATGCTCTGTCAGCCGCAGACACAGCAGTTAGGCAGGGTTTATCTGAGTTTGATGATGAAGTATTGCAAGAGCTTACACAACCTGTAGGTGATGTTCTTTCATCCGCAGATACAGCAGTTAGACAAAACTTAGCTACCTTTGACGAGGAAGTATTGCAGCCTATTACACAACCTGTAGGTGATTTTATTGAAGACGTAGGCCAAGCAATAGGTGATGCTTTTGATGGTTTAAATGTACCTAACTTTAACCCCAACTTAGGTCAGTTTAGGTTAGTGTCTGACACAGGTGTTTCTGTTCCTTCTCCTACACGAACAACAGATCAAATATTTGGTGATGACTTATTTAAGTTTGAGACAGAGATAGGCATATCCTACCCTAATGAAGAAGAGTATGTAGACCTAGAAGCAAATCCTTTTAATGACTCTTTAGAATTAGAACTAACATATCCAGATTCTACAGAGGAATCTGATGGCTTTTTTGAAGGCACAATTTACGAGCAACAACCACGGAGCTACAATTTCTAATGACTTACTTACAACTTGTTAATAGCGTATTACGCAGACTGCGGGAGGACGAAGTAACCACTGTTGGTCAGAACGCGTACTCTAAACTTATTGGTGAGTTTGTCAACGATGCTAAACGTACCGTAGAAGACGCTTACGATTGGACTGCCCTGCGTACTACACTGACTGTATCAACAACAGCAAACACATTTAACTATGTTTTGACAGGTTCACAAAACAGAATGAAAATACTTGATGTTGTCAACGACACATCTAACTTTTTTATGCAGTATAGAACCTCGCATTGGATGAATGAGGCTTTCTTAATAGACGAGCCGCCAATAGGTACACCTCAGTTTTACAGCTTTAACGGTGTAAACGCTGCTGGCGACAACGGTGTAGACCTTTACCCTAAACCTGATAAAGTTTATCAAGTACGTTTTAATGTAGTGTTGCGTACATCAGACTTCACAGCAGACACAGACAATATGTTAATACCCTCTTCTCCTGTAGTTCAACTAGCTACCGCATTAGGCGCTAGAGAGCGTGGGGAGACTGGAGGCACTAGCGCAGCAGAGTTGTTTGCACTAGCAGATAATACCTTGGCTGACGCTATCGCTATTGATGCGTCACAACATCCTGAAGAAACTATCTGGTATTCGTAAATGGCACAACAACTACAGAACATTACCGTAGCAGCTCCCGGCTTTTTTGGGCTGAACACTATGGATTCTCCTATAGGACTTAACCCGTCCTTTGCAGCTATTGCTGACAACTGTGTAATTGACCAGTACGGTAGAGTAGGCGCTCGTAAAGGGTGGACTGCTGTGTCTTCTAATGGTTCTTCTGTACTGGGCAGTAGCCGTGGTATTGAAACTGTACATGAGTTTATAGATAACTCTGGTGACAAGGTTGTATTATCAGCAGGCAACGCTAAAGTATTCAAAGGTACTACAACCTTAACAGACATTACTCCTAGTAGTTACACACCTACAGCTAACAACTGGAAAACAGTATCACTAAACAACCATGTGTATATGTTCCAGAGAGGGCATGAGCCACTAATAGGCACAGACGAGTCAGGGTCTTTTGTTTTAGACACAATGTCAGGACACAGCCACAGCACAGGTGTTGCGCCACAGGGTAACGAAGTCTTAGCAGCTTTTGGAAAACTGTGGGTAGCTGATGTTACAGGTAACAAGCACACTGTCTACTGGTCTGACACGCTTAACGGACATGCTTGGACAGGGGGTACGTCAGGCTCGTTAGATGTTACTCTAGTGTGGCCTACAGGCTTTGACGAGATAACAGCTCTAGCGGCTCACAATGGCTTCCTAATCATCTTTGGTAAGAAGTCTATATTAGTATATTCAGGAGCAGATGATACAGTATCAACAGGAGTTTTTAGACTAGTAGATACTATTGAAGGCGTTGGCTGTATAGCTCGTGACTCAGTACAGCACACAGGCACTGACATTGTATTCTTGTCTGACTCTGGTGTTCGTAGCTTTGGCAGGACTGTACAAGAAAAGTCTATGCCCATGCGTGACATTAGTAAAAATGTCCGTAATGATATTAACAAAGCTATATTTTCTCAGACAAACCCTATCAAGTCTATATATAGTGAAGACGAAGCATTCTATCTTTTGTCTTTCAGTGAGAGTAGTCTTGTATATTGCTTTGACATGCGCGGCCCTCTTGATGAATCAGGAGCGCACCGCGTTACCACATGGACAGGTATTGATCCTTTGTGTTTTGCTGTGTTAGATGACGGAAGTATTTACATAGGCAAAGACTCTGGCGTTGTTAAATATACAGGCTATGTAGACGGTGCAGCTTCTTATCAGCTAAGTTACTTTAGTAATCCTTTGGACTTTGGTAGTGCTGCTAACTTAAAGTTTTTAAAAAAGTTTAACCTGACACTTATCAGCAGTCCCGCTACTCCAGTAACTTTAAACTGGGGATATGACTACACGGAGTCTTACACTAAGCAAGCATTTACTTTTGCAGGCACAACGGCCAACATTGCAGAGTACGGCACAAGCGAGTACAACACTGTTGCTGAATACACAAGTGGAACAGCAATACAAACGCCTAAAGTCAACTCTTCTGGCAGTGGCGAAGTAGTTGCTATTGGTCTTGAAGCTCAAATAAACAACGCAGAATTTTCTATTCAAAAAATCGACATACACGCTCTACTAGGGAGACTTATCTAATGTCTAATTACACAAAGACAACTAACTTTGCTGCAAAGGATTCTCTCCCTTCTGGCAATGCTGCTAAAGTTGTTAAAGGTACAGAGATCGACACTGAGTACAATAACATTGCGACAGCAGTGGCTACTAAGTCCAACTCTGCTAGTCCTACTTTTACTGGTACTGTTACAGCCGCTACCGTAAACGTCACAGGCACACTGACGGCTGATACAATTACTGGAGGATCGTACTAATGTCATTGATGGATTTATTACAAGGTGGCGCTGAGTATTACTTAGGTCAAGAAAACATTGATGCCGCACAAGCCCTTGGTCAAGAAACTCAAGCAGGTATGTCTGCGTTGGCTAGTGCAGCACAAACAGGTTCTGAGTTTAGACCTTATACTGTAACCAGTGATCTAGCTAATGTTTCTACTACACCTCAAGGTGGCTTTGGCGTTACTCTCTCACCACAACAACAGGCCATACAGAACCAGTTACAGGGTCAATCAAGCAGTTTGTTTGGTCAGGTAGGTGTAGACCCTTCCATAGCACAAACGCAGCTATACGAGCAAATGAGAGCCGTACAGCGTCCTGAAGAACAACGCCAACGTCTAGCTTTGGAAGAGCGTATGCTGTCACAAGGACGGTTAGGGTTATCCTCTGCTGCCTATGGTGGTTCTTCTCCTGAGTTACTGGCTCAAGAGACTGCACGACAGGAAGCGATGGCTCGTGCTAACTTAGGTGCGCGTCAGCAGTCAATGGCTGAACAACAGCAAGCTGCCAGCTTAGGCGGTATGCTACAGTCCGCAAGTTATCAGCCACAGGCACAAGCCTTATCTATGTTTGGTGCTGCTAATGTTCCTGCTGAACTGCAACAACGAGGCCAGTTAGGTGGTATACAAATAGGTAGTCAGCTAGAGCAGACAGGACTAGAGTCTCGTCTACAAGCAGAACAGTTAGCCAATCTCTTACAACAGCAGCAAAGTGAAGCAGTGTTAGGTTCTTTGTTTGGACAACAAGCTACTGCTCAAGAGCAAATACTAAACAGACTTCTTAATGGCCCAGACGCTCCCGCCTTAACAGGTGGTGATGGTTTATTTGGAGCAGGGGCTGACTGGTTAGCAGAAAACTTACCGGACTGGTTGGGCGGTATGTTTGGCGGTGACACTAATGAATCTAACCCCTACGGCTCATTCTAAAAAGGAGAACAACAATGGCTAGACAAGATATTGCAGGACTCCTTACAGGAATGCCAAGCAGCCGTCCAGACCCTATGACTGGTGGTAGTATTGCAGACCAGCGGTTAGCCTTTGGTGCAAGACGCGCACAAGGTATGCAGCGTAACTTGCGTAGTGCTATGGGACAAGACCCGCGTACTCCTGCTGAAAAACTACAGATGGCTATGGCTAGTTTAGACTTAAGCAAGCCAGAGGACTTACGCAAACTGGCGGGTATACAGCAGGCTACTGGTGACTTGGCTGGTGCTGCTAGGACTGCTGCGGCTGTGCGTGAGTTAGGTGTAGAGTCTGACACAAGAAATGCTTTAGCTGAAGCACTGGATAAGCTAGGTAGACCACAAGAAGCTGAACAAGTGCGTAATAAAACACTAGACTTGCAGCTTGCACAGCGTATTGTTTTAGATGAACAAAAGTTAGCTAAAGAAAAAGCAGTAGACGATCAACAGCGAGACGCTTTAATGCGTTTAGCTGTATCACAAAAGAATCCTAGAGCAGTAGAGTGGTTAAACGCTAACGGTGATGTCAGCACTATTGCTAGTGTATTACTTAAAGACCCTACATTAGCTAAAGCTGAAGCCTTTACTACAATGTATGAAGGCGATGAAGCTTTTAGAGTTGGCATCATTAACGGTGTATTACATAAAGCTACAGATAAAGGATGGGAAGTTATACCTGACGATGTTAAATTGTCTGGCACTGCTCCTGCTAAAGTTACAGAAAGAAAGCCAACGTCTGTTGCTGTTACTAAAGAAGACAGAAAGGCTTACAATGCTGTGCTGTCTGAAGAGCCAGAGATTGCAGCAAACTTAGATACTTCTTTTCTTAGACTAGATGTAGATCAAAAAACAATATTAATAGATAAGGCACATCAAATCTGGAAGAACGCTGATCCTGCAATTACTAGAGAAGCAGCGTTAAGACAAGCCGCAGGAGTTACTAAAAAAGAAGACTCTGATACGTTTGGAACAGTTAAAAAAGGATAAGAAATGTCTAATCAATATACATTGACTCTCCAAGACATACAAGGCTCTCCTAATCTTAGAAACTTAGGTGCTTTAGCGGGAGATGTTGTTGAGAACGATAACCTAGTTCGTGTGTTTTCTAAAGACGAAGACGCAATGACTAATGGTTATTTTATTACAGAAGAAGATATTATTAATTCTAAAAATTTACAAAAGCTAGGGGCTAAAGCAGGCGAGAGAATTGTTGATAATAAATATATAAGCTCCGAAAGAGACGATGCTTGGACTCAGTTTAAATATGGCTATGATAAAGCCGAAGGTTTAATTTCAAACACGGCTGCTATACTTGAAGCTCGCTTCCCTTTCCCTGAGTTTAATATAGATTTTAATGGCTTTAGTTTTGTAGATAAAAACGATAAGTATGGTGAAGGTTATAATCAAGCGTCTCCTGATGAAAGACGAGAGATGTTGCTGCGTCAAAAAGAAAGAGAACTACAAGAAGAGTACGGTCAATTCTTTGAAGAAGACGAAGGCTCACTGTCAGCAGGGGCAGGGGGTCTGGTTGGATCAGTAGCTGACGTTAGTAGTTTAGCACCCGTAGGTGCTGGTTATAAAACAATGGCTGGTATTTCTGGCCTGTTAGGGCTTACATATAGTGCCACTGAAGACTTAGCTCAGACAGGTGAAGTAGACCCCGCTAAAGCCATAGTAACTGCGGCTGCTTCTGCTGTGGCTGCTCCAGCTATGGTTGCTGGCGCTAGATATGTAAGTGGCAAGGTAGCTGCTAAGAGTGCAGACAAGTTAGTAACCAAAGCACAGAACGAAATAAATGACTCTGTAGCTAAAGGTATCCCCGCAGACAAGCCTGAAGTTATACTACAGTCAGCAGGTATTAATCCTGCTAAAGTACAGGCAGCTTTGTCAAACACTGGTAGACAGTTAAGAATACCTGCGTCAGCTACACGGGCGCAAAAAGCTATTGATGAAGCGATTACTAACGATAGCGCCTTTACTAGAACAGTAAGTCAAAGTCTTGATAAATACTTAGGTACTTTATCTACAAGAATACGAAACGTCAGTGAGCCTGTCTTTGCTCGTTTACGGGCTTATGAGTTTGAGATACACCTTAAGACACAAGACACACTGAATGAAGTCAAACCTTTTCTTACTGCGCTGTATGAGCAGCCTACTGCTGTAAAGAATAGAATAGCTATGCACTTGTACAACGGCAACACAAAAGCTGCTGAAGGATTAATGCAGGCGCGTTCACCTGAGTTACTTGAGCAGTACACAGGTACTGTTAAAAAGGTTATAGAACGTACAGGTGAAGAACTTAAAGAGTCTGGCTTTAGATTTACAGGTGTTGAGAATTACTTTCCTCGTTTAGTTAAAGACTATCAGGGGTTAAGAGAATCTTTAGGTAAAGAAAAGCAAGGGCTTATAGACAAAGCACTGTCGGACTATGCTAAGAAAAAGAAAACTTCTGTAAGTAACTTGAACAATCAAGAAAGATCAGAAGTTATTGACTTGACTTTACGCGGTTATCGCATGGCAACAGACGGGCCTTCTCCTCGCTTCATTAAGCCACGCACATTGCAGACTATACAGCCAGAACAGATGAAGTATTACGCTGATGCTGCTGAGTCTTTGTCTATGTACTTGCGTGGTTCTGTAGATAACGTAGCTAAACGTAAGTTCTTTGGACGATCCACCATTAAAGACGATGCAGGTCTTACAGACTTAGAGCAATCAGTTGGTAAGTTAATTGATGACGAGATGGCAACAGGAGCAATACCTAGAGACAAGCAAGACGAGATAATAACTTTGCTTAAGTCTCGCTTTGTTGGTGGCGAACAGTCACCATCCAAAGCAAACACCTTATTAAGAAACACAGGGTACATGGGAACTATTGCTAATCCCTTATCAGCCATTACTCAGTTAGCTGATGTTGCTCAATCAAATGCTTTATATGGATTTAGAAATACTATAGCTTCTATGTTTGGTACTAAGGAAATGAAGCTAATTGACGTAGGTTTAGAAAATGTACTAACTAAAGAGTTGGGAGGTGACTTATCTAAGTCTGGTCAGGCACTTTCTGCAATGCTTAAGGCTGTTGGGTTCTCTACTATTGATAGACTAGGTAAAGAAACTTTGATGAACGCTGCATTGAAGTCAGCGAGAAAACAAGTCAAGACTCCTAAAGGTGAAGCAGCCTTTAGAAAAAAACATCAAGGTATTTATGGTGACGAGATAGACTCTTTGGTTGCTGATTTAAAAGCAGGCAGCATTACCCCTAATGTTAAGTTACTTTCTTTTAACAACCTCGCTGATATACAGCCAGTTGCTCTTATGGAAATGCCTCAAGGCTATCTTGATAATCCTAACTGGAGAATCTTGTACATGCTTAAGTCTTTCACATTGAAGCAGTATGACATTGTACGAAGAAACATTGTACAAGAGTGGAAGAAAGGTAATAAAGTACAGGCCACAAAGCAAGCCGCTTTACTAGCAGGGTACTTAACAGCCGCCAATACAGGCGTGGGCGTGACTAAAGACATACTAAACGGCAGAGAAGTGCGACCAGAAGACCTGCCTGAAAAGGCTTTGTGGGCTTTGCTTGGTGTCTTTGGAATGAACAAGTACACCGCTGAAAGATACCTTGGTAGAGGAGACATTAAAGGTGCTGTCATAAACACTTTAGCCCCTGCTACTCCATTAATAGAGGCTGCTTGGAAAGGAACTACAGAAGTGTTTGAGGAAGAGCCTGACTATGCTCCTGTATTAAAAGGTGTGCCTGTGGTTGGCCCACTAGCTTACAACTGGTTTGGTGGTGGTGCAGAGAAATACAACGAAAGACTGAGGGATAGTGATTAATGTCTACTTACTTAAGCGGTACACAAAGAAGTTACGGAAGCCGCGTAGCTGACATGACTCCAGAACAGATCGAACAGAACGCTAGAGATGCTCTAAGTTTAACAGCAGACTTTACTCCTGTTGTTGGTGAGATTAAGTCAGGCAAAGAAGGCATAGAAGATTTCCAAGAAGGAAACTATTTAATGGGGTCTTTAGGTTTACTGGGTGCTATACCTTTACTGGGCTATGGCCCTCGCGTTGCTAAAGGTATGTTAAAAAGCACTCGTAACATTATTAACGACACCGCATTAAACATGCCTACAAATGTTAGGGGAGGAATAATTGGAGATGCTTTAGATAAAGCCCCTAGAGTACAACAGGCTATGGGAATATCTACAGATAAAAAAGTGCCTTTAGCTAGTGGCCGGACTGCGGGTGCGGGTATTCCTTACTATACTCCCTTTTTAAAACCAGTGTCTGTAGCAGGTGAAGGGGTTACAGCATTGGGTAAAACACTTAAAAGCAAACTCACACCAAGCGATGTAGCTTTTGAAAGACAGACAGGTCTGCCCCGTGAAAAACTTAAAGAGATTGCAGCGGGTGCTGAAGGTGCTTCTGAAACGGCTGAACTAATGATGCGTCAAATGGGCAAAGACACTAGCCCACTGGGGGTTGTCTCTAACAAAACATATCTTCAACAAGGTATTGATCTTAAAGACACTGATACTATTGCTGACGCAGTAGGTAATAAATTTGTAAGAGCCAATAACCCTAACCCAGTTCCTGATAAAGTGGCTAAACGCTACGCCCCACATATTCAGGCACAAGGGAAGTCTGGTACAGTAAGTATTAAAAACCCTGCATATGTTGGAAGTTCAGAGGCCGCAGGTCAAGCATCAGTAGCGCCTAACACAATGAAGGCTTTACAAGGAAACACTAGGAAAAGTTATCTTGCTACTCTCAACGCCAGAGAAGGTACTGATCTTAAACAACTAACACCTAAGCAAACTGTAGAGTTCTTGCAGGTTTCTGGCGCTGTGGATGTTCACATGTTTAGGAAACACTTTAAGAAAGATTTTGAAAACCCTACTACAGCAATAAATACTTTACTGAGAGCGAGACACAAGATTCAGAATGGAGCAAAGGTAGGCCCAACAGAGCAAAAAGCATTAAACGCTTTTCAAAAGTTACCTATTAAGAAGGCAACCAATACCAGAGTAGCCGCAGTGAGAGATGATGCAGGGAAGCTGTTAAGTTCTGACACGATTGCTAACATTAAGCCTGTTCCTAAAGACAGCTTCTTAACTATGCAACAGACTTTTAACTCTTCTCAAAAAGAACTTGGAGGAGCTAACGCTTTTATTTCTGTAGACCCTGTAGATCAGAAAGCATATGTAGGTATCTCAGACAAGCATGACATAGGCGGTCTTAATCCTGTAGGTGGGGAAGATATAATTACAGCACAACCACTGGTTTCTGTTGATTATGCCTCAGGAACGTATGGCAAAAGAGCAGGACTAGCAGACCCTTCTACATTTAAAGGAAACACAAAGCAACAGAAGGATGCCGCTAAGAGACTAGAAGAAGTGACAGGGGTTCGTAAAAGACCCAGTGAAACAGGTAGAGATTATCTTAAAAGAGCAGTAGAAGGTACTGATGTAAGGGTAACTAAAGATGATCAAAGAAAAATAGCAGGGCGTGTTGGTAAATTAGGTGCTGGTGGTTTACTAACAGGGGCTGCAATTACTTCTGCAATGGATGATGAATAAAAAAGGGGGCATTGCGCCCCCAAGTTGTAACATGTTATATCTAAACTATCTCACATGCACCACCGACACACGCTAACTCCTGACTCCCTGTCGTGTTGTCTTCCTCCTCAAACTTACCTAA
>Ga0233426_10002980_pt1 | contig 13736 bp, 10 predicted proteins | sample SI_118_April2016_6_FD_179875 | JGI IMG/M metagenome (GOLD analysis project Ga0233426, IMG submission 179875) | Seawater microbial communities from Saanich Inlet, British Columbia, Canada - SI_118_April2016_10_MG | ecosystem: Environmental > Aquatic > Marine > Inlet | place: Canada: British... | reverse complement strand
ACCTCTGCAACCAGATAGCTTTCATTTACATATGTTAATTTACAAATACTTAAAGACTAAAAACATTAAAGATTCAAATTATAAGACGTCATTAATAATTAATTCTTTATTTTTGATATTTATTATACCACCATTTTATTATCGGGAAGATGGCGTTTTTTGTAAAATTTGGTTTTGTTTAGGTTTAACTTTATATATGTATTCTTATTATAGGATTTATAAAAAGTTAATAAAATGATTAAAAAAATATTAATATTTTTAAAAAGTAATAGTTGGATTAAACCTTTTATTTTTTCAATTATTATTTTTAGTTTCTTGGCTTTAATAAGCCAAGAAAAAACTATCCCATTTGTTTATTCAATATTTGACTAAATCAATAGTTTGGTCTTTTTAATAAAATTGGTTTTTCAAACAAGTAATAACTTAGCGTAGATATCAGGAATAAAGATATTAAATATATTAAAAAAATATAAGAGTTATTTGAAAAGATTAGACTATTTTTTAAAAAATAAATTGGAAAAAAATGAAATAAGTAAACAGAATATGTTTGTTTTGATAGCAATGAAAAAGTAATTTGTAAATATTTTTTTTTTACAAATTTGTTCAAATATACGAATATCGTAATTAAATTAATTGAAAATATTTGCACTATTAAAATAAAAAAAAATATTTCATACTTACTGAACAAATTTAAGTCTTTTGTAAAATTAAATAAAATAATTATAATAGCGGCAGATAAAATATGTAAACTCACTTTATTTACCTTAATATAATATCTTCTAATAACCAACCCAAATGCTATTGAGTCTAATCTAAGAAAAGTACCTATTCTAAAAAATTCATTATCAATATTTCCAAATGAAATATAGAAAATTTTGATTAAATAAATTATTGCCACAAATATAAGAATTATTTCCATAAAGCTTCTTTTTTTTAATAAAATTAAAAATATTGGAAAAATTATATAGAATATTTCTTCTACGGAAAGAGACCAAGCAACTGAAAAATAGTCATCTAATAAAAAGTTATTAGCTAAATGTTGAACAAAAAAGAGATATTTTAAAGTGTCCCAGTCAAATTTTGAAAATAATATTGAATAGCAAAATAATGCCAAAATATACAATGGTATAGTACGCAACCATCTTCTCATGAAAAAAATTTTCAAATTTTTATTTTTTTCATAAACTTTTAATAGTTGTGGGTATAATACAAATCCACTAAGTACAAAAAAAAACTCAACAAAAAATAAAGAATAAAATTGGTAATTTGACTGATCGTAAATGTAATAATAGAAATGGCATATAGCAACTCCATAGCCTGCTATCGCTCTAAATAAATCTAAACTAAATAAATGCTGATTAATTTTATTCAAGTAATATAACTTTCTAATAATTGTTTATTTTTATATCAAAATAATCTAAAGGTAAAACTTTCTAATTTTTAATAATAAATATTTATTATATAATATCTTTCAATATTATAAAAATTTAATAAACTTTTGTGAAAATAAAAAAAAAAAATATAAACACATTATTAGCAATTTTTTCCGGTTTAATAATCGTTTACTCAGTGGTGTTTTTTAAAACTCTATCAAATATTGATGAAGAATTTAAATATACTTTTAAAAGTGAAGAAAATTATTTATTTCATAAAAAATATTCTAAACAAACACATCATCTTAGAAATGAAAGCGCTCTAGATACAATTATAGTAGATACAAAAGCTAGAGATTTATTATTCACAAATATTTACGAAAAAGGAGAAAAGACTATTCTTTTTCAAGGAGATTCTTTTATACAACAAATTCATAGAATTAAAAATAAAAAATCTTATGAAATGCTGAAAGATTTTGGAATTAAAAAAGAAATAAATATTATAGGAGCAGGTATCGCATCTTACTCTCCTTCTTTAATGAATATGCAATTAGATTTATTGGAAAAAGATTTTAATATAAAACCTAACATAATAATTGCTTTCATTAATCAGAAAGATTTTGGTGATGAATTGTGCAGGTATAAAAAAAATAAAGTTTATATTGATGGAAAATTCGAGAAAATTTATCAAGAAAATGATTTTGAAGGCGAGGGGTGGTTTAACTATTCCAATGCATATGGTTTAAGCGAAATTAAATTTAAAAATACGTCTATTTATTTTACAACATTTGAAATAATAAATTTTAAAGCTAAAAAAAAAATAACAAGAGTAATCAAAAAAATAAATTATTTAATGAAACAAAAAAAATTACCAAAAAAATGCTACAATGAAGAAATGGATAGATACCTATACCATCCATCTAAAGCTGATAAAAAATATTTCAGAAAAACAATAGCTGAGTATATTAATAAAGTGGCTGAAAAAAAAAATGTTGAGAAATTAATTTTAGTAACTTTTCCACTTAAAGAACATTTTTTATATAAAAAAAATAAGACTAAAAATGTTTTGCCATATAATATAGCTACATTAGTAAATAAGACTATTTTAGACAAAAAGGATATTATCCATTTAGATTTTAGTGATTTGTTGTTAGATGATCTTAGTTATGATTATACCTCTATATGGACTAAAGATCAGATTCATTTAAACCCAACAAATCATTCAAATATATTTATTAAAAATATTTTAAAGGAACTGAATAGCTTACTATAACTTAAAATTTAATTATTTAAATTTATAGATATTGATATATAAGTAATTTTTAATTAATTGGGCAAGTGGCGGAATTGGTATACGCGCTGGTCTTAGAAACCAGTGCCGCAAGGCTTAAGAGTTCGAGTCTCTTCTTGCCCACCAAAAAAGAAATATGAAAGTAGAAGTACAGTCAAAAAAAGGCCTTAGAACAATTTTATCGATAATAGTCGATAAAAATACTATTCAAAAAAAGATGAGCGAAAGACTTAATGCGTTGCAAAAAGAAGTATCATTAAAAGGTTTTAGGCCAGGCAAAGTCCCATCCTCAGTAATTAGAAGTCAATTTGGAAAGTCTATTTATGGAGAAGTAATAGATAAAATTTTAAAAGAAACATCAACTCAAGCAATTAGTGAAAAAAAAATTAAAGTCGCGGGTCAACCCAAAATAGATTTAAAAACTTTTGGCGAAGGTAAAGATTTAAATTACGAATTACAAATAGATGCATTACCAGAAATTATACTTAAACCTTTTGACAAATATAAAGCTACAGAATTCAAAGTTAAAATTGAGGATAAAGTAATCAATGATAAGCTAAAAGAATTATCAACTCAAAATAAACTATTTGAAGAAAAAAAAAATAATGAAGAATCAAAAATAGGAGACCAAGTTACATTTGATTACTCAGCTACTATTAACGGAAACAAGTTTGAAGGTAGCGAAGGAAAGAATGTTCAAATTGAACTTGGAAAAAATCTTTTTCTAAAAGGCTTTGATGAACAGTTAGTTGGATCAAAAAAAAATGATGTAAAAAAAATAAACGCTACACTTCCTAGTAACCATCCTAATAAAGAGCTAGCAAATAAAAAAACAATATTCGAATGCAAAATCCTAAATATCAAGCAAGGCAAGAAAAGTGAAATAGATGATAATTTTGCACAAATTATGGGAGCAAAAGATCTGAACGATTTAAAAAGATTAATTCAAAATCAAATTTCTAGTCAATATTCTCAAGCATTAAATTCAATTACAAAAAAACAAATTTTAGATCAATTGGAAAAAAATCATGTATTAGAAATACCTAAAAATTTAATAGAACAAGAAATTTCAATAATGACACAAAATTTAAAAAAAGAAGAAATAGAAATGCATAAAACTAGCAATGAAAATCTTGCCAAATCAAGAATTAAACTAGGTTTAATTCTTAACGAATGTGGAGAAAAAAATAATTTAAAAGTTTCAGATGAAGAAGTTAGGAGTGAAATTCAAAAACAGATTAAAGGAATGCCAGGACAAGAAAAGATGATTCTAGATTACTATAAAAAAAATCCAAGTGCTTCTCAAAATTTAAAAGGTTCAATTTACGAAGAAAAAATTATAACTACAATTAAATCAAAAATTAAACTTGAAATTAAAAATATTGATACAAAAGAGGCTGAAAAAATTATATCTGAATTTAATAAACCAAATTTAGAACGGTCAAATATAAAAAAAACTAAAACCTTTGACAAAAATAAAGTAAAATCAAAAAAAATTAGCAAAAAGTAACCAATAGTTGTATAAACCAATCTATGAGTCGTGATTATGAAGAACAAATGAACAGTCTTATTCCTATGGTTGTTGAGCAAACAAGCAAAGGCGAAAGAGCTTATGATATTTATTCCAGACTTTTAAAAGAAAGAATAGTTTTCTTAGTTGGACCTGTGAATGACAATATCGCTTCTCTTGTAACTGCTCAGCTTTTATTTTTAGAGTCTGAAAATCCAAATAAAGAAATAAATTTTTACATTAATAGTCCTGGGGGACTTGTTACAGCTGGTCTAGGTATTTACGACACAATGCAATATATAAATTCACCCGTATCTACTTTATGTATCGGTCAAGCATCTTCAATGGGATCTTTTTTATTAGCTGCTGGCGAAAAAGGAAAAAGATACTCACTACCTAATTCAAGAATAATGGTTCATCAGCCTTCAGCTGGGTTTCAAGGTCAAGCAACAGATATTCAAATACATGCGAAAGAGATTCTTTCTTTAAAAGAAAGATTAAATACAATTTATTCAAAACATACTGGTAAATCAGTTGATGAAATTGCTAAATCTTTAGAGAGAGATAATTTTATGACCCCTGAAGAAGCCAAGAAATTTGGCCTGATAGACTCTGTTGTGGAAAAAAGAAAATAAACCACAATATCTAGATTTACTTACAACTTCAGCTTGATAAGAATACATTTGATATCTATTATGAATTATTGATTCGATATGACTGAAAAAAATAATAAAAATATTCTTTACTGCTCTTTTTGTGGAAAAAGCCAACACGAAGTTAGAAAACTTATTGCAGGTCCTACAGTATTTATTTGTGATGAGTGCGTTGAGCTATGTATGGACATCATTAAAGAAGAAAACAAAACTTCTTTAGTAAAGAATCAAGACGATGTCCCGACACCCAAAGAAATATGTAACGTTTTAGATGATTACGTTATAGGTCAAAAATTTGCCAAAGAAATTTTATCTGTTGCTGTTCATAATCACTACAAAAGATTAAGCCATGAAACAAAAAATAATAAAGATGTAGAATTATCAAAATCAAATATTTTATTAGTTGGCCCAACAGGCTGTGGTAAAACTTTACTCGCACAAACTCTTGCAAGAATTTTAGAAGTTCCGTTCACAATGGCTGATGCAACAACATTAACAGAAGCAGGCTATGTTGGAGAAGATGTAGAAAATATTATTTTAAAACTTTTACAGGCAGCTGATTACAATGTTGAAAAAGCTCAAAGGGGAATTGTTTATATTGATGAAGTAGATAAGATTAGTAGAAAATCAGAAAATCCATCAATTACGAGAGATGTTTCTGGCGAAGGTGTCCAGCAAGCTCTATTAAAAATTATGGAAGGGACAATTGCAAGCGTTCCACCTCAAGGAGGTAGAAAACATCCTCAACAAGAGTTTTTACAAGTTGATACTACAAACATTTTATTTATTTGCGGGGGAGCATTTTCAGGTCTTGATAAATTAATAGATAGTAGAGGAAAAGGAAGTTCAATTGGCTTTGGAGCAAAGGTAAAAAGTTATAAAGAGCAACCACTTTCAGAAGTTATGAAAAATTTAGAGCCAGAGGATTTAATAAAATATGGATTGATTCCAGAATTTATAGGTAGAATGCCTATTATTGCCACTCTAAATGATTTAGATGAAAAGTCTTTGATTAAGATTTTAAAAGAACCAAAGAATTCTTTACTCAAACAATACAAAAGACTGTTTGAATTTGAAAATGTAGAATTAGATTTTCAAGATGATGCTATCTCAGAAATAGCAAAAAAAGCCATATCAAAGAAAACAGGTGCTAGAGGACTAAGATCTATCTTAGAGAATATTCTATTAAAAACAATGTTTGATTTACCAGATATGGAAAATGCTTTAAAAGTAACAGTTGATAAATCGGCAGTAAAAGGGATCTCTGAACCTATTGTCACATACGGTAAAAAACAATCAACATCTGTAGCTTAATTATCATTTGTTTCTTGAAATTCATATATTAATTGCCATATTAATTAATAATGAAAGCTACATATATAAAGCCTCTGTTGCCACTGCGAGATATAGTAATTTTTCCATCAATGGTGGTCCCATTATTCGTAGGAAGAGAAAAATCTATTAAGGCTCTTCAAGAAGTAATGAAATCAGACAAGTCTATTGTTTTGGTGACACAAAAAAATTCTGAAATTGACGATCCCAAAGCTGAAGATCTTTATGGTTATGGTTGCTTAAGCAAAGTTCTTCAACTTTTGAAATTACCTGATGGAACTGTCAAAGTTTTAGTTGAAGGAGAAAAAAGGGTAAAAATTTTAAATTACAAAACTGATGCTGATAAATTTTTAAATTGCGAAATAGAAGTAGCAGATGATCAAAATATTTCAAATGATCTTGATCTTGATGCTTATGCTTTAGGTTTGATTAAAAAGTATGAAAAATTAGTTGTTCTAAACAAAAAAGATTTCAATGAATCAACAAATAATTTAAAGAATTTAAAAAACGCTACACAAATAGCGAATAATATCTCTTCAAATTTAAGTATACAAATTTTTGAAAAACAAGAATTATTAGAAATACTAGATCTTAAAAAAAGATTAGAAAAAATCCATTCTCTTATAGAAAAAGAAACAAGCGTTTTATCTGTTGAAAAAAAAATTAGAGGCAGAGTTAAAAATCAAATGGAAAAAACGCAGAGAGAGTATTATTTAAACGAGCAACTAAAAGCTATACAAAAAGAACTTGGAGAAATTGATGAAGGCAAAGATGAACTAACGAATTTATCAAAAGCTATTTCAGACGCAAAAATGCCAAAACTTGCTAAAGAAAAATGCTTATCAGAATTAAAAAAATTAAAATCCATGAGCCCAATGTCAGCTGAAGCGACAGTCGTCAGAAATTATTTAGATTGGATGACAGAGTTGCCCTGGTCTAATAGGTCAAAAATTAACTCAGATTTAAAAAATGCTCAAAAAATTTTAGATGAAGATCATTATGGTTTAGATAAAGTTAAAGAGAGAATAATAGAATTTTTAGCTGTACAAAAAAGAATTCAAAAAATGAAGGGACCCATACTATGTTTAGTTGGCCCTCCTGGTGTTGGAAAAACATCTTTAGGTAAATCAATAGCCAAAGCAACTAATAGGAAATTCATAAGAATTTCTCTTGGTGGGATAAGGGATGAAGCAGAAATTAGAGGACATAGACGAACTTACATAGGTTCTTTACCAGGAAAGATAATACAAATGATGAAAAAAGCTGGAACTAAAAATCCACTTTTTTTATTAGATGAAATTGATAAAGTAGGTAACGACTACAGAGGTGATCCTTCATCCGCATTATTAGAAGCTTTAGATCCTGAACAAAACAAAGAATTTAATGATCATTATTTGGAAGTTGATTATGACTTATCTGATGTGATGTTTGTAACAACTGCAAATACATTAAATATTTTACCTCCATTACTCGATCGGATGGAAGTAATAAGATTGTCCGGATATACAGAAGATGAAAAAGTTAATATATCTCAAAAATACTTGATACCTAAACAAAGTGAAAATAACGGATTAAAAAAAAATGAGTGGAATATCGAAGAACAAGTTAATAGAAAAATTATTAGACATTATACAAGAGAGTCGGGTGTAAGAAACCTTGAAAGAGAAATATCAAAAGTAGCAAGAAAACTTGTTAAAAAAATTGATAACAATGAAAAAATCAACAACCCCATAAAAGAAAAAGATATGCATGATTTATTGGGTATCCAAAAATTTAATTATGGAGAAATAGAAGAAGAAAACAGAATTGGAGTCGTTACAGGACTTGCATGGACAGAAGTAGGCGGAGAAATTTTAAAGATAGAGTCCGCTGTTATGCCAGGTAAAGGTAAAATGCAAATTACAGGAAAACTTGGTGATGTTATGCAAGAATCCGTAAAGGCAGCTAAGTCATATATAAGATCAAAAAGTTTAGACTATGGAATTATACCTCCAATATTTGATAAAAAAGATTTTCATATACATGTTCCAGAAGGAGCAACTCCCAAAGACGGCCCGTCAGCTGGTGTGGGAATGGTAACGTCAATAATTTCTGCAATAACAGAAATACCAGTTGATAAAAACGTAGCAATGACTGGTGAGATTACGTTACGAGGAATAGTATTACCTATTGGAGGACTGAAAGAAAAATTATTAGCTGCTCATAGAGCTGGAATTAAAAAAGTTTTGATACCTATGGAAAACAAGAAAGACTTAGTAGAAGTTCCAAAAATAATATTAGACTCTATGGAAGTCATTCCGGTAAAAAATGTAGATGAAGTTCTAAAAGTTGCTCTAACAAAACCCTTAAAAAGAGTTGAATGGGTTGACGTAGATCAAATTTCAAAAAAAGATAAAGTTAAAGACGAATTAAGCAGACATTAATTAATCAAGCCAATCTTTATATTTATTTAAGTTTTCAGATATATAACCTGGTAACGAAAAATATTTAACTTTTTTTAATAGAGCTCTACCAGACCACTTAAAGCCTCTTTGATCCACATTATGATCATATACAACTCTTTTTTCAAACATAAGTTTTCTTATATCATCAATTTTTAAACCACTTTTTTCAAACTCATAATGATGCGCAAAATTTAAAAGCTTTTTCTGTAAATCTTCCGGTGTTTTTAAATAAGTGAAATGCCATCCGCCATTCTTTATAAAAAAAATATCTATATATTTTTTTTTAGAAAACAAAAGGTCGACTCTAAATTTAGAGTATTTTTTAGCTTTAATATTTCTTAACCACTGCGGTGAAATCAGGTGTTTTTTTTTGCAAGCTTTAGATCCATACCAGAAAAAGTTTTCATACAGTAAATTTAATTTGTAATAAAACATATTTTGTTGAAATATTATAATTTTATTATTTATTTTTGAAAAATCAACTTTTGACAAATTAGGAATTTCGTCCAGATCACTAATGAGAATTAAATCATTTTCATTAGCTTCTTTTATTCCTTTCGCCAACCAATCTCTTTGATGATAATCTCTTGCCATCCCATTTAAAATTAATTTTTCACCTCTTTTATTTTGCGGTTCATCATCAATAAGCTCCAATAAATTTGGTGGAGGTTCATCAACAATCAGGTAAATAATTTTATCTTTAAATTTTTTAAATTTGTTGATATCAAATTTTAATTTTTTTTTTGTACCATTATGCGTATAAGTAGCTTCAGTTATTACAAATTTTTTGACATATTTATTTAAAACGTTTAGTCTAAGATCTAATAGCAAATCTTCGTCAAAATACATGAAGCAATCATAGATATTCATCATAATTGAGTTATAATAAAAATTATTGTAAGTAAATGTAAATTAATTATTATATGATTAAAAAAATCATCATTACTGGCGGTCTTGGTTATATAGGAACAGAACTTTGTAAAATTTATTCTGGTTATAGCTGGCACCATAAGATCATTATAATCGATAATAGATTTATTTCAGAAAGAGTAAATCAAATCAGAAACTGGAACATGGAATTTATTCATGGCGATATTTTAGATAAAGATCTAGTTAATAAAATTTTTAAAGACGCTGATGTTGTTCATCATTTAGCAGGCATAACCGACGTACCAAGAACTAAAAATGAGTCCTCTAGTGAAAAAGATGAAAAAATAAAATTAGTAGGTGAAAAAGGTACACAAAATATTTTAGAAACAATAAATGACAAATGTAAAATCATTTTCCCTTCTACCCATGTTGTGTATGAAGGTATTGATAAAGTAAAAAATGATATTAAAGAAGATGAAGAGACTAAACCAATTTTATCTTACTCTTCATCAAAAGCTGTTAATGAAAATCAAATAAAAAAATCAGGAAAGAATTATGTAATTCTCAGATTGGGATCTGTATATGGTTATTCTACTGATACAGCTCGAATTGATATAATGCCTAACTTATTTTCAAAAATAGCATCTCAAAATGGAACACTTAGATTATTTTCTGGAGGAAAACAAATTAAAAGCCTTGTTCCGTTAATGGATGTAGCAAGATGTTTTAAATTTATGGAAGAAAAAGATAACATTAGTTCAGAAATTTATAATTTAACTAAAGATACTGTGACCGTGAAAGAAGTTGCACAAATCTGTAAAAAAAATAATCCAAACACAACATTGCGAGAAACTAATGATGAGATTCCTAATCTTGGTTTTTCTTTATCAAATAAGAAATTATTAAATACCGGTTTTAAATTTTTATACGGTCTTGATGAAAGCATTAAAGAAATGATTAAAAAATGGTCAAAACAAGATTTAACAAAAGATTTAGAGCATGTTAGAGACGGCGATAATTTATTTGTAGATACTAGAGGAAAAATTAGCAATCATGAATTGACAGAACCAATAAATTTAATTGGTTTAATTGACTCAAAAAAAGGGACAATAAGAGCTAATCATTATCATCCTCAACAAGAGCAAAAATGTTTATTTACAAAAGGACAAATTATAGAAATATTTCAAGATATAATTAACCCTAACTCTCCTAAAATTACTCAAGTTGTAAATGAGGGACAGCTTTCTATAATTAAACCCAATGTAGCCCATACTATGGTTTTTACTAAAGACACAACTTTTTTAAATTTGGTTAGAGGTGAGAGAGACCACGAAAATTATGGAACGACACACACAATTAAACATGTGTTTGTTGATGAAAAAGAAAAAAATCTACTTCTTAAATATTATAAATTTGATTGCAGATCTTGTGGTAATAATAATTTGAAGAGAGTAGTTTCTTTAGGCTATCAACCTCTAGCCAATAATTTATTGAAAAAAAGCAATGAACAATGTGAGCTATATCCTTTAGAAGTAAATTTTTGTGAAAAATGTTATAATTGTCAACTTTCAGTAGCGGTAGATCCTAAAAAAATGTTTTCTAATTATCTGTACACTTCATCAACTTCAAAATCTTTTAGAAATCATTTTGTTAATGCAGCAAAAAAATATGAAAAAGATTTAAAATTAAATAAAAAAAAATCTTTAATTATAGATATAGGTAGTAATGACGGTGTAGCGCTGAGACCGTTTCAAGAAATGGGATATAAGAAGCTTCTAGGTGTAGAGCCCGCTAAAAATTTAGCAAGACTTGCTAATAAGAATAAAATAAAAACTTTTAACGGTTTTTTAGAAAAGCAAAACTTAAAAAAAATAAAAAAAAATGCAGAATTAATTTTAGCATCTAACGTTTTTGCTCATTCTGACAAATTAAAAGAAATGGCAGAATGTATGTTCAAACTATTATCAAATGATGGAACTATAATTATTGAAGTTCAATATTTACTTAATACTCTAAAAGATTTAACCTTTGATAATATATATCATGAACATTATAATTATTGGTCTTTAACTTCTTTAGTAAATTTCTTTAAACAATTTAATGGAAAAATTTTTAAAGCTGAAACTATAGATACTCATGGAGGTTCTCTAAGAATTTATATAAAAAAAAATTTACAAGTTAAAATTGATAATAGCGTAAAATCAATGCTTAATGCAGAAGAAAAATTTGGAATTAAAAAATTAAAAACTTATCAAGATTTTGGAAAAAAAGTTTATAAAATTAGAAGTAATGTAATTAAAAATTTAAAAAAATTAAAAAAAGATAATGATTTAGTTATTGGTTTTGGTGCACCAGCAAAAGCTACTACAGCATTAAATTTTTTTGGTGTTACCAAAGAGATTGATTATATAGTTGAAGATAATAAATTAAAACATGATAAGTTTGTCCCTGGAGTTAAAATACCTATTAAAAATAAATCACAAATTAAGAATAAAAAAAATATGATTGTTGTTTTAGCCTGGAATTTTTTTAATGATATAAAAAAAAATAATTTAAATCTTTCTAATAATTTTATTAATATTAAAGATTTAGAAAAAAATTAGTAAGTAAAAAAAAAATTAAAAATAATCTCCTTTATATTTTTAATACTTTCAAATAAATAATTTAAGTAAGTTTCAAGAAAAGGAATTTTTAGCACAACCAGATTTTGTGAAAAATAAAGTATTCGTAAAAATAAAATCAATAATATAGAGAATACAATTAATGAATTATAAAACCCGAAATTTGTATTGGTTGTGTTTTTTACACCTTTTTTATCAGTAATTTTTTTTTCACTAATTTTAATCCCATGTTTTTTTGCTAAGTATTCTGGTGTATATAAGTTAGGAGCAACTCTTGCTTTATTTTTTCTTTTTTTGATTTTTGTTGTATTTTTTGGAACCTGACTTATTTTTGTTAATTTTTTTGTTTCTGTAAAAGTAGTTCTTTTTTTTATTGGAAACTGCTTCCATTTATTACCACATGAACTGCATTGAACCAATCTACCAGCGTTGCTTATAGCACTATCTGGCACGATAAATTTCTTCTCACATGAATTACAGCTTAAAATCATAAATTATCATTATTACTGCTATTTATCTAAACTTAAATATATTTTTACTTTATAATTTATTTATTGTATATGTCGATTTTATTTAATAAGGGCGGTTAGCTCAGTTGGTAGAGCATCTCGTTTACACCGAGAGGGTCATAGGTTCGAGTCCTTTACCGCCCACCATTAAATTTAGTGGGGGTGTAGCTCAGTTGGTTAGAGCGCCTGCCTGTCACGCAGGAGGTCGCCGGTTCGAGCCCGGTCACTCCCGCCACTAATTGAGAATGATTTTCAATTGAGAATAATCATCACATTTTGTTAACAAAAAAGTGCTACGATGAGTCCTGTACTCTAATGCAGATAATGTTATAAGAATTCAATTACGATTAATATAAGAATCCTCAAGCTAAATGTATTGAGGTAGGTATTGATTAAATATGATTTACAATTTTTTATCAGATTATTTATCTATTATTATTTTTTTATTTATTGCTTTATTTTTAAGCATTGGTTTTGTTTTAGCTAACTTCTTAGTTGCACCTAGTAATCCAGACCCAGAAAAACTCTCAGCATATGAATGTGGCTTTGAAGCTTTTGATGACTCAAGGATGGAATTTGATGTTAGATTTTATTTAGTAGCAATTTTATTTATTATTTTTGATTTAGAAATAGCTTTTCTATTTCCATGGGCAATATCTCTTGGAAATATAGGTGCTTTAGGTTTTTGGTCTATGATGATTTTTTTAGGAGTACTAACAATAGGTTTTATTTATGAATGGAAAAAAGGAGCTTTAGAATGGGAGTAAAAATGGATCCATTTGAAAATAAAGAAAAAAAAATTCCAGAAGAATTTAAAGACCTAGCTAAGGATTTTGCAGAAAAAGGTTTCATTACGACTTCAACAGACAACTTAATTAATTGGGCGCGAACAGGTTCATTACACTGGATGACTTTTGGTTTGGCTTGTTGTGCGGTTGAAATGATGCAAGCCTCAATGCCAAGATATGATCTTGAAAGATTTGGCGCCGCTCCAAGGGCATCACCTAGACAATCTGATGTTATGATTGTAGCAGGAACACTTACAAACAAAATGGCTCCAGCTTTAAGAAAAGTATATGATCAAATGCCTGAACCTAGATATGTAATTTCTATGGGCAGCTGTGCTAATGGCG
>Ga0233426_10002979_pt1 | contig 13737 bp, 12 predicted proteins | sample SI_118_April2016_6_FD_179875 | JGI IMG/M metagenome (GOLD analysis project Ga0233426, IMG submission 179875) | Seawater microbial communities from Saanich Inlet, British Columbia, Canada - SI_118_April2016_10_MG | ecosystem: Environmental > Aquatic > Marine > Inlet | place: Canada: British... | reverse complement strand
AACTTCCAAGAATAATAAATGCCGAAAAGATAGAACTAATTTCAAAAAAAAATTTCATAGTTCAACTTGAAAATCCAACAATTATTTCAAAAGACTATATTCCGAATTCATTCGAGTCATTTTTAAAATTTAAAGCGAATATAATTAAATGTACATTTCTAAAGTCAAAGAAGATTATTAATTTAAAAAATGTAACTGCGAATGTAGAAAGAAATTACTTACATATGTCTTTTGAAGTAAATTCCGAAAATACAATTATAAAGGTGAAAGGAAAGATTAACTTAACCAAAATTTTAAATATCACCAAAAAGCAAAAGGGTAGTTTAGATTCTATTTTTACTAATATTGAAAAATATAATAATCTAATACATCAAAAGTTACTCGAAATCAACACGACCAATAGTATCGAATTAATATGTGTGTTCGACATTGATGAAAATATCAAATTCAATATCGTCCAAAAAGCTTCTAATGAGACAAACCCTGTTATTTTGGGGCTTAAGACTACCGGTTCATTCGACTTAACCAAAGGAAGAATGAAACGAATTTCAACTCAAATAGAGAAACTTCGTGTACCCTTTTCCAATTCTACAGTTGAATTTAATAAATCTAATATTTTCCTGTCTGATACGAAAGGTAATCAAAAAGATTCCGCATTCAATTACTTTGTAAACTGCAACAGTAATTCTATTAATTTTGAGGGAGTGATAAAAGGATCAACTTCTAATTTATTTCTTAATTTCAATTCTTATGATAAATTTATAAATACCATACTAATTCTTGATAATAATTCTTCAAATTGCAGTAATTTCATAAAATGGAATCCCTCAGACTCAGTACTTTCTATTAATGGGGATAATAAATTGATACCTAATTTGCTAGATTTAAAAATTATCAAAAACAAAAAAACTTTTAATTTTATTACCGGAGATTTAATCGAAATAGGTATAAATAGTTACTCCATTATTAATGAACCTAACCTCAAAAATTACATTACAATTTTTGGGAAGAATATCTCGATCCTTGATGCACCAGATGGCAACTATTCAGGTTCCGGAACCTTGAATGATAACCTAAGCCTTACTTTTACCAATGCACACAGTAAAATGGGAAACAGCCAGGTTCAAGGCACATACTCTCAAGAATGGAATCCATTAAATTATGAATTTGTATTAAATGGTCAGTGCAATCCAACCGATATCAACAATTGGATGGGAGAATGGTGGACTGAAATCTGGACTGACTTTGTATTTAATCTAGATGATGTTCCCCTTGGAGATTTTATTATTTCTGGATCATGGGGCGGAGAATCTAATCATAGTACTGATGGCAAGATAGATGCAGCCAATTATAAATATAAGCAGTTAGATGTTATAAATTCAAATATCCATATTAATGTGGATGCTAAAAAAACCACTTTATTTCTCAACCATTTAGAACATTCAAATGGTTTTATTGGTGGTCATGTTACAATACCACGATTAGCAGCACGCCAATCAGAACTATTAAGTTTTAAAATGATTGGTGACTTTCCTATTAAAGATGGAAAGAAAATTCTAGGAGATTTCGTTGAGGGTTTCTTAGACGACTTTAATTTAACAACAGTTAGCGTAGACACACATGGCGGCATAGATATCCGGTCCAATAAGTATAATTTTCCAGAAACTAGCGATAATCATTTTCATATAATTATAGACACAGATAAAAATGGTTCATGGAACGGCATTAATTTTACTAGTTTCAAGGGTACAATATTAAAAGAAACAAATTCCCTTCTTTTTGATTTCCCCACAATTCAAACTTGCAATGGAAATATTTCACTCATTATCGATTCTAATTTAACAAATAAGAATTCTATTATTAATCTTAAAACAAGTAATCTTAAAGTAAATGAACTTTTTGATTCTATCACATCATATCAATTAAAAACGGACAAAATTATATTATCTGACACAGACTCAACTTCGATATCAGAAAATGGTATTGTTGACTTTAGTATTAATGCAACCTGTACAGATTTTGATTTCACGAGTTTAAACGGCACTGGTAAAATTAAAATTAAGGACAAGGAATTAAGCAAAATTCGATTACTTGGATTGCTTTCAAATGGTTTAGATGAATTGCCTTTGCCTTTTCCTTCGGGCACATTGAAATTCAATACGTTAGAAGGTTTGTTTGAAGTAGAAAATGGACTGATTACATTTGATCGTATTGTTTTGTCTGGTTTATTATCTAAGGTTGTAAGTAACGGAAGCATTAACTTACAAAATGGTGAATTAAACATTAAATCTAAAATACAACTTATTGGAAATGTTCCAATCATCAGCAAGATTGCACAAATTGCAGATCCCTTGGCAGTTTTCGCTGAGATAAAGATGACAGGACCGTGGAATGATCCCAAATGGGAGTTTTTGCTTACTCCGACTAAATAAAAGTAAGGAATAAACTAATTCATCGAAATCTGTCGTTGCATGATTTTCAAAATAGATTTTTATAAATCTATCATTCAATTTTATAAATAGGAGGAACTCATTTTGGACTTAAGCGAATTAAAAGGAATTATATCTCTAATGCAAAAATCTGATCTTACAGATTTAGAAATAGAAACCCAGGACTTGAAGCTGCGATTAGCTCGTGCCGGTGACTTAAAAGGTCCAGTTTCATATCAAACTGAAGCTATTCCTATGCAAGTTCTTAAAGAACCTTCAACCACATCCTCTTCTCCAACAAGTGAAACTGAAATGGATGAGGATATGTATATTTTCAAATCTCCTATGGTAGGGACATTTTACAGGAAACCATCCCCAGATGATCCGACATTTGTATCTTCTGGAGATAAAATAAACAAAGGGCATGTTCTTTGTATTATTGAAGCCATGAAGGTAATGAACGAAGTGCAAGCAGATCAAGGTGGAGAAATTATTGAAATTCTTGTGGAGGACAGTGTTAGCGTTGAATACGGACAACCACTTTTCAAAATCCGCATAAAGTAATTTGCTATGATTAAAAAGATTCTCATTGCAAATCGCGGGGAGATTGCACTCCGAATTGTTAGGGCGTGTAGAGAACTTGGAATTCATACACTTGCAGTTTATTCAGAAGCAGATGAACAATCTCTTCATGTACAACTCGCGGACGAAGCAATTTGTATTGGCCCGGCTAGCGGGTCTGAAAGTTACCTTCGTGCAGATAGAATTTTAAGTGCGGCTGAAATTGGCGATATTGATGCGATCCACCCAGGATACGGTTTTTTATCTGAAAACGCTGAGTTTGCCGAGCAGTGCGAATCATGTAACATCGAATTTATTGGCCCTCGATCTGAAACCATCAAAAAAATGGGCGATAAGGCGATGGCAAGAGAAACCGTAGCGAAAGCAGGAGTTCCTATAATACCCGGTAGCGATGGTCCTCTTGCAAATGAAATTGTGGCGACAAAAGTAGCCCAAAAAATTGGGTTCCCTGTAATTATTAAAGCAGTTTCTGGAGGTGGAGGAAGAGGAATGCGTATTGCACACAATGCCGTATCTTTTGCAAAAGAGTTTCTATCTGCAAGAATGGAAGCTGAGAAAGCATTTGGAGATGGTTCGCTTTATGTTGAAAAATATTTGGAGAGTCCGCGCCATATCGAATTTCAAATTCTTGCGGACAAACACGGAAATATGGTACACTTAGGTGAAAGAGATTGCTCTGTTCAGAGGAGACATCAAAAAGTAATCGAAGAAGCACCCTCCCCTTTCTTGGATAAAAGCTTGAGAAATAGAATGGGCAAAGCAGCTTTAAAGGCAGCACAAGCAGCAAATTATGTGAATGCTGGAACTATCGAGTTTTTAGTCGACGCAAAAGGGAACTTTTATTTCATAGAAATGAACACCCGCATCCAAGTTGAACATGCAGTAACCGAGGAGGCTACGGGTATTGATTTAATCAAGGAACAAATCCAAATTTCCTCAGGCAAAAGACTTTCATTCACTCAAAAAGATATATCCCTAGACAAACATGCAATTGAATGCAGAATTTGTGCGGAGAATCCATCGAAAGGGTTCATACCATCACCGGGAACAATCGACCTTTATTACGCTCCAGGCGGACATGGCGTGCGTGTAGACTCCCATGTGTATGGCGGTTACATGGTCTCTCCTCATTATGACAGCATGATATGCAAACTCATTTCTTACGGAAGAACACGTAAAATTGCGTTAGACAGAATGTACCGAGCACTAAGCGAATACATTATTCGTGGTATCGATACCAATATCGATTTTCTCAAAGCTGTAATTCTTGACCCTGCATTCCGGCAAGGGGAAGCGACCACATCTTACATCGAAGAGTTTCTTGCGAGGGCTCCAAAAGATTTACTTGATAAACCAGTCAAAGAATCCAGAAAATGACAAAAAAAAATAAAGACGAATTGATGGAGAACTCAATCCCTACCCTCTCAGAAGAATCCAGCGAACTTGGTACGATTAGAATCAACCATAGCGTAATTGCAGGAATTGTACGATTGGCTACCCAATCGGTTGAAGGCGTAGTTAATGTTGGCACGGCAGGAGTGGTAGAAGGGCTTACTGATTTCTTCTCCAAGAAAGAATCTGAACGCGGTGTAAAAGTTACAGAAACTTCTGATGGTGGATACGAAATTGAAGTGAGAGTAGTTCTCGAGTTTGGAGTAGATCTTGCTAAAACCGGGGTTTCAATCCAAGAAACAATTCGAGACCAAATTCTTTCAATGACTGGTAACCATGCTCGATCAATCGATGTAATTATTGACGATATTAAAATGGACTCACCCGAAAAAAGTGAAACTGATGATCAATGGGCAAGTGACTCAACAAGTTAATTGAATCTTATTAATGTTTAATTTTGATTGGCATACTTTTCTTCATTGGGAGTTTTCGGATGCTATTGAAAATCCGCTATATTGGTACGCAGTTGCTTTTCTAGTAATCCTTTGCTCTTTACTATTTTTGATTAGAAAACTGCGCAGAGAATTGATCCCTGTTTTTGCAGATGAAGAAGGAAATGTTCAAATTACTCCTCATGCACTGCATGAGTTAGTCAAAAAATCATGCGAAGATATCCCTGGTATTTTCTCACCCTCGACTTCTATAAACAGAAAAGGTAAAAACTTCCGTCTAGACATTAGGATTCGCATAAAACAGGATTGCAACATCAAGAATACCCGTAAGGTTCTTCGTGATAGGATTGAAACGGTCATGATAGAAAACCTAAGTTTTACAAACTTTGAAGGACTTGATATTGTAATCAAAGGTTTTCAAGGGGCAGATTGAATACAGCTATTTACGTCGTAATACAGGAGGTGCGAAAAATAAGTCCACACTAGTGGATCGAACCTCTGCCTTCCATCCCAACTTATTAATATGCTCCAAACCCTTTGATTGAATCCAAGCACTCCCTATGGGTTTTTTGATAGACGGAGAGTATCCACCAGACAATACTACTCCATATTCTTTACCATCTAACAGAATCTTGGATCCATCTCTTGGAATACGCCTGTCTTCTACTTCATAAAACCTGACTCGACCGGCAGCACCACTCTTCGATTCAATGAGTAATTTCTGGCGACCTACAAAGTCTGTTTTCTCCCACTTAATCGCCCAATTCAAACCCGCTTGAACTGGAGTGATAGAGGAAGATAATTCATGACCGTACAAAGGAAAACCTGCCTCGAGTCTCAAACTGTCACGTGCCGCAAGACCTGCCCATCGACAATCTCCACTGCTCTCGTGCTGACTGAGTGCAATTGCCCAATTCTCCAAATCTTTTAATGGGCAATAAATTTCAAATCCGTCTTCACCACTGTAACCAGTTCTGGAAATCAAAGCATGCCCTATTGAAAATTCTTGTTCTATGAAACACATTTTAGAAATACAGGAAAGGTCTTGATTAATGACAGATGATAAAATCTTTTCACTCAAAGGTCCTTGCAAGGCTAATTGCCCGAATAAATTAGATTCGTTTATAATCTCACAATCAAAAGTACTGCTGTATTGAATAAAATGATTATAATCTTTTTCAATGTTCGAGGCATTAACGCATAGTAAATAATCTACATCACTTTTTTTGTAGACAATCAAATCATCTACTGTTCCGCCATCTTCGTAACAAAAGGGGGAATAAATCGCACGACCTGAATTTACATTTTTTACAGTATTTGTTAAAACAAACTCTAGAAATGTACCGGCATCTCTACCCTGTACTCTAATTTCTCCCATATGACTTACATCGAAAAGAGAAGATTGAGACCTTGTGTGTAAATGTTCATCCACTGCACTTCCATAAGAAACTGGCATTTCCCATCCTGCAAATTCAGTTAGCTTAGCTGAATTAAGGATGTGCATATCTCGTAAATGTAATTTTTGGATGATAGTCATAAAATATTAAAAATCTCTTCTTAGGCGATTTGAAGATGCGAACTTTAAACATTGCGAATGTTTGCATAATTTTGCTAAAAATCAAATCAAAGCGTATATACTATTAAATTTCTAGCCTTAATTTTTCAGAAGTGATTAACGAATTAATCATTGCGATTGTTCTCACCATTGGGATTTCTGCTCTTTGCTCAATGCTCGAAGCACTTATTTTAAGTGTAACCTCAGCCGAAATTGAGAACCTTAAATTAAAATCTCCGAACAAAGGAAAACTTGTCGAAAAATTTCATAAAGAAATTGAAGAGACCAGTTCGGCGATACTAAGTTTAAACACGATTGCCAACACACTTGGTGCAACACTAGTTGGAGGGTTGGCAGAAAATGCGTTGGGAGGAAGTTCTAACAGCCTTCTTATATTTGCTTGCGGGCTCACCATTGGAATACTCTTTTTTGCCGAAATACTTCCCAAAAATCTTGCTTTTTCTTATCGCTCTGAAGTGTTAGGACATTTTGTATACCCACTTTATTTCGTCCGTGTAATCATGATTCCTTTTTCCAAAATTTGTAAGGTTACTGTCCAAGCTGTGGTACCTCATAAAGAAAAAGAAGAAGACAGTGACGAAGAAGAGATTATTCTTTTAGCAAAAAAAGGAGCCAAAACGGGCACCCTGACAAATGAAGAAAGTGCTCTCGTAACAAACGCATTGAGATTAGACAAATTAGAAGTTCGAACAATAATGACACCAAGAACAGTAGTAACTTCTTTAGAGGAAAACTTAACCGTAAAGGAAGTGTTTAAACTTCACCCAAATGTTCCGTTTGCTCGTATTCCAATCTACAAAGATAACATAGATACCATAACTGGAATAGTTCGAAGAAGAGACCTTCACAACGCAATCGTAGAAAAAAAAGAGCAGATCAAATTAGCGACTTTGGCGAAAGAAGCTACTTTTGTACCCGAAAATGCTACTGCAGACAAAGCCTTAAGGCTTTTACTTGCTGAACATTGTCAATTAAGCATGGTAGTGGATGAATTTGGTTCAATAGTAGGAGTTCTAGCCATGGAAGACATAATCGAAAGTATTTTAGGTCAGGAGATTTTCGAACATGACGACCTCGCAGTAGACATGAGAGAACTTGCAAAAAGAAAACATGAAGTTCGTATATCGGAAGAGAACATTTCTAAGTCAAATTAACCACAACGAAGTGTGAAATTTAACCTTACAGAATATTGGACGCATAACTTAAGCCCTTTTCTCATACAATTCCCGGTACCTTATGATGATTGGGGTCCAGGAGGAATTAGATGGTATGGTATCGCCTATTTATGTGGCTTCGTAGCTGCAGGAATGATTTTAAGATTTGCATGGAAACGTGGACGAAGTCCCTATGACCCAGAGCAAATCGTGAACCTGATGACTTTTCAAATCCTCGGCGTTCTAATTGGTGGTCGAGTTGGTTATGCGATTCTATATCAGGGATCGAAACTAATAGAAGACCCTCTTGTAATACTCAGAGTTTGGGAAGGCGGAATGGCTAGTCATGGAGGATTCGTTGGGGTATGTATTGCTACATTGTGGTACGCTAGGCACTCAAAACAATCTCCTTTTCCCATTGGTGATTTAATTGTAAGCATTGTGCCTCCAGGTATTTTTTTTGGAAGAATAGCTAATTTCATTAACGGAGAACTATGGGGTAAAACTACAGATATTTCCTTTGGCGTTCTATTTCCAAAAGCACCTGACTTTATAATTGGAGTAGCAAGACATCCGTCCCAAATATATGCGGCACTATTGGAGGGTCTGATTCCATTTATTTATGTGCAATGGCGATTTTGGAAAACAGATATATCCCAAAAGTGCCCAGGACATTTAACAGGAGAATTTCTATTTCTTTATTCGGTAGGAAGAATTACCAATGAAATGTTTAGAGAGCCAGATGCCTCATTGATTTTAGAAATGTCTAGGGGGCAATTTTATTCCATTTTTCTAGCAATAAGTGGAATTTTTCTTATGTGCTTAGCCAAGAGAAAAACATCACAATATCAAAATTAATTGCTGACTCTCTTTGTTTGTTGCAATAATTTAATCAAAACTAATAGAGTATGATTCATACATGATAGGTAATTTATTCGGCTTTTTATCCAATGACATTGGAATTGATCTTGGTACAGCTAACACATTGGTGTTCGTAAAGGACAGAGGTATCGTACTTAGAGAACCAAGTGTGGTTGCGAGATATAAAACTAGTAAAAAGGTTTGTGCTGTTGGGTCAGATGCAAAGAAAATGCTAGGGCGTACTCCCGGGACCATTGAGGCACTCCGACCGATGAAGGATGGAGTAATTGCAGACTTCGAAATTTCAGAAGCAATGCTTCGATATTTCATTGAAAAAGTAGACAAAAGAAAGTTAGTGCCCCCCCGTGTTGTCATTGCGGTTCCTTCGGGTATCACAGCGGTTGAGAAACGAGCAGTTAAGGACTCCGCAATAAGAGCTGGTGCCAGAGAGGTACTATTACTTGGTGAACCAATGGCAGCTTCAATTGGTGCGGGATTACCGATACACGAAGAGTACGCCAATATGATTGTTGATATTGGCGGAGGAACTACAGAAGTAGCTATTATTTCAATTTCAGGTGTCTCTTTTCAAAGAAGTATAAGAGTGGGTGGAGACGAACTTGATGAAGCAATTATTGCTTATATGAAAAAGGCATATGGACTTTTAATTGGGGAAAGAACTGCAGAAGAAATAAAATTTAATGTAGGCTCCGCAGCACCAATTGTGAATGGAGAAATTAGCATGGATGTAAGAGGTCGAGATGCGACAGCTGGTCTACCAGTTACAAAACATATAACATCCCAAGAAATTCGAGAAGAGGCATTAAAAGAAGTCGTTACTCAGATCGTAGACTTGGTTAAAAATGCATTAGATAGATGCCAACCTGAGCACTCCGCTGACCTTATTGATCGTGGAATAGTTCTAGCAGGCGGAGGAGCATTAATTCGTGGCCTTGATCAAGTGATAAGTGATGCGACGGGATTAACAGTAATACAAGCAGAAGACCCGCTTTGCTGTGTTGCCAATGGCACTGGTAAATTTCTCGATCTCTTAGGGACATTGACACGCGACCAAGTGGATAGATTAGTAACGCAGTAACTTACAAAATTGTCCAAGAAGTCAGAAAGGCGAAAGTCCCATCCATTTTTATATTTAGGGTTGTTTGTAATTTGTTGGTGGGTTCTTCCAGCAAGCGTCAAAATTTTCACTCAAACTGCGTTTAGAGAATTCCAAGCACCCATATGGAACTTGGCTTCAAGACTCGATGATTTAACAAATTATTGGGGACATTTGTCTGATTCCAAAAAAACTCTAATTAGCAAGGGAAAGGATTTATCAAGGCTTGAAGCCGATATTAAGTTTAAACATTTTCGAGAAGGTGAGTTAATGTCAGAAATAAAGAGGCTACAATCACTCGAAAAAACAATATCTGAGTTAAACAAAACAATAAAATTAGATCCAAACAAAAGATTTAGATCTGTGAACGCCCGAGTAACAATTAGAAAAATGAACGGGTGGTGGCAACAAATGACAATTCGCAAAGGGCTCAATGAAAGTATCAGTTTAGGAGATGGAGTACTTTTCGATGAAGGAGCATTGGGAAGAATCATTCATGTAGATTCAAGATCGTCGGAGATAGAATTGATCACAAATCCGAATTTTAGAATTGTTGCTCATTTTGAAAAGGATAACAGACCAGTTACCTACCAAGGTAATGGTATCAATGTGGGTGGACAGGCACACGGTTTAGTAATGGACGTGCCACATGATATACAAACCTCGAAAAAAAACCCACTTAAACTAGTCACATCTTCATTGGGGGGAAATTTCCCAAAAGGGATTCCAATCGGTGTAGTATATGAACTAGAAGGAGATAATAATGGATTATTTAAAATGGGAAAAGTAATTATCAATAAAAAGATAACTGAGGTCCTTGAAGTGGCCGTCCTTAGCGAACTAGAAAATTAATATCAATGAAAAATAGGAACATCCCATTTTTTATTTTATTATTAATTAACATTTTTGTATTAAGTTTAATTTCTCTAGTAAATTCAGAACTTTCTCGATGGGGAATATCTATGTTTTTACCCGGACTATTTTTCTTATCTTCAAGCATTTTACTTAACTGGTGGCAGAGCATATTAGGATGTACGATTATAGGATTATTCTTAGATTCTGTTTATCATACTCCATTTGGCTTTTTCGGTTTCACGCTTCCGCTATTATGCATAGCAGGAAAAAGATGGTTAAACAACACGAGTAATAATAGACCATGGAGATCTGTTCTATTTCAAGTAATAATGAATATCGGTACAGGATTTTTTTTATTCGTACTACTATTTATACAAGATTCATCATTTAATAATTTGAACATCAATCGATTAATAACTGATCTAATATTATCCTCCATCCTACTAATCCCTCTCTGCTTTTGGTTGTTAGACTTTACAATTATAGCAATCGAAAAAGTTTCAGGAAATAATTTAGTCAAAGAAGACGAACTGTGAAACTTGCAGAAACACATCACTCCGAAAATAGGAGATACCATGTATTTAGAATTTTTTATTCAATATTATTCTTAACTTTATTTACCTTTTTAACAAAACTTCAAATCATTGAGTCTGAGGATTTTGAGGATCAGGAAAGAAAGCAGGGACAAAGAAGGATACTACATCCTGGTGCAAGAGGAGATGTATTTGACCGTGATGGCAAGTTACTAATCGGAAATAAAGCACAATTTTCTGCTGTAATACATTTAGATAAATTAAAAAATGAAATTTGGGAAAAAAAAGTTTTTCTAAAAAAAACAGCTTTTGAAATAAGAAATGAGCTACTTAATATTGAAGAATTAGATATTAGTAAATTGCTTCATTTTTGCTTTCAGGAAAACCATGTCAAAAAAAGATTTATACTTTTATCAGGCCAAAAAAACAAAGGGAGCTTATCTAACAGTAGAATATACTGGCAGAATAAAAGACTTACAGTTATAGAAGAAAAAAACGGAAAATGGTCGTGTGAAGTTCAATTTTGTAACAATGAACTCGATAAAATATTTAGAACAGAAAATGTAGGTGATAAAATCAATATTAATGTGGCGGGCCTCTTTTCAACCTGTTTTTACTCTCATTTTGGTAAAAAATACCTCCCTTATCCCTCAATACAAAATAAGGATCAAAGTAATAATGATAATTTATTCAGCACAATATTTCAAAGTAAGAATCCAGATCTCGATCTACTACCCGAATTCAGAACGAGCAGCATTACTTTAAGTTGGGAGGCACGCTACTCAGTAGTAACTAGCTATCTCAAAAAAGTTAATCTTCTTTGTACAAGAAATGAAGAACTTCCGTTAAATAAATTTAAGAATCATTGGAATCGAAGACTGGTACTGCCAATGAAACTAGTTCCTAATTTAAGCTCATCTGAATATGCCGCTATTATAGAAGATTTCTCTCCTAATTCAGCAGTACAAATCCAAGTTGAATCGGTCAGGCATTATCCTCAGAACTCACTTGCTTCCCATGTATTGGGGTATGTTGGAAGTGGATACGAAGCAAATTCGGTAGGACTTTCTGGCGAGGATTTGGCAACTTTTCAAATGAAAGGAAAAAAAGGAAAGTCAGGAATTGAAAAATCATATGATAATCATCTTAGAGGTAAAGATGGAGGAGATATTTGGAGAATCAATCCAATGGGGCTAAGGTTTGACCAAATTGAACATAAAGCATCTGAAAAAGGTAAATCTATCCAATTAACAATTGATCTAGATATTCAAAAAATCACTGAATCATCACTCGAAAAGATGTCCCAAAGAGTTAATGCACATAGAATTCTACCAGATAAGTTTTGGAAAAAAACAATTGAAAAAAGAACATTAAAAGAACTACTTAACAAGAATGAAAATGAAATTAGCCCTGAATTACTACTTACCGCATTTAAAGATGCCCCATTTCCTCTAGGCGGTAAGGAAGCATCTACAGTTGCTGGTTTCAAGGGCACTGAAAAAGATGCTGATCATTTATTAAGAATATTATACTCAAAAGGAGTTCTGGATAGATCTAAAGAAGTACCCGAAAAATATATCATTTCTCCCCCTCCTCCCCCTCCTGGTGCAGCAGTGTTACTGGATGTCAAAACAGGAGAAATTTTAGCCTTAGCGAGCAAACCAAATTATAACTTACAGGATTTATCTCCAAGCATCTCACAAGCTACATACGATCAAATTGAACGTAAGGAAGCATGGTTGCCCAGGGCTTGGCACCCAGGGTATAGTCCTGCATCCCCATTCAAATTAGTAACTGCAGTGGCAGCACTGCGTGCAAATGTAATTGAACCTGAAGAGAAATTAATATGCGAAGGTATTTACAAGGGAATGGAGTGTCATTGTTATCCTGGTCGACATGGAGAAATGAATTTACGGAGTGCTGAAGCACAAAGTTGTAATGTCTACTTCTTTCAACTAGCCGAGCGACTCGGTGAAAATCTTCTTATCTCAGAAGCTAGATCTTTTGGCATGAGTCAATCGCCCAACATCAAACTCCCACGATTGCGAAATTCGCCCAATGTCCCTGATCCAGAATGGAAAAGGAAACGAGTGGGGGAAAAGTGGGCACTAGAAGATACTTTTAATGTTGCGATTGGACAAGGTGGATTGAGGCAAAGCCCTTTGCAAATGGCATGTTTTGCAGCGGCACTTGCAAATCAAAATAAAAATTTCCTGCCAAAGCTTGTAAAATCTCCCCAAGAAAAATCAGATGCTCCTCCTGCTGAACCGATTGGGTTATCCAAGAAAAATATGTTAGCCATCATCGGAGGCATGCATGATGCAACGGTTAAAGGAACGGCGAAAAGATGTAAGATTGAAGGCATAGACATCGCAGGAAAAACAGGAACTGCACAATGGCGCAATCATAACATGCAATTGAACCTCGCTTGGTTTATTGGTTTTGCCCCCGTTCAAAATCCAGAAGTCGCAATCGCCGTTTTAATTGAAGGTATAATACCGCAGGATCACATACAAGGTGGACTCACAGCAACTCCAGTGGCAAAAGATATTCTCCAAGCATATTTCACAAAGAAACAAAACCTCGCCCGCTTACAATAAAACCAAATAATTCATACCCTTATGGTCGCAACGCAATCTTCAATGCTCAAATTGGGTACAAAAGCATCTACTTTTAAATTATTTGATACTAACTCTAGAAGGACCGTTACTTTCTCTCCTTCAATTACTGGTAAAGGATTTCTCTTTGCGTTCATTTGCAATCACTGTCCGTTCGTAATTCATCTT
>Ga0233426_10002978_pt1 | contig 13739 bp, 16 predicted proteins | sample SI_118_April2016_6_FD_179875 | JGI IMG/M metagenome (GOLD analysis project Ga0233426, IMG submission 179875) | Seawater microbial communities from Saanich Inlet, British Columbia, Canada - SI_118_April2016_10_MG | ecosystem: Environmental > Aquatic > Marine > Inlet | place: Canada: British... | reverse complement strand
GAATCGCCATTTTGTAGGCTTCTATTTCAAAATTATTCATAGGCAATTCCAATTCAACAGCAACATTATTAAAAAGTGCATATTCAATTTCAGGCGCCCATTCTACGCCTCTTGTGCTACTGTTGTTTACAGGAAATTCGCCCAAAACATTTATTTCTAACTCACCCTTGGCAGCGCCTAATCCCCGAACAAGATCGAACATCAAGGGTTCTGGTATTGCTACCCTTTTCTGTTCTTGACTCTTTTGTCCAAAAACGACTTGAGACAGCCCCAAAACAAAAATAACAACCCCTGTAAAAACGTATGTATTTCTTTTCCTATTCCTCATGATGGACATATAATTAGACAAGCCAAATATCCGATTATTTCAACTGAATAGGCAAAAAATTTGGAAGGTATTATAAATCGTTTTGACAATAGCACATGATAAGGATGGTTAATCGTATTTGTTGCATTCTCGTTTGGACGTTTTAAGACTCGGAAAATTTATCAAAACCAAACCGAAAAGAATGATTCCAAAACCAACATATTGTACCAGTATAAAAGGATCTTTTTTTATAAAGATGCCTAAAAAAACGCCAACTATGGGAACTATAAAATTGGTAAGACTCGTAAATACCGCACCAGAAGTTCGCACCAAAAACAAATACAGAAAGTAGACAACTCCCGATGCAAGACTTCCCAAAAGAATCAATTGCAACCACAAATCGGTAGTGATTTTTGTTGTATTATGCTCTATAAATATCATTGGGAGAAGTGTTACCGAAGAGACAAATAGTACTGCTCGTGTAAAACGCAATGAAGAAACCTCTTTGGGAATACGCGTAATGATAATCAATGCCAAGGCAAAACAAAATGCACCCAACAAAATAAATAAAACAGCACTGTAATGCATCGTTTTTGTAAGCATCAAATCTGGGTAAACCAAAAACACCAAACCAACCATCCCAATAACAATCCCTGTGAGTTCAATACGTTGTATGGATCTATTGTTAAATATTTTCTCTAAAACAAGTGTTGTTATTGGAATGCTCGCCATTAATACAGCGGTAATAGAACTCGAAACCTGCTGCTGACCATAAGCATTTAAAACCAATGGAATTACACTTTCAAACAATGTTAAAAGAACCAATAGTAATCTTAAGTCTTTGGTCCATACAAGCTTCTTTTTCTTATCTGAAGAAAAATAAATAATCGTACTTAAGGCAAAAAAACCAAAAAGTACACGGTAAAAAGCCAATTCAAAAGGAGAAACAATTTGAAGGGCCGTGTCATTCAAAACAAACTGACTCCCCCAAATTACGGCAATAAGCAGCAATACTAAATACTTCATTATAAAAAAACATGGTATCTGTCGTAACAAATGGTTTATCTGGCAATACTAGACTTATTATTTGTGATTTTAAAGATTTTTTAAAAGTATTCTAGTAAGGAGCTCTTTCCTTTTCTTCTTATATAAATACATGTAAAAAGTGCATCAATCTACTAACAATACTGTCGCTTCCTCTGTAAGAACCTATCAATACTTCAATAGGAGTTAAAGTGAATTGCACGTCTTTTTTGATTATTCCGGGATTATGAACTTTGTATCGCATCTTTTAATGTTTTAAAAATGAATGATGATATCCCTAAAATAGGTTTTATGAGCGCTACGACACTTTTTATTGTAGTGAACAAACCAAGAAACATAATGAAATGCCTTTTTCTATTCTTCGAATCATTCTTAGAAACGCAAGCATCTTTATAATAGAACCCAAAACCTAATTATTTTTAAAACACATGTCTCTTAATAGACTGGTCATACTTAAAATAGTTCGTAAAGCGTGGTTAAAAGAACGCCTTTCTTTTCCTCTAAAATAACCCTAAGCAATGGTGTCTCTTTCTTTGCCTTAAAATTAAAGGGAGCGGCACTAAGGTCTACACCACTATTTTTTTTTATTCTAATTCCTTGCCCAGAAATGATATCGCTATTGGGCGTAAAGGTTCCATTTGGAAGGTGCTCTGTTACAATAATATATTTGTACGTTTCTAACTTAGGCAATAACTGACTTATTTCTTTATTTGAAATATGTTGTAGCACCTGTCTTATGATGGCACAGTCTGCATTAGGTAACGCATCTGTTGCAATATCCAAACACAAAAATTCGAGGTGCTCTTTGGAAAACGTTCGTTTATTGAATGCAATAAGACTGTCTACAATGTCAACGGCAGTATACTTGCGTGTATGTTCTACCAGTTTTTCACCAACATTAAAATCACCACAACCCAAATCACAAACCGTTATCGGATGTTCAAAAGAGGAGAAAAACAACCTTAGCTTTTCAACATAGGGCATTAGTAATTCAGGAGCATGAGAACCTTCACCTGAATAAAATGAATGGGCTGCCCCACCCCATAGATGATTTGCATATACCTGTTCCATTGCAGCTTTTGTAGGCCATGGCGTTCTGTTCCTTTTGATTTTTTTTTTCGCACTCATCAGCAGTCTCCTTTTTGATTTGTTGGAATTACAAAAATTTACCTGAAAATTAAATCTTTGTTATGGCCCCAATATACGATCCTTATGCCAAGGCAATCGTACTGTATGCAAACCTATAAAAAGGTTTTAAAGTATTCAATAAAACAGAACGAAATAAACGTAGACAGTCTTTCGTTCCTTAAATGAAAAATTAAGTGTTGTCTTTAAACCACATTGACAGCTATTATTTTACAGGTACTACTAAATTCTTTCATTTGCTTGTTCTCCTACTGCTTATATCATAAAGTTCTATTTGTATTTTAAAGCAGCTGTTTTTGATACGTGTATTTGATCTAAAAAGAAAATATTATATTGTTCCATATTAATACATGTACATGCTAATGATTGACCAATGCCTCCCTTTAACAGCTTCAAAATTTAAAGTTTTAAGCGAATCTGATGCGATCATTAGCATCGACATGCGTCATCAAAATGATTTCGTCAAAGAACACCTTCCAAATTCAATATTTTCAGGACTAGAAGGACCATTTGATAAATGGATACAATTGATAATTCCTAAAAAAGATTCTAAAATAATTTTAGTCCTTCCTAAGGATTTGGAGCAAGCCTGCCTTGCGAAAATAAATGCATTGGGGTATACCCATATCTTAGGTTATTTGGAGGGAGGTATTGGTGCCTGGAAGGCGCTTTACAAAACCGTTTCCATCAATTCTATCACTCCGGAACACTTTATTATAAAGCGGAAAAACGAAAAATTATGTAGCATCGATATTCGAAAAGAATCGGAGTTTACACAAGCCAATATTTCCAATACAGTATGGATTCCTTTGAAAATTGACAGTGGGTTTGTTGAATCTTTTCATAAAGAAACGGAATACCACCTGTTTTGCGGTGGTGGGTACCGAAGTGTGATTGCAATTTCGTTTTTAAAAAAATACGGTATCTTTAATTTAACAAATGTCGAAAAAGGATATCGAGGCATTACCGATGCCCTAACCAATGATTCTTAATGGATACTTTGCTAGTGACAATCATTGTACTTTTGCGACCAAAACCTAATTTTATGAAAAATTTAATTTTCTTGTTTTTTATTGCTTTTTCAACAATAGTAAAGGCACAAGTTGACACGAATTCCACGTCAAATTCACCTGAAGAAACATCACTTGAAACCAACCCCGTAAATACGCAGGCATCGACTGCGCCTTCAGCGACTCAAGAAAAAAATACTACCAAGAATCCAATGAAACCTAAAAGCCGTTCTAGAAACGAAAAAAAATCTTTAATGCCGTTTATCAAAAGATTTTATTTTGGGGGTACCTTTGGAGCTACATTTGGGAAGTACACATCCGTCACTGTGGCGCCTACTATTGGGTATAGACTGAAACCTTCTTTATACACGGGTCTAAAAGTTTACTATACCTACTCAAAACAAAAAAACTTAGGGACATCTTACGAATATCACAACTACGGTGTTGGTACGTTTTTACGTTGGTTCGCATTTAGTGATCTCTACCTACATGTTGCACCAGAATTGATTAGTTATGAATATACGACACAAGGACAAAGCCAACGTGATTGGGTTCCATACTTGTGGGCTGGTGCAGGAATTAGAAAAAGAACAAGCAAACGATCGTGGGTTTCCGTACACGTTTTGTTTGACATACTAAACAATAAAAACTCCCCTTTTGACCAATGGGAACCGAATGTTGTCATAGGCGCTGGAACTAGTTTCTAAACCACTTTTTCAATCGCTTTAAAAACGTTCTTAAAATCTAGCTTTTAAGAACGTTTTTATTTTCAGCAGAACCAAAAAAAATTAATGCGGTAATTTATGCTTCCATATACCATATAAAAACGTGCCTATCAAAGCACCAAGAATCACTACTAAAATAGAAACGACTCCTTTTCCTAGTAAAATAAAAACAGGTCCAGGGCACGCACCTATCATTGCCCAACCTAATCCAAATAGTATCCCACCAAACAAATACCTGGGAACACTGAACGTCTTCGGAACAAATTGAACTTGTTCGCCATGCGTCCCTTTAAACTCAATACGCTTCATTACCTGAACCATTACAATTCCGATAAGAACTGCTGATCCGATAACTCCATACATATGAAAAGACTCAAATCGGAACATTTCATAGATTCTATACCAAGAAATGATCTCCGCTTTGCTTAAAACTATTCCAAACAAAACTCCTACCAATAAAAATTTTAAATATCTCATTTCTCTCTACTTAAACAATAAAAGGCAATAGCCAATGTGTCATCACAAGCCCACCTATAAAAAAACCAACTACTGCAATTAAGGAAGGTAATTGTAAATTACTCAACCCGCTAATGGCATGCCCCGAAGTACAACCGCCCGCATAACGCGTACCAAAACCTACTAACATTCCTCCAATAAGCAAATACAACCACCCTTTCACAGTAAACAATACCTCCACACCAAATATTCCTTGTGGCATATATGCCGCACCAATATTTGTAAAGCCTAACGCTTTCAGAGAATTTACCGTATTTGGATTTAGAAGTATTTGATGAGATTCCGTTAAATAATTGTGAGCGATAAACCCTCCGATCATAGCCCCTAACACAAAAATTAAATTCCATATTTGGGATTTCCAATCAAATTTAAAAAACTCCACATAGTTTCCTGCTCCTGCCAAAGAACACATGGTTCTAAGATTTGAGGAAACACCAAAAGACTTTCCAAAATATACTAACAACCCCATGACAAGGGCAATACTTGGCCCTGCCACATACCAAGGCCACGGCATTAAAATTAATTCCATTCTTCTTATTTAATTTTATGGTAGCAATCTACCTGATTACAATACTCTAAAAGAGATTTGCTATTTCTATAAACTCCAAAAACAAAATATTGCTTTGAACCAAAAGGAGTCAAATGTACTTGATTTTTGTTTAGTACCGTGTTAAAATGCTTCCTAAAAAAATGATTCATTGCGTTACATGAATAGCCCCTTACGGGTAACCCACTACATTTTAAAGGTCCTTTGTCAGAAAAAGTTCCAAGAATAAGATTTCTCGCGTATTTGGATGCTTTGTCTAGATAGGATTGCTGTTCTTCTTCTAAAGTTAGAAAATGAAATGCCGCCCGATCATGCCACAAATCATAACTTTCTAAAGGTTGAAAACCATGTATATCTGATACTATCCACGTTACTTTATTGGCATTGTCTCCCAACCTTTCTTTCGCTTTAGATATGGCAACTTTAGAAATGTCTAGAACAGTTAACGCTGTAAATCCTATATGTAACAATTCATCTACCAATGTACTATCTCCACCACCTATATCGATGATTTTAGCCTTTTTAGGAAGTTTAAGCAACCTTATCATAGACATGGAAACTTCTTGTGTTTTCTGAGTCCAACTAACCTCATTTGCACTTTTAGTGGCATAGACAGTATCCCAATGTGCCTTTTTCTGAAACGTCATTTTTTTTGGATTTTGCCTATGGCACAGCTTATGTATGACTTTGCTTTTCTAGACAAATTATTTGTTTTTCCAACCATGGGATATCCCATGGAATTTAATTCATCAATTGCAAATTCATATTGCTTTTCATGCTCATACGCAAAAGAGAGGGTGGAGCTCTCAACTTCAATGGATACATTAACAATTCCTAAAACACGCTCTAATTTTGTTTTGATTGTGTTTGCACAACCGCCACATTTTAAATTTTGAATTTCAATTTTTGCTTTCATTTTTATAAAGTTGATGGACAAACAAAGTCTGTAGTTTTAATTCCTGATTCTTTGATGGCTCCAAATCCACCAGAAATGTCAATCAAATTATGAATTCCTCTGCTCTTAAGAATGGATATCGCAATCATACTTCTATAGCCCCCAGCACAATGGATGTAAAAATCATCCGTCTTTGGAAAATCATTCAGGAATTCATTCAATTTATCTAAAGGAGTATTTATGGCGTTTTCCAGTCTTTCGGACATAAACTCCGACTCTTTTCTCACATCAAATATTTTTGAATCCACGACTTTTTCAGTAAATACTTCTGCCGATATATTTTTTACGGAATCATACTCTTTCCCTGAAGCAACCCATGATTCTACCCCCCCTTTTAAACAGCCAATAGTATTGTCAAACCCAACGCGTGACAAACGCGTAATCGCTTCCTCTTCTTTGCCTTCTGGAGTAACTAATAAAATCGGATGCTTCACATCTCCTATCAAAGCTCCCACCCAAGGTGCAAATCCACCATTCAATCCAATAAAAATAGAATTTGGAACATGTGATTTTGCAAAGTCTTCCTGCGTTCTCACATCTAAGATCAATGCTTCAGAATCATTGGCTATCTTTTCAAATTCATTGGGTTCTAAAGCATATGAACCCGCTTTGATAATTTGAGAAATGTCAGAATACCCTTCTTTATTCATTTTTACATTTAAAGGAAAATAGACAGGTGGTGGTAATAATCCATCAGTTACCTCTTTGACAAATTCCTCTTTCGTCATGTCCGCTCTCAGTGCATAATTATTTTTCTTTTGTTCTCCGAGCAATCCAATAGTTTCTTTACTCATATTTTTTCCACATGCGGATCCTGCACCATGCCCTGGATACACCAAGACATTGTCGGGCAAAGTCATTATTTTTAATCGCAAACTATCAAACAACGTTTCCGCCAACTCCTTTTCTGTCATACCCGTTGCATTTTGTGCCAAATCTGGTCTTCCCACATCTCCTAAAAAAAGTGTATCTCCACTGAAAATTGCATGTTCCTTACCTTTTTCGTCTACTAATAAAAATGTGGAACTTTCCATCGTGTGACCTGGGGTATGCAATACCTTTATGGTGACATCTCCAACAGAAAACACTTCGTTGTCCTTAGCTATATATGAATCAAAAGTTGTTTCTGCATTAGGCCCATAAATAATTTTTGCTTCAGTTTCTTTCGATAGAGTAACATGTCCACTAACAAAATCAGCATGGAAATGAGTCTCAAAAATATATTTAATCTTAGCATTGTTGTTTTCTGCCAATACCATGTAGGGCTTTACCTCTCTCAATGGATCAATAATAGCAACTTCTCCAGCGCTTTCAATATAATAAGCACCTTGTGCTAAGCACCCCGTATAAATCTGTTCTATTTTCATTTTTCTTCTAATTTAGATTACAAATATATATTTGATCGACAAAACTACCTGTAACCTATGTTACATTATACCTCTTTTTGTTGTGTGATTCTCTGTTGTATGACAGATGGAATGCATTTACTATCAAAATAACAAACGGCTTCAGAAGTACGAATAAATAAATTTTCTATTCCAATGATATCAACCATACCTCCTGAATATAAAATATCTCTTGTAGGCCCTATTGCACCCGTAATGATAAACGCTATATTTTGTTTTTTTAATTTCGTTACTAATTTTAGTAACATCATATTCGCACTGCTATCAATATAACTTATCGATTCCGCATTTAAAATAACCGCTTTCAAAGTAGCTGCTTTTTTTGACACTAATTTTAAAAGTTCTCTTTTTAAATAATCCTTGTTTCCAAAATATAATTGCGCATCAAACCTAATAATTACTAAGTCATCTCTATCAATAACATCCTTCTCAAAACGAAAAATATTTTTGTAATAATCACTTCCTTTAACATTTCCCAATACTGCAATATGTGGTTTAGAGGTTCTGTATATTAATAAGAAAACTGACACGAGTACCCCTAAAAGAATCCCCTCCTTTACGCCTAATACTAATGTCATGAAAAAAGTAAATACCAATAAATAAAACTCATCTTTTCTTTTTTTATAAAGTCGTTTCGGATAATTTAAATCTACTAAATTCGAAACTGCTACTAAAACAATTGCAGCCAGTACCGCTTTAGGCAAATAGTAAAAAAGTGGTGTTAAAAACAACAAAGTGGCGGCAATAATGAGTACACTCACAATAGCACTAATATTAGATTTTGCACCTGCTTCAACATTAACTGCTGTCCTAGAAAACCCACCTGTCGTTGGATAAGCTGAAAAAAAAGCCCCTAAAATATTTGCAGTACCTAGCGCTATTAGCTCTTGATTAGGATCTATTTCATATTCTGACTGTTCCTCTTCAAAAGACTTACTGACAGCAATAGCCTCCATAAATGCAATTAAAGCCAAAGTTAACGCGATGGGGAATAATTCTTTTATTTGTTCAAATGGTAAAGATGGCAACGACATAGGAGGCAACCCACTTGGAATATTACCTATCACAGAAATCCCTAGGGATTTAAAATCAAATAAATAAGACAAGAATAGCATTACAGTTACCACAATGAGTCCACTTGGTATTTTTTTTGATATTTTTTTTAAACCAACGATTGCCAAAACACTAAAAATCCCTATCACTAAAGTTCCAAGATGGATTGAAAAGAAAGCTGTGAATAGTCCAAAAAATTTATCTAAAAACGTCATTTCATTAGCTATTCGAATTCCTGAAAAGTTTTTAATCTGACTTATTCCAATGATAATAGCAGCTGCGGAGGTAAAACCACTAATTACAGGTTTTGATAAAAACGCGACAAGCATCCCCAAATTCAGTACCCCAAGAAGCAACTGAATGCATCCCATAAACAACGATAAAAATATGGCAGCTGCAATGTAATTATCTAATCCAATAATCCCCATAGCTCCTAAACCAGTGGCAACTAGTAAAGAATCCATTGCAACAGGACCCACTGCCAAGACTGGAGAAGACCCCATAAATGCATAAACTATTTGTGGTATGATAGCCGCATAGAGACCATATTGAGGAGGCAAACCAGCTATCATGGCATATGCCATCCCTTGCGGTATCAAGAGTACCCCTACCGTTGCACCTGCTAGAAAGTCATTTTTAAGATTTTTTTTGCGGTATTGTTTACTCCATTCTATGAAAGGAAAGAATTGTTTCATCCTATGTGAATTTTTCACAAAATTAAGAAGTAAGTCGAAGTCATAAAGTAACAAACGTTACACTAGAAATAAAATTTTTGTGTATTCACAAAAAAAATCCTGGAACCTAACAACCAGGATTTTTCAAAAAATATGAAATCTATTTGATTTCTCTATGAATTATGAGAACCTAACAACTCAAAATCCAATAATAAAAAAATCAAACTTTCATAATAACCAACTATTTATAAATATGAAATACATTCATTTTTAATACTTCAAAGATATATTAGCTGACTGGTAAATAATATATTTCTCCACTGAAGTGACTATTTTCTTTAGTGAAGTTCTCGCATCGACAACTAAAGGAGGTAGTAAAAAAACCCCAGTCTAAAAAAACTGAGGCCTGAATAATCAAAAGGGTAGTACTGTCTTTATGCTTTTTAAGAATCTAAGAACTTTCAAAACAATTTATAATGACAAATCTTTTGATATTGTTAAAACTGTATTAGCTAAACTAGGACTTTACCTAAATTTAATATTTAATTACCTTCTTTAACACATAATTACGTTCAACAGTCAATATTTATAAGTGAGCAGCATCATTAGCACTATTAACAAAAAAAAAGGCTTAATCAAATGAATGATTAAAGCCCTTTCAATCTTAGGGAATATCAATTGTTGTAGTAAAATGCTCTCACCCGAATAAAACAACAATATATATTAATAAAACACCTAAGAAAATCAACTAATATAAAATTAAAGACAAACCTCAACCTAAAATTTGCCTATATCTATGTAACAAATGTAAAGCTATTGATCGCTTGGTCGTCTTAAATAAAACTAAAGCATACAAAAACAAATATGAAGTGTACTATACGACACCTAAAGAAAAAGCTCATTCTATTCTTGAATGAGCTTTAAGCGTAATGTCTTTGTAACTATTTTTTGTGGTGATACCTTTCCATAATAGCATCAATACTCTTAATTGATTTCTGTAACCAATTCAAGTAAATTGATTCCTGTTCATGTTGCGTTAACTCCCAAGCGATTCCAGAATTTCTAACTCTTGTGGAAACCTCTTGTAATACAATAGCCGCAGCAACCGATACATTAAGGCTCTCGGTGAAACCATACATAGGTACTTTTAAATACCCATCCGCTTGTTTCATCATCATATCGGAAACTCCTTCTTTTTCTACCCCAAAAACAAATGCAGATTTCTTTGTAATATCAAAATCTGCGACAAAACCGGAAGACTCATGAGGTGTGGTGGCTATTATTTGATAGCCCTTTTCTTTAACAGCATCAATACAATCTTGCGTATTGTGTTGATTTTTGTTAAACTTATAAAAATCCAACCATTTTTGAGAACCTTTCCCTACTTGATTTGACATATACGCCTTGTACTTATTCTCAATGATATGCACATCTTGAATGCCAAATACTTCACAACTTCTTGAAATAGCACTTGTATTATGTTTCTGATACAAATCTTCTAAAATAACTGTAAAATGCCGAGTTCTTTGTTGCAAAACTTTCTGTAAAACTTCACTCCTTTCTTTGGTCACAAAATTTTCTAAATAGTCAATCAGTTTTTTAGTATTCATTCCTAAACAATTTATTTCTTTACAATATTGGCTATGGAAGCATATAAATGCCCCTTCGTCATGATACCTCCTTTTTCTATTAAACCAAAAATTTCTTCATTTCTGTCCTTTGAATAATCCTTGTGCGCATAAAAGTACTCCAAACTAGCATCACCCGCATGCAAACCCAGCCATTCAACACCTGATTTCGTCAAAAAATCAACGGATGTATTATTAGTCTTCACCATGATACGTTCAATTAATGTTTCTTGACACTTAAATAGATTGATGCTTGATTTTGAGTAATGCTCTACAAATTCTGTTTTCGAAAGTACATCATCCCATACCAAATCACTAAAGAGGTTAAGCTCCTCTTCTGCCATTTTCGGGTTGTCTTTCTTTATGGTTTGCCATTCTTTTACATCAATTTTTTGCGAGGCTAAAAAACGCGCAAACTCCTCATGCAATTCCTCAAACTGTTCTTTTGTTAATTGTCTATATTTCATCTAAATATCTTTGGAAATGCCCAACCACTTTATTGTAGAAGTAAATTAACACATTATTTTGTAAAAAAAAATCCATCATCTCAAGCGAGTGATGGATTTTAAATAAATTGAATTCGTTGAATTACTCACCAACGATATCAAAAGAGATTTCAGAAACAACAGATCTATGCAATCTTACAGTTGCATTGTACTTCCCTGTTCTTTTGATCAATCCACCAGTAATTTTGATGAATTTTTTATCTATTTCAACACCTGCTTTTGAAATTGCCTCGGCAAGATCAATATTAGAAACAGAACCAAATAATTTAGTTCCTTCACCAACCTTAGCGGTAATTTTAATCTCTAATGCTTTGATTGCCTCTGCTACTTTTGTAGCCTCTTCTACAACTTTAGCTTCTTTGAAAGCACGTTGTTTTAAGTTTTCAGCTAATACCTTTTTAGCAGACCCTGTCGCTAAAACTGCATGTCCTTGAGGAATTAAAAAGTTTCTACCGAATCCGTTTTTCACAGTTACGATATCATCTTGAAATCCTAAGTTTTCTACGTCTTGTTTTAATATAACTTCCATGTCGTATCTACTTTATTATTTTAATAAATCTCCAACATATGGCATTAAAGCCAAGTGACGAGCTCTCTTGATTGCTACTGACACTTTACGTTGGTATTTTAAAGATGTTCCTGTTAAACGACGTGGTAAAATTTTACCTTGTTCATTTACTAAATACATTAAATAATCTGCATCTTTAAAGTCAATGTACTTAATTCCATTTTTCTTAAATCTACAATATTTAGCTTCTTTCTTAGTATCGATGTCTAATGGAGTAAGGTATCTTACATCTCCTTGTTTTCCTCCTTTTGCTTGTTGATCAATTGACGCCATAATTCTTATTTTTTAGCAGATTTAACACGTTCTCTTCTTTTCTCAGCCCAAGCTGCAGCATGTTTGTCTAACTTTACAGTCAAATAACGCATCACACTATCATCTCTTCTAAATTCTAATTCAAAAGCAGCTAAATCAGCTCCATTTAAATTAAACTCAAATAAATGGTAAAAACCACTTTTTTTCTTTTGAATTGGATAAGCTAATTTCTTTAGCCCCCAATCTTCTTTGTGAATCATCTTGGCTCCTTTAGAAACAAGATAGTCCTCAAACTTCTGTACTGCTTCCTTTACCTGAACATCAGATAAAACGGGATTCAAAATGAAAACAGTTTCGTAATGATTCATAATTAATAATTTTAATGTTAATTTTAAGGCTGCAAATATATGATTTATTTCTTACCTACCATCACCACACCACATTTTTTTATGTTCTTATTCCCCTATTCCATCTAAAAAACACGCTCAATCGTTAAAATTTAGTCCCCCACTAAAAAAGCATAAGACTTTGGATAAAACGATTCTTGGCCTTCATTACACATATTCAGAATAATAGTTTGTTCTTTTTGTGGCCAATACTATTGGAAAACTTATTTTTGAAATAAATTTTAAAGCTTATGCATCCCATAGTAAATCGTTTTTTGAAATACATCCAAATAGACACACAATCCGACCCCGAGAACCCGGAATTCCCAAGTACTCAAATGCAATGGGATTTGGCTAAATTGTTAGTAGAGGAACTTAAAAGTATTGGAATGTCTGATGTTACTTTGGATGAAAACTGTTATGTAATGGCTACACTTCCAAGCAACGTGGATTATATAGTCCCTACAATAGGTTTCGTTGCACATATGGATACGAGCCCTGATTTCTCAGGAAAAAATGTCAATCCACAAATCCATGAAAATTATGATGGATCAGATATTGTTTTAAATAAAGAAAAAAACATCTTGCTATCTCCAGAATATTTTGAAGAGCTCCTATTCTACAAAGGACAAACATTAATCACAACAGACGGAACAACCTTGTTAGGTGCAGACGACAAAGCAGGAGTAACAGAAATAGTTTCTGCTATGGAACATTTAATAGAAAACCCGACTATCAAACATGGTAAAATAAGAATTTGTTTTACTCCAGATGAAGAAGTTGGAAAAGGAGCTCATCTATTTGACGTTGTTCAATTTGGTGCTGATTGGGCGTATACTATGGATGGAAGTCAGATTGGAGAATTGGAGTATGAAAATTTTAACGCAGCGAGCGCAAAAGTGACGTTTAAGGGAAAAAGCGTCCACCCAGGATATGCAAAAGGGAAAATGATTAATTCAATACTTCTTGGAAATGAATTTGCCGCAATGCTGCCTCAAGAAGAGGTGCCAGAAAAA
>Ga0233426_10002976_pt1 | contig 13744 bp, 13 predicted proteins | sample SI_118_April2016_6_FD_179875 | JGI IMG/M metagenome (GOLD analysis project Ga0233426, IMG submission 179875) | Seawater microbial communities from Saanich Inlet, British Columbia, Canada - SI_118_April2016_10_MG | ecosystem: Environmental > Aquatic > Marine > Inlet | place: Canada: British... | reverse complement strand
AAAATGTAAAAATTAAATATATTTGGTAATTGAAGTCATTCTAACTGCAAGATTGAATATTTTCTAGTTTTTTTACGCCTAGATGGCTAAACGTCCGAAAATAATTAAATTCTTGCGCTATATTTTAGGTAATTGCTTTAATGATATTGTCTGGCCAAAAAACGTCGACATTAAACTCGCTTGTTCTTGGGATATTTTTGAACTGAAAAATGTTTGTTTCGAAGTATTTGAGTGACTTGCAAGTAATCCTTGATTTTCAAGTTGGCGTGCAAGTTGGTCAGTAACAGGTTTAGCGGTTTCTACTATGCTAATTTTATCACCCACAATTTCTTTTATCATAGAACGAACAAAAGGGTAATGTGTGCAACCTAACACTAAAGTATCGATATCTTTATGAATCAGTGGGCTTAGAAACGCATTCAGTATTTTACGACACTGCTCACTGTCATGAAGACCTTGTTCAATAAGATCGACTAATCCAATACAAGGTTGAATAAATACTTCAGTGCTATTTTTGTGTTTGTCTACTAAGGCGAGAAACCGGTGATTAATAGCGGTTGCTTCAGTGACTAATAACGCGATCTTCTGCGTTATACTTTTCTGAGCTGCTGGTTTTATTGCGGGTTCTACACCAATGATGGGAATAGATACTCGTGATCTGAGTTGCTCAATGGCTATAACTGTCGCTGTATTGCAAGCAACAACAATGGCTTTGACATTTTGCTCAATGAGCCAGTCAGCGAGTTTATTAACACGGTCAATAATGGTGACAGACGACTTGTCACCATAAGGAGCGAATAGGCTGTCAGCGACATAAATAAAAGTCTCATTCGGTAAACTTTCAGCAATACATTGAGCTATCGATAAACCACCAATGCCAGAGTCGAAAATACCGATGGCTTGGGAGCTTGAATTATCTTGATTTAATGATTCTATCTCTGTTTGCAACGCTAGGTGATTTTTGGTCATTTATATCTTGTTAATTATTAACGAATGAAAATTTGTGTTTGTTATATTGATTTTAAATAGAAAAGTAAAGCATCTTAATCGTTATTTAATTAGTCTATTTTTATTGAACATTCCATTTTCTTTTTAGCTTAGCTAAGGTACCGTTTTTAATGATTTTTTCATAAGCATCTTTATATTTACTTACCACTTTATCATCACTATTAAGACTAAAAGCAAAATATAAATCGAGATTAACAGGGGTTATAGGAATAATGATTTTTAGTAGACTAAAATCTAAGTTTAATTTTTCTGCTCGTGCTTTTAAAGTATTTTTCGCCCCTGTTATAATATCAACTATATTAAGAAATAGCATTTTCAAACCTTGCTCTTGTGTGACTATTTCATAAATATAAGGATATTTTTTTTGTTTAAAATATTGGTAAGTACTCGTCGAGTTAGCAATAGCTATTTTATGTTTTCTGAGTTGTTCAAGATGAGTTGTTTGTGTTTGAAAATTCTCCTTTAGACCCCAAGCGTAAACATCATCAGTGGTTAATTTACCGCCCCAAATAAACAATTTTTCTCGAGATAAGGTTCTAGACAGTGAGAAAATTAACGTATTTGGTTGATTAAGTGCTGTTCTATATGCGCGAGCCCAAGGCAATACTTTTAAATCAGCATCATCATTTGTAATTTTTAATAACGCTTCTAAAACCTCTACAGAAAAACCGCTAAGAACATTGTTTTCTTGATAAAATTGATAAGGAGGCAATATTTCAGTGACAACAAGTTGCTTGGCAATACTTGATGTAGAATTCAGCATTAAAAATAGTACTAGCCAGAGAAATTTTATATTCATCTACACAGGTAACCTGTTTCACAGAGGTTAATGAATTAAGTATAGGACAAATTAATCGTTTATCCTCCCTTTAATATTTTGGACTATAAAGCCTGTATTAGCCTTAGTAAAGTAATAAATGCAAAGGATAAAAATGCAAAGTTATGTTTAATATTTATTACATATTACCAATATCGCCATCAAGATATTACTAATAATCAAAAACTATAAATAAAATAGAAAGAATCTTTTTTCTCATCTTCACTATTATCTCACAGGAATACTTTTGATTATAAATTTCGTCTATAGATATTGAACATAGTTTTGGCAACACCGACTTGGGCATACCCTACATTTTTTCGAATACCGTCACTCTTAGTTTTCGGTCAATATTATCGTCAGGAAAATCACACTCACTTGTAAAGCGTTCTGTCATTTTCAAAGTATTTGAAGATGATTCAATTATCTCAGCATCTGATTGGTTCCACGTCGCGTCATAACGGTGAAATAAGCAAATTAACCAACCTCCCGGGTTTAAAAGTTTTGAACATAGACTAACCAAACGGGAAAAGTCTTGTCCCCTTGGCTGATGATCTGAATAAGGTGACTTATACACTTTTGGTGGTGGATCTAAAATAATACCATCGAAACGCTGACCATTTTTAATTGCTTTAGGTAAATGCTTATAAATGTCGCCTTGTATAAAGCTACGGGTGCCCATATCAAGTCCGTTTTTATGATAGCTTTTTTGTATGCGCGTCAGTAAGTCTTTTGATTTATCCAAATGAATAGCTGCTTTTGCTCCACCTTTTATCGATGCAATACCAAGACTACCGGTGAATGAAAATAAATTTAGAACACGTCGGTCTTTACTATTATTAGCTAACCACTTGCGAACAGGGCGTGCGTCCAAATACAAACCACAGTTATGCATTGTGTCAGGTAGTAGGCTGTAATAGATGCCATATTCTTTTACAAACTCTGGAGCAACAGAAATATCGCCATGAAGGGCAAACATTCTTTGCTTCAATCGCAACCCGATTGATTGATCGCCTTTGGCAATAATGAGCGTGAACGGAAAACACTCCATAAGTGCATCTTTAATCAGGTCAAGGTCTTCACGAATATCATCTTTATATTCAACCATAGCCATAGTGCCAAATTTTTCTATAACCACACCTTTTGCGCCTTCAGTATAACCATGGAAAATGCGCCAACAATCAAATTCATCAGACTCATGTAATACTTTGCGATCATTCCATGCTTTTTTGATCAGTTCGCGCCATTTTATTGTCAATTTTATGCCCAGCCCTAGTGTATTTTTAGTATTGATTATTTATAATTATTAGCTAAATATTCTTTATTTTACCGGTGTTTGTATTGTGTTGGACAATATCCTCTGGTTACATTATCACCTCGAAGTTTTACATGTTTGGTTGAACGACCGTTAACTCTTTCTCGCCACAGTCTAAAACTTCTTGGTTTTAGACGACTCCGCATAAACTTGATCACTTCAGGTTCTTGCATGCTGAACTGATGTTCTATGGCTTCAAAGGGAGTTCGGTCTTCCCAAGCCATTTCTATAATTCTTGATTCTTCATCGAGAAACAATTCCATAAGCCTGTCCTAAAATTTAATGTTGTGAACTGACGACTAATACGAGTAAAAATCTGATAAAGACCAACTATTAGAAAAATAAATGGCTTATAAATCACCTAAATTATTTAGTAGCTTGGTAGCATGTTCTCTAATTTCTATTTTCTTAATCTCTTCCATCTTATCCCAATTACGTATTGGAAAACTCATTCGATGATTTGACGAAAATTTTTCATAGTTGGTGTCAATAAAATTCCAATACAGGCTATTGAGTGGACAAGCATTTACACCAACTTTTTCTTTAACGATATAGTGGCAGCCTTTGCAATAGTCACTCATTTTGTTAACGTAATTACCGCTAGCTGCATAAGGCTTTGTTGCAATCCAACCTCCATCAGCAAAGAGTGCCATGCCCCGAGTATTGGGTAACTCAACCCATTCAATCGCGTCTATGTAGATACCTAAATACCACTCGTCCACTTGGTTAGGGGCAATTCCAGCAAGTAATGCAAAGTTGCCTGTTATCATTAGTCGTTGAATATGGTGAGCATAAGCATGCTTTAGTGATTGTGATATCGCACTTTTTAAGCATTGCATTTTAGTATTACCGTTCCAAAAGAATCCCGGTAAATTACGATTAGCGTCTAAAAAATTTTGCTCTGCATAATTTGGCATGTTAGCCCAATACATCCCTCTTACATATTCTCGCCAGCCTAAAATTTGCCTGACAAAGCCTTCAATTTGTGAAAGTGTGATTTTCCCATTAGAATTTTCATAAGCTAGCAGTGCGGTTTGAATAACTTCCATTGGTCCAAGCATTTTACAATTAATTGAAAAGCTAAGTCGTGAGTGATACAAACTCCAAGCGTACGGTGAGGCAACTGTCATGGCATCTTGAAAGTTTCCAAAATTAGGCAGTTGATGTTCACAAAAGAAACTCAGTAAAACGAGGGACTGCTCACGATTAACTGGATAAGAAATATTGTTCGATTCCTCACCAATCGTTTTAATTTTATGATTTTTTATACGTTGTAAATATTGATCTACATCGTTGTCAAATACCAAGGGTGTGGGAATTAACTTTAGATCCGATTTTTTAAATGATTTCCTGTTATTGGCGTCAAAATTCCAAGCATCACCTTCTGGTTTTGAGCCATTCATTAAAATAGAAAAACGTTTACGCATAAAGCGATAAAAGTTCTCCATTCTTACATGAGTGTCAGCTTTAAAATGATGAGGTAACTCATCGAAAGATAATAAAAAGTGCTCCGTATCAGCTTCATAAACAGATAAGCCTAGTTGATTTGATATACTACTTAATTGGTCTCGTAACCTATATTCATCTGGACGCTGAAACGTAAAGGTTTCACTTGAATATTTAGAGGTTAGTGCTTTTATTAATTCGGTAAGGTCTTGATATTTTTGAGTGTCATCAAGTGTTAAATAACAAACTCGATGCCCTTTACTTTCAAGACGTTGAGCAAAGTCGCTCATTGCAACGAAAAACGCCGTAATTTTCTGAATATGGTGCTTGGTATAGTTTGCCTCTTGATGGAGTTCAGCTATCACATAGACAACATCAGGATCGTTATGTTCGAACCAACTGTGATTTGGGTTAAGCTGATCTCCTAAAATAAGCTTGAGATGTTTTGCTTTCATGAGTTCACCTTACTTTTTAACTGTTTTTCTTTTCTAGGTTTGGACGGTTTCTTGGTCTTTCTAACGTGTTTACTTATAATGCGCTGACCTTCTTTCTTTGTATCAAATCGTTGTCTAAATCCCCACAATATGTCTCGCGCAATTTTACCTGTCTCTTTAATATCAATCATAGGTAATGGATAATTTTTACCTAAATCACATTGATAAATCTGCTGCTCCATTGGAGTGAGATCCCAAGGAGTATGGATGATTTCATCAGGAAGCTCAGATAACTCTGGCAGCCATTTTCTAATGAAGTGACCATCCTTATCTTTTTCTTGTGATTGTTTCACTGGATTATAAACCCTAATGATATTAGTGCCTGTTACGCCTGATTGCATTTGAAATTGCGGGTAATGAATACCAGGTTCAAAGTCTAAAAAATATTGAGCTAAATGCATAACACCTAAACGCCAATCCACTAATAAATGATGGCATAAAAAACTCACTAACATCGCTCTCATTCGAAAATTAATATAGCCTGTTTTTTCTAAACAGCGCATACAAGCGTCAACTAATGGGTAACCGGTTTGCGCCATTTTCCATTTTGTTAATCGCTCGTCGATACCCAGCCCCATATGAATATCTGGATAACTTAAATCACTGTAAGCTTTATTGACGGGGCGCCATTGCATTTGATGCTCACTTTCAAACTTTTGAATAAAGTGACAATGCCAATGTAATCGAGAAGCTAGTGCATCTAGTGGCCGTTTCCAACCAACCTCAGACCTTTTCATTAATATTGTTTGATAAAATTGTCTTAAACTTATGTTGCCCCAAGCTAAATAAGGTGATAACCGCGAACAACTCTTACGACTTGCCAGTGGTTTAGATATATCAAAGTGATAACTTTTACCACGAATGTTTAAAAACGATTGAAGTGTTATCGACGCCCAAGCTTCACCGCCTTTTAGCATAAATTCATTAGGTAATGACCATGATGTGGGTAACGTATGCTGAGTTAATTTGTCTAACTGATTAACATTAACAAGCATTGATGACGATAATTCAGGCTGACTCAACGGTGCGGTCATTACCTTACGCCAGTGCTTGTCCCAGTCAATTCTGTTCTTCTTGCCGCGACTTACTGCACCTGATTCACATTCATGCCAAATTATTTCGCGTTCTTTACACCATTTATCGACAGATTTATCTCGATCGAAGGTAGAAAGTAAACCTGTTTCTTCATGGCTAAATAAATAAGATATTCGAAACAAACGATTAATTTCATCAAGGCCATCAATTGCATTACCGAAATAAACATAAATACGGGTGTTATAAGGTGCTAACTGATTATTAATATCTTGAATTGATTGCCATACAAAACGCCAATGACGTTCATCGTAATGTGGGTCGTCTATTAATAAAGGTTCAAAAACATAATAAAGTAATGTTAACCCTGATTTTATTGAATCCGTTAACGGTTGATGATCGCTGATGCGTAAATCACGTTTTAACCAGACGACATTAACATCCAATTTCACATCTGGACTTACTTCTAAAACTCCAATTATGGAGTCAGTCATTATGATTAGCCACAGGCACTGGCCAGTCAGAAGCGTCCACAGAATCAAGGGGCTCACATAACAAGTTGTTTTTATTACTTTTCAAAGCCCACTTTGATTGATAACGGTTATCTGGATCAAAAAGTGCAGTTTGTTTTTCTAAATTGAAATGCCTTCCACCTCTAGGATCAACACCTACACCTGCAATATATTGCCAATTCCCCCAATTAACGGCTGCATCATAATCAATTAACTGTTCTTCAAACCAAGCGGCACCGAAACGCCAATCGACACTGAGTTCGTTCACCAAACAACTCGCAACGATTTGACGCCCTCGATTACTCAAATAACCTGTGAGTCTTAATTCATTCATACAAGCGTTAACAAGTGGATAAGGTGTATTACCTAAACACCACTTATTAAACCGCTCTGGATAAAATGTTGTTAGCGGTGGATTCTCAGCAAGCCCTTTAAATTTGTACGTTTTAGCACCCACTTTGAAATGCGACCACTGAAAGTACTCACGCCATAGAATTTCTGAAGCCAAGCATTCAGTAGAACTGTTCTTAACTCGTTCTACTTCATACTGGATAATTGAAGCCATAACTTGTCGAGGTGAAATACAGCCATAACCTAACCAGGGAGATAACTTGCTGCTACTTTTCCATCCTTCCAAATTATTTCTAACGTTCTTATAATTCAAAGGTAAATCAGAACTAAAATATCGCTCAAGGTGCTTTATGGCTGATTTCTCACCTCCATCAAATATCTGACCCTGCTTAGGTTCTTTATAAGGAGCAGTAGGTAACCATTGAGGCCTAAAGATGGTCGGTAAAGGCATAGATTTAAACATCGGAGGCAAAGCGTTAATTGCTGGAGAAATTTTAGGTATAGGCACTTCAGCGATTAATTTTTTAAACTTTGAATAACTGACCGGAAGCTCTTGAAGCTCGAAAGGTAAGGCTTCTTGCTTAAACAAAGTAAACTGTTCAACCTGCTTAACAGTGACTTGAGGAAAAGCATCACTGAGCTGAGTTATAAGATTATTTTCATAGGAGCCCGGTAAATGTGTAGTGATAACATCAGTAATATTATATTTATCACAAAGACTCGATAAGGTAGAAAATGTATCACCGTAAACAATATATAACTGTTGACCTAAATTTAATAAGCTATGATTAAAATCACTTAAGCAACTTTGTAAAAAATGCCATCGTTTATCGCCTAGAGGCTTTGATTGGAAATTGTTGGAATCAAACCACCTTTTATCAACGACGAACACGCAAAGCAGGTTTTCACTTTTACTCGCTAACTGTAGCGCTAAATTGTCATTTAATCGGAGGTCTTTAGTTACCCAGTATAAGGAACGTTTCATAGATATAATTCATATCATTAAAAAGTATCTATACGTAAATATGAATGTATTGGATCAACAGAATGAAACATCAACTTTTTCAATGAGACGTTTGCCTTTTCAGACTGACCTGAATTTATTTTATATGCTCTAAACAGAAGCCAATCGCTTGTATACTTGCACATAATTTACCCCAAGATTAGGTGTCATGTGCCAAGTTTTATTGAATAGACTATATGCCATACCTATTTCTGTAACAAAGTTCAAACCGGCGGTTGAAGCCATGCGATTCAACTCTAAAGGGGTCACAAAGGCTTGCCAATGGTGTGTACCAATGGGCAAATAACGCATAATATATTCAGCACCAACAATTCCTATAAAGTAGGAGTTTATTGTGCGATTAAGTGTCGCCATAATTACACAACCATCGACTTTACATAATTGGCTACATTGCTTCACCAACTCTTTTTGATTGGGTACATGTTCTATAACTTCTGCATTAATGACAACATCGTAACGATTTACATCGGTGGTGCTAGTGTGCTGAACATGTTCGTGACGATACTCAATATTAAGTAAAGACTTCAACGCATGCCTTTTGGCAACTTCAACACTCATTTCACTTACATCTATCCCCACGACAGTAGCTCCTGCTTTTGCCAAAGACTCACAAACTAGTCCACCACCGCAGCCCACATCTAAAATATGTAAACCTTTTAAAGAAGCGGAATTATGAGGATCACGACCATAGTGAATACATATTTGATCAATAAAATATTCCACACGTGCGCGATTAAATTCAAGGGCGGTCTTGTACTTGCCATTTGGATCCCACCAGCTATCAGCCAACTTATCAAATTTGGCAATTTCTGAATGACTAAAATTACCTGAAGGAGCACGTTCAATGCTATTATTTTGAACTGAGTTAAGTTTATCTTTGTCTAACATGGCAATGTAATCCATCTAATTTACGTTAAGTAACACAAGGCACATTTATGGACAATCAGTTAAATGTATTGGGTACAAGTATACAGTTATGTTGTAGTAATACGGGCTATACACGAAAAGGGTTTTGTTATGTACCCGAAATAGATTTCGGAAACCACAGCGTATGCGCAATTATGACCGACGAATTCCTACAATTTTCAAAAAAACAAGGCAATGATTTAATCAGTCCTAACCCAATGTTTAATTTTCCTGGCCTAAAAGCTGGTGATAAATGGTGTTTATGCACTGTACGTTGGTATCAAGCCATAGCTGCCAAAGTTGCCCCTCCCATTGTACTTGAAGCAACCAACCAAAAAGCCTTGACCGTAGTCTCGTTAGATGTTTTAAAAGCCCACGAATATAAAGGTTAGGTAGCAACCAGTGTTGATAAAATACTAGTTTGAATTGAATAAGAAATATATGAGGGTTTATAAAGTATAAGTATATATACTTCCAAGGTGCCGCAGTCGACTTTAGTTCTATACAGAGGGTGTTGTCTAGAGTAGCGCGGAGGTCTCCGGCGTGAACCATACTGATGGAGGGTAAATATTAGTTCAATAAATCAAATGAAAGGTGCTTCCAAGGTGCCGCAGTCGACTTTAGTCCTGAACACCGGGTGTTCAGGGCGGAGGTATCATTTCAACCGTAGGCTTCCCGATACGAGCCGGGCTTGCACAATAGTAAATAATCAACTTCCTTAGGTAAAACTTATCGGCTCAGGGACATAGTTAACATACAAACACCCCAGAAGACAAAACTAGTATAGCTAATTTTTTTAAGCGTATTAAGTGTTTTTTTGTAACTTGTGATTGTTTGTTTTTTTAGTGAACAGAGGTTGCTGAAATATCAGGCTTTCTTGAGATATTCTGAAGTTACGGCTTGTTTAATGGTCGTTTGAAGTAAGTCAATTTTGCTTTGCATCGCGGCACGTTCTTGTTCAAGCTCTTTACGAGCAGCTAATAAATCATGTGATAAATTAAGTGCAGTCATTACAAGTGATTGTTCAGGTGTTTTAATTGAGTTACCTTTACTGTCGTTAAGTAAACGTTGATTCAATTCTTTTGCAGCCAATAATAAAGACGATTCTTGCCCAGCAGGACATGAAATTTTTAGTCTTCTATTAGCAACTTCAACGGTAACCGAATGTTGACTCATAACAGGTTCATTCTCACAAAAACATCTTAATTAATAGTAATATATGCGTATCTCAGCACTATAGCGATGACCACTACACTATGCAAGCGTTCTCTAGGGTTTTCTCCTTTTAATCTCTAGCATCATAAAAGCGCGAATGTTAGGATAACTAGCATGAACTTACGCATTTAAATGATGATTAAAACATGTCCAACGAAACCACTTTAGACTTTGCTTCAGTGCAAGCAATTCTCACAGCTGAAAGTATTACTGCGCATGGCGCTGAATTACACGGTGTATTAACTGGCCTTGTGTGTGCTGGTTTTACCTTTGAAAGTGATGACTACATCGCAATGATTAATGATTTATTTAACAACGGTGAAGGTTTGCCTCGTGAAGTTAAGTCAACAGTTAAGTCAATGTTTGCAAAAGTATGGCACGACATTATTGATGACTCGTATAGCTTTCAATTATTGTTACCTGATGACGACGATAGTATTGTTGAACGTGGTCATGCATTAAGTGTTTGGGTACAAGGGTTTAATTTAGGCTTTGGCTTGCAGCAAAAAGACAAAGCTGTTTACTCCGAAGATGTTAAAGAAGTGCTTATTGATTTCGTTGAAATTGCTAATTTGTCAGATGAGATGGAAGAAGACGAAGATACAGAACAAGCTTACTTTGAAATAGCTGAATATGTCAGGATATCTGCATTATTGTGTTTTACTGAGCTAGGTTCGCCGCCAGAAAGTAAAAGCGCAGAAGAAACCATTCATTAATACGGCCTACATACGATATAAACTTTACTAAAACGCTGAAAAGACTTAATTGATGATAAAATCTACTCTCGTTCATAACACGCTTCTACCGTTGACAGAATTTGCTGATCGTCGCGAGACGTTTTTTTCTTTGATGCCTGAAAATTCTATTGCAATATTTTCTGCGGCCAAAGAAGTCACACGAAGTAATGATACCGAATACCCTTTCTGTCAAGATAAAAACTTTTATTATCTAACGGGTTATAACGAACCAGAGGCTATTTTAGTACTCATTAAGTCTAATGATGCAGGAATAAAACGTCAGCAAAGTGTTTTATTTAATCTTGAAAAAAACGCTCTCCAAGAAATATGGCATGGTCGAAGAGTCGGTCAAGTATTAGCGGTTGAGCAATATGGTGTAGATCAATGTTTTTCATTAGAAGAAATAGACCAACATTTACCTGATTATATAGCTAATAAAAATCAATTGTTGTTTTGCCAAGGGCATAACGAAAAATTTGATAGTCAAGTTTACGCTTGGTTAGCAAACGTTAAAGCTCAAAACCGATTAGGTATAAAAGCGCCAACGCAATTAGTTGATTGCAGAACCATTATTCAAGAAATGCGTTTGATTAAAAGTGCTGGCGAACTTGAAATTATGCGCCGTGTTAATGTTATTAGCGGCGCGGCTCACATGCGAGCAATGCAACAGTCAGCGATAGGTAAATTTGAATACCAATTAGAGGCTGAAATACTGCACGAATTTTCAAGCAATGGTGCAAGACATCCAGCTTACGGCACTATTGTCGCAGGTGGTGACAATGGTAATATTTTGCATTACACCAACAATGACGATGTGCTAAAAGATAATGAATTGATTTTGATTGATGCCGGTGGAGAGCTCAGCGGATATGCCGCAGATATTACCCGTACATTCCCCGTTAATGGCAAATTTACAAAAGAACAAAAAGAAATTTATCAACTTGTGCTTGATGCACAAAACTTAGCTATTGATGCGATAAAACCGAAAGCCACTTTTGCTGAACTGAATGTTTTAGTGAATAACTTCCTGACTACTGGTTTGCACCGCATGGGCATATTATTAGGTGATTTAACCGTTTTACTTGAAGAAAAAGCCTGTAAAAAATACTTTATTCATGGATTAGGTCATTGGTTGGGGCTTGATGTTCATGATGTGGGTGATTATCAATCGAATGAACAACGTGAGCAGTGTCGTCCTTTTGAGCAAGGTATGGTTATGACCATAGAGCCGGGCATTTATATTCCCCTTGATGATTATAGTGTTGCTGAAAAATGGCGTGGTATTGCTGTTAGAATTGAAGATAATATCGCTGTTACTGATCAAGGTCATGAAAACTTAACGGTAAATGCGCCAAAATCATTGTATGAAATAGAAAAAATAATGAGAGCGAAATAATAACGCGCTCTATGCTTAGCGAGTTTATTTGAAATTGCCGCTTCTATTTATGTTAATTACTTATTTTAACGACGAACGATAAATACTTATGACAAAACAATTTGATATCGTAATTTCAGGTGGTGGATTGTCTGGTGCTTTGATGGCGCTGAGTTTAATTGACTGTAAAAATGAAAAAGGTAAGCCTCTATCTATTGCCATCGTTGAAGCTAATCCGGTATTAAAAGATCCATCATTAACCTTCGATGATCGTGTTTTAGCGCTTTCTCATGGGACCGCAACTTATTTAAATAGTTTAGGGCTTTGGCAACAACTAAAAGAAGTTGCCGAACCCATTAAGAATATTCATATTTCTGACCGAAGCTTTTACGGTAAAGCCCGACTCTATGCTGATAATCATCAAGTAAACGCGTTAGGCTTTGTTGTTGAAATGTCATTGCTAGGACAAGCGTTATTAGAACGCTTGAAAGAAAAAAACAGATTAAGTGGAAATCTTACGTGGTTCACTCCAGATAAAATCAGTGATATTACTTGGCAAGAAAAGCATGTTGAAATCACACTTAACTCTGAAACTAAATTAAATGCAAAACTCTTATTAGCCTGCGATGGTGTTCATTCAGCTTGTCGAAAGCTCGCTAATATTTCAGTGCAAGAATCTGATTATGGGCAATCAGCATTAATAGCAAATGTTTGTACCGCAATACCTCACGACAACTTAGCCTTTGAACGTTTCACTGAAACGGGCCCTATTGCCATGTTGCCGCTTTCAAAGAATAGTGTGTCGAGTGATAGTCGTTGCTCTCTAGTTTGGACATTGCCTCCTGAGCAAGCGGATAAAATGAAGAGCCTTAACGATAAGCAATTTCAAACTGAACTTGAAAGTGCTTTTGGCAGTTGGCTTGGCGCAATAACGCATGTGGGTAAACGTGATATTTATCCCCTTAAGTTATTAATGGCAGAAGAACAGGTTTATCACCGTATGGCACTTATTGGTAATGCTTCTCATACGATTCATCCGATAGCCGGCCAAGGCTTTAACTTAGGCGTTAGAGATGTGAATCAAATGGCAGCTCTCATTAAGACCTCGTTAGATAATAATCAAGATATTGGTCAGTTTTCAGCTTTAAGTGAATATGCCTCAAAACGTAAACTAGACCATCAACAAGTTATTGGCTTAACCGATTCATTAGTCACCTTGTTTTCTAATAAGCTGCCACCATTAGTTGCTGGCCGTAATATTGGTTTGAAAGTAATGAATTATCTGTCACCGTTAAAAGATGCTCTGGTTAGAAAAACCATGGGATATTAGCGGTTAAGATACTCGAAGAATAAAACGTAAAATACAAAATAAAATAAATCAAAATTCATTTGAAAGCTAAGAAGAATAACATGCAAAAATTTGACGTATTAATTGTTGGCGGCGGCATGGTGGGTTTAACCTTAGCATTAGCTATTCGTAAGCAGACTCAACTAACGGTAGCCATTGTGGAC
>Ga0233426_10002975_pt1 | contig 13745 bp, 12 predicted proteins | sample SI_118_April2016_6_FD_179875 | JGI IMG/M metagenome (GOLD analysis project Ga0233426, IMG submission 179875) | Seawater microbial communities from Saanich Inlet, British Columbia, Canada - SI_118_April2016_10_MG | ecosystem: Environmental > Aquatic > Marine > Inlet | place: Canada: British... | reverse complement strand
TGATTAACTTTGAACAGTCCACTTTGGTCTGACGGATTACAACTGGGTTTATAGGTTTTGAAAAATCAATATTTTTTGGTAAACCTGTGTTGTCAAACTTTATTGCGTTAACCAAAATTTGTTTGCTATTTTCAATTGCTTTTAATATCGGCTCTAAGGTTTCATGCTCAGCACTACTGTACATTGTTTCATGAAAATTGGTATTATAAAAATGTGATTGTGTCGCATTAATATTAATTCCCAATTTATTTTTACTGAACTGTTCGTGCAATACTTTTTCAATCTTTTCCATAGCCCGTTTTTGTAGCTGCTTAATAGAGGAAGGAATGAAATTATAAAACAAGTATAAGGCACTAATATCAGCAGGGTTGAGTTGCTTACTCGCACTGGAGTGCCTTAAAATCCAACTTTTTTGGTTATTCGCCCCTCTTTCAATCTCAATTTCTTCTCCTAAAATGGAAACAAAAGTTGTTAGCTCATCAAGGTAGCGATACAAACTTCTTTCAGAGCAAAATATATTATCTTTCTCCAGCCATTCCTTTAATGAGCGTACTGTTAAAGGGCGCATACGAAGGCGATTATATATTTTAAGTATAATTGCTGTCTTAGTATTGTCTGCCATAACTATAAATATTATGCACAAATATACAACATCAATTGACAGTTATTGTCAAAGTGATTTAAACTCCTATTTTCCAAACCCCTTTCTCTAGAAAGGCTTCAATTGTTTGTCGTTTTGCTTTATTTATTAAGTTAGTATGAGAAATTTTATTGAACTTAGCATATTCATTTAAGGTAATGATTTTCTTTCCTTCTAAGTAAGCTAATCTTTTATGGTATGAGTTAGTAAGTGCTCTACCAACAATTCCTTCCATAATAGCTGTTTTTCCATTGGAATTAAATTCATCAAAAGCATCATAATACATTGCTCTATCAATAAACTTAATATTAATTGGAACATAGTTTTCTTTAATTAACAAAAAATTATTTAATGTTCTGCCAATTCTACCATTTCCATCAACAAAAGGGTGAATCTGCTCAAATGTTAAATGCAATTTGGCAATCCTTTTAACAATATGTTTATCATCACTAAGTTGGTAGTCAATAAGCATTTTATTCAAAGAATCCTCTATGTATTTTGGATCTAATGCAATATGATTCCCAACCCTCACCCATTCATCATCTTTCCTAAATCTACCCGCAATTTCATCTCTAATATTTGAAAGTAACATTTCATGTAACCTTAAAATCATTTCAAAATTTAGTTCTCTTTCTTTTGATACTGATGAGATATAAGTAATAACCCTTGCTAAATTTTTTGCTTCAAACAATTCTCTCTCTGAAATAAATCTATCTAAATCAATTTGCAATAAAATCTTATCCGTCTCCTCTAAACTAAGCGTACTGTTTTCAATAGCATTAGAATTATACACCTTTTCAGCTACTTCAGTTTCAGCAATTAATTGCAATAATGATTCCTTATTAAGAGATTCTTTTAGGAAGCGTTTTCTTAAAACTTTAATTGATTTATAAATTTCCAATGTCTTTGCCATAAAACAAAAATAATATATTTTTCACTATTATAGACTCTAAATCGTGAAAATCATTGTTTTTTTATGCAATTTTCACGATTATACATATAATAAAATATGTGAACTTTAGTGTCTATTTAATTTCTAGCACTAAAATAGAATACTTAAAACAACCTCCTACCAAGCACTCTAGCAGGATACCAAGAAGCTAAAACTCCAATAATTAATACGGTAATACTTACCAATACTACATCAGCAAATACAATAGCAACAGGGTAAGTATTGACAACAAAACTACCACCTCCCATACTTATAAATCCAAAGGTTTGTTGCAAGAAAGCAAGTCCTAAACCGATAGATAAACCGATAGCCATACCTAACAATATAGTTAGCATACTCTTTTTGAAAAATAGAAATTGAATATCCTGCAGAGTACAACCCAAACTCCTAAGCGTACTAATGTCTTTTTTCTTGTCCAGCATAAGCATACTAAGCGCCCCTACTATATTGAAGGTTGCAATTATCATAATAAAAGTAAGGATTAAGAAAACAGCTAGCTTTTCAGTATTCAGTATTTTGTAGAGAAAATCCTGTTGTTCTAAACGATTTTCAACTTTGTATTTATCCCCAAGAACTGTTTGCAATTTTTCTTGTAAAACTAACATCTTCCCTTCATCTTTCAGTTTTATTTCAATAGCTGAAACTTCATTGTTGCGTTCGGATAACTGCTGTATAAATAATAAAGGGGTAATAATATACTTTGCATCTACTTCAGATTGCACCCCAAAAACACCTACAGGCACTACTGATGATTGCTTAAAAGCAGTTGCAGGGTTCAATAAAGTTTTTGAATTTCTGCTGGGAACAAATACTTTCAATTGCTCAAACATAGATCCAATTCCCATGGATAAATAATAAGCAACTCCCCTACCAACAACCGCTACATTATTGCTTTCAAAATCATTAATATATTCTCCATCAACCAGTAAGGAATCAAAATTTGTCATTTGCAAATACTCCTCACTTACACCTTTTGCAGTAGCTATGTATTCTTTTTCTTGATATTTTAAGAGTACTTTTTCTTCCAACACCAAAGCGGAGGTTTCTATATCATCAACAGTAAGTAATAAGTTTTTTGCTTGTTCAGGATTAAAAGTTTTAATTTCAGCAGCAGTAATCTTTAAGTGTGGACCAAAGGAATTATACATACTAAGCACCAAATTCTCAAAACCATTAAAAACCGAAAGCACCAAAATAAGAGCAGCCGTACCAATGGCTACACCAAACAGGGAAACCCAAGAAATTATATGCACAAAACTGCTGCTTTTACTAGTTGTAAAATAGCGTTTAGCAATAAAAAATGGGAAATTCATTCGAATCTATTTTTTCAAAAGTCTATCAATTTCTTCAGCATAAGCTGCTGAATCATCCAAATGAAATTGTAATGCAGGCACTATTCGCAATTGATGTCTTACGCTCTCTCCCAGTTTTTTACGAATCATAATCGTGTTACTTTTCACTACTTTAAGTGCCTCAGCAGGATCATCAACAGGGAAAATACTTAAAAAAACATTGGCATCTGCCAGATCAGGAGAAATACGAACAATGGTTACACTCACCATAATGTTCCCTAATATCTCTTGTGCTTGTTGCTGAAAAATTACAGAAAGTTCTTTCTGAACTAAACGCGATACTTTTTTTTGTCTTGTTGATTCCATAAGTGCAAAAATACAGAATATTCCCTACTTTTGCTTCATGCATTATTTCTTCCGAATTTTAAAATACATAAAGCCTTATCTGCCCTTTGCACTGCTGAATATTCTGTTCAATATATTAAGTGTTTTATTTTCATTAGTGTCCTTAACAATGGTAATTCCATTCTTAGGAATATTATTTGAAACACAAGAAAAGGTATACAACCCACCACCATTAAGCTTTGACGCAACCACTATAAAAGACAATTTTTATGCCATCATAAGTTCCATTGTTGATGAAAAAGGAAAGGTAGAGGCCTTACTTTTTATTTGTATTTTGGTGCTAGTTACCTTCTTTTTCCGAAATCTGTTTCGTTATTTATCGCTTTACTTTTTAACACCAATTAGAAATGGAGTAGTACACGATTTGCGTATGGATTTGCACAAAAAAGTAATTTCCTTACCACTTCCTTTTTTTACTGAAAAACGAAAAGGAGATATTACGGCTCGCATGACATCTGATCTAGTAGAAATAGAATGGTCAATTATGAGCTCCTTGGAAATGATATTTAAGGACCCTTTAAATATAATTGTCTATTTAGCAACCTTAATTTTTATAAGCCCACAGCTTACCACTTTTGTTATTCTACTCCTTCCTGTAACCGGAATTATTATTGGGGTTATTGGTAGGTCATTAAAAAAATCATCTGACAGAGGGCAAAATAAAATGGGAGATTTACTATCCATCATAGATGAAAATATATCAGGACTCAGAATTATTAAAGGATTTAATGCTGAAAGCCACATCAATAAAAACTTTGAAAAAGAAAGTACCGACTACAAAAGCATCATGACAAAATTATTGAGGAAAAAAGATTTATCCTCTCCTATGAGTGAGTTTTTGAGTACTATTGTTATGGTTATCGTTATGTGGTTTGGTGGGCAGCTTGTACTAAATACTGATGGTGGACTAAATGCTCAAGAGTTTATTGGCTATATCCTTATCTTTTCACAGATTATCCCTCCTGCAAAATCATTAACTACTTCCTATTATCTTATACAAAAAGGGAGTGCTTCAGCACAAAGAGTGTATGAAATACTAGATACAGAAATTGAAATTGTTGATATAGAAAATCCTAAACAAATAAAATTACTGAATAATCAAATTGAGTTTAATAACTTAACTTTTTCTTACGAAAAACAAGAAGTATTAAAGGATATTAACTTTAGCATTGGTAAAGGAAAAATGATTGCTTTAGTAGGACAATCAGGAAGTGGAAAATCAACTTTAGCGGATTTATTGGCACGATTTTACGACATCAATCAAGGAGAAATCCTAATTGACAACAACAATATAAAAGAAATTGCGCTAACAGATTTGCGTGCCTTAATGGGAATTGTAAGTCAAGAATCTATTTTGTTTAACGATACTATTTTCAACAATATCCGTTTAGGGAATACTAACGCAAGCGAACAAGAAGTAATGGGAGCTGCCAAAATTGCTAATGCTCATGACTTTATTTTGGAAACTGAAAATGGCTACCAAACTAATATTGGCGATAGAGGTAATAAACTTTCAGGAGGACAGAAACAAAGGCTGAGCATTGCCAGAGCAATCCTAAAAAACCCTGAAATACTAATTTTGGATGAAGCTACTTCATCCTTAGATACTGAATCCGAACGCTTAGTACAGGACGCTTTAGATAAGCTAATGCACTCTCGTACATCATTAGTAATTGCACATAGACTATCCACCATACAAAATGCAGATGAAATTCTAGTATTGGATAAAGGCTGTATTATTGAAAGAGGAACGCACCAAGAATTGATTGCTCAAAACGGACACTACAAAAAGCTTTCCGACTTGCAGAGTTTTGCTTAATTATAAATTACAATCCATTAGTTAATTCCGATAAAGAAATATCTAGTGCTTTTGCTAATTGTGAAAGAATAAAAATAGACGGATTAACTTTTGCATTTTCTATGCGCTCAATAGATTGCTTATCTTTATTGCATCTCCAAGCTAATTCAGATTGAGAAATTCCTTTCTCTTTCCTAATTGACTTTATTCTGTTGCCTAAATTTAATAAAAACTCTTGCTTTTCCATTGAGATAAAATAGAGTCCCAATTTCTATACTTCACAATCAATAAAGTCAACATATATGTTGACTTTTAAGTATTTTTAGTATGTTTGTACAATTAATCATTAAACAATCAAAATTATGAAGAAATTAATTTTAGTTTCATTTATGCTATTTACAGTAAGTTTATGCTACTCTCAAAGTGCTAATAGTAGAAGAGTAATTGCAAATACACTAAGTGGTTCTTTAGGGTCAGGAAATTATTGCAATTCTTTTGGTGATCAAGACTTAATGTTAGTTTTTAAAGGACAAGATTTTGATTCTTATTTAGAATTAGTTGTTTTTATGAGAGAAGCTGGCTGGTCAACTTTTAAAGCCTTATTTGATGATTATGGATTTCTATACATTTGTTTTAAATCAGGAGAAATTGACAAATGTTATTCTCGTTCCGAAATCTATTCTCTTATAAATAGTTAAAATAATTAACTTCTTTTCAAGAAGAATTTAATACAAGAAATTATTATAAGGATACCTTACCTCATGTAATTGCTTTATCTTGTTATAAAGTACATCTTTCAACTCATCAAAATGAGTTTTATTTAAGGCAGAAATAAACATAGTCTCTCCCTCTAATTTTGCCATCCAAGTTTTCTGTAATTCTTCTAAGGATATATTTTCAGGCAATATAGGAGTTAAATCATCTTCCTCTTTTGGAGTAAAAGTATAGGCATCAATTTTATTGAAAACAATTAAAGTAGGTTTATCCGTTACCCCAAGTTCAATAATTGTTTTGTTTACCGTTTCTAACTGATCATCAAAATTAGGGTTAGAAATATCTACAACATGTACCAATAAATCCGATTCACGCACCTCATCCAAAGTAGATTTAAAACTTTCTACAAGCTGATGAGGGAGCTTACGAATAAACCCAACCGTATCAGTTAATAAAAAAGGTAAGTTCCCAATTACTACTTTACGCACAGTAGTATCCAGTGTAGCAAATAATTTATTTTCTGCAAATATATCTGATTTAGCTAAGGTATTCATTAAGGTTGATTTCCCTGCATTGGTATAACCAACCAAGGCAACTCGTATCATATCCTGCCTCCCTTTCCTACGCGTAAAACTTTGCTTATCAATTTTTTCTAACTTCTTTTTTAAAAGTGCAATTTTATCTTTAATAATCCTTCTATCGGTTTCAATCTGTGTTTCCCCAGGACCTCTCATTCCAATTCCCCCTTTTTGTCTTTCAAGGTGAGTCCACATTCTTGTTAACCTAGGTAATAGGTATTGATATTGGGCTAACTCCACTTGTGTACGGGCTTGGGCAGTTTGGGCACGGCTCGCAAAAATATCTAATATCAGATTACTTCTATCCAACACTTTAGTTTCTTCACCAAAAATACGCTCAATATTTCTTATTTGAGATGGATTTAAATCATCATCAAAAATAATCAGTTTGATTTCCTCCTCTTCAGCAAACAGGCGTACTTCTTCAATTTTTCCTTTTCCTAAAAATGTTTTATTATCTGGGTGAGGTAATTTTTGAGTAAAATTTCTGACTGGTTTTGCTCCTGCCGTATCGGCTAAAAAAGCCAATTCATCCAAATATTCGTACGCTTGTTCTTGCGTAACATCAGGAGTTATTAAGCCTATAAGTATTGCTCTTTCCAATTGTATTTTTAAAATAATTTATCCCAAGGAGTTCTTAATGCAATAAGCACTAAAGCAGCCGTAAAATATGTAAATATTATTTTACTACCTCCTCTATTATCTTCTGTTTTCTTTGCTTTTACTTTTCCAATTGTGATAAGTGCCACAGCAATTATCATCATTAAAGGATGTTCAACCGTTACAAATCTATTTGCTGCTTCTCCCATATGAATTCCTGCTGCTGAAATAAAGTTGATCAATAAAACTAACCCTAGCAAAAGTTGAATGTGAGCAAATATTAAAGTAAGAGTAAGAAAAATATCTTTTTTAACATTTGGTATTTTATATAATCCTGCTCTTACTATTGAAATAATCAAAACAATAAAAAATAAAAATGGTAAATAGTGGTGTAAATGCAAAAGTCCAGTTGACATAATATCTGTTTTTAGTTAGTGATAGCAAAGAAACAAATTATATCATAAAATTTTGGTACTTTCACGGCTTTATTATTACAGCTTACCAAATGAGATTACAATTTACTATCCTTTTTGCTCTCCTTAGTTTTTACTCCCTTTTAGGGCAAGAAACTTTTCCTGTTAATGGAGTAGCTCAAAACTTTGAACCTATCCATGCATTTACTAATGCTCATATTATTTTAAGTCCTAATGCTGAGTTAGAAAATGGAACACTTATAATACAAGGGAAACGAATTATTGCAGTGGACAGCAATTTGAATATTCCAAATGGGGCAATTACTCATGATTTGAATGGCGATTATATTTACCCATCATTCATTGATTTACATTCGGATTATGGCTTGCCAAAGGCAAAAAGAGGTCAATATAATTATCGTCCACAATACGAAAGTAATAAAGCAGGTGCTTACCATTGGAATGAAGCAATTCACCCAGAAATAGATGCAAATACCAATTTTATTGCCAATAAAAAAGCAGCTAACACTTACCTTAAAAATGGTTTTGGGACAGTACTTTCACACCATCAAGATGGAATACTAAGAGGGACTGGTTGTTTGGTACTCCTTTCTGAAAAAAGCGAACAAGAAGACATTATATTGCCACAAGCTACAAGTCATTTTTCTTTTAGCAAAGGGGTGTCTAGGCAAAAAAATCCTTCTTCTTTAATGGGAAGTATTGCCTTAATAAGGCAAACATTTTTGGATGCTGAATGGTATGCAACACAAGAAAATCAAACTAACATTTCCTATGCTGCAGTAAATAAAAACCAAGAATTACCTCATATTTTTAGCATTAATAATGAGCTAGATTATAGCCGAGTGTATAAAATAGCTGATGAGTTTGAAATTGACTTTATCATAAAAGGAAACGGAAAAGAATACAGTAGAATTGAGGAAGTAGCTGCTACTGAATTTCCAGTAATTATTCCACTTAACTTCCCTAATTCATATGATGTAAGCAACCCTGAAACTGCAGAATGGATTAGCTTACATAAATTAAAAGATTGGGAAACTGCACCTTTCAACCCTGCAATACTAGCAAAAAATGAAATTGAATTTTGCATTACTTCATCTGGCCTAGACAAAGAAAGTGATTTCATAACTAACCTACGATTAGCCATTACAAAAGGACTTAGCAAAGAAGATGCGCTAGCTGCTCTTACCACTACTCCTGCCCAGCTTATTGCAATGGATGAAAAAATAGGAAGCCTAGAAAGTGGAAAACTAGCGAACTTCTTTATTGCATCAAAAGATATTTTTGAAAACGGAAAAATTTATGAAAACTGGACTGCAGGAGAAAAACACAGTATTAATAAAAAACAAGAAATTGACATAAGAGGGTATTATACTTTAAGTACTACTGATTTTGATAACAAAATGGTTTCTATTGAAGGGAGTAAAGAAAAACCAAAAGCAACTATTTTTGCTTTAGACTCAGTTACTCTACCAACTATTCTAGAAGAAAAAAATATTACAATGAATACCAAAAATGGAACATTTAGAGCTTCCGCTAAATTCAATAAAGGAACTATAAAAGGACAATATCAAGATAGCCTTGGCGTGTACCACAGCTTTAATCTGCAAAGAGATTCCCTTTTTATTGAAGATAAAAAAGATTTTGCTTTAAGCATTGATAGTATTATTCCTACTGTTTGGCTCCCTAACAAAGCACATGGTTTTATAAGTCCTCCTACTGCTGAAAACATTATTTTCAGAAATGCTACTGTTTGGACAAACGAACAAGAAGGAATTTTAGAAAATACTGATGTTGCAATACAAAACGGACAAATTATTGCCATTGGAAAAAATTTGGATGAGTTAATTATTTTTCCTGCAACTGTAAAAATTACGCAAATAAACGCAACAGGCAAACACCTTACTTGTGGAATAATTGACGAACATTCTCACATTGCAATTAGCAGAGGAGTAAATGAAGGTAGCCAATCAGTAAGTGCTGAAGTGAGGATTGGAGATGTAATTAATCCGAATGACCATAATATTTATCGTCAACTTTCAGGAGGTACTGTTGCCTCACAGCTTTTACACGGTTCTGCAAACCCTATTGGTGGGCAATCTGCAATGGTTAAGTTAAGATGGGGAAGCTCAGCAGAACAAATGAAAGTAGAAAATGCAGATGGATTCATCAAATTTGCTCTTGGAGAAAATGTAAAGCAAAGTAATTGGGGGAATTTTGAACGCATCCGTTTTCCACAAACTCGTATGGGAGTGGAACAAGTATTCTATGATGCTTTTTATCGAGCAAGAGCCTACCAAAAACAATGGCAGGAATTTAATACTCTTAGCACAAAGGATAAAAGAAAAACAACCCCTCCAAGAGAAGATTTAGAACTTAATGCTCTGGTAGAAATCTTAAATTCTGAACGCTTTATTACTTGTCATTCCTACATACAATCCGAAATAAATATGCTTATGCATGTTGGGGATTCTATGGGCTTTACCGTTAATACTTTTACCCATATTTTAGAAGGCTACAAAGTAGCTGAAAAGATGAAAAAACATGGAGCAGGTGGCTCTACTTTCTCGGATTGGTGGGCCTATAAATTTGAGGTAAATGATGCAATTCCTCATAATGCTAATTTACTTCATAATGCTGGAGTAGTAACTGCAATTAACTCTGATGATGCCGAGATGGGAAGAAGGCTAAACCAAGAAGCTGCAAAGGCAATAAAATATGGAGGCACTTCAGAAGAAGCTGCTTGGAAGATGGTAACTCTAAATCCTGCAAAACTTTTACATATTAATGATAAAATGGGAAGTATTAAAATTGGAAAAGATGCAGACATTGTACTTTGGGCAGATAATCCGCTATCTATTTACGCAAAAGTGATACAAACTTATGTAGATGGAAAATTAATGTTTGATGTTGAAATTGACAAGCAACTAAGAAAAAGAGATCGTTTAGAACGCATGCGCATCATTCAAAAAATGAGTGAAGATAAAACTGGAGGTAAAAAACAAAGACCACAACATACTACTGAAAAATTATACCATTGTGATACTGAATATGATGAATAAAAAATACTTACACCTACTTTTTACAGCATTGATTACAATAACTGTAAATGCCCAAAAACCAATACTATTCATGGGAGCAACTGCCCATTTGGGTAATGGAGAAAAAATTGAAAATGCAGCCATTAGTATGCTTAATGGTAAAATTGAATTGGTTGCTGATGCTTCAATTATTCGAATTGACCCAAGTGCTTTTGACACCATTTACCGAGTACATGGCAAGCACCTATATCCTGCATTTATTGTACCCAACACTACCTTAGGAATTACTGAAATTGATGCCGTTCGTGCATCAAATGATTATGATGAAACTGGAGCAATTAATCCTAATGTACGCTCACTTATTGCTTATAACACTGATTCTAAAATAGCTAAAACAGTAAGGAGTAATGGTGTACTTATTGCACAAGTAACTCCAAGAGGCGGAACAATTTCTGGACAATCATCAGTAATGCATTTAGATGGTTGGAACTGGGAGGATGCAGCTTTAAGAACTGATGACGGAATACACTTGAACTGGCCTTCCTCATTTTACCAAAGTGGTTGGTGGGCAGAGCCTGGTACAACCAAAGAAAACAAAGAATATAACGAGAGTATTACTAAGTTAAAACACTTTTTTAAGAAAGCAAATGCGTATGCCAAGTATTCTAACTTAATGGACTTACAAATGGAGAGCATGAAAGGATTGTTTAACGGAAATAAAACGCTTTATATTCACGCAAATAATGCAAACGACATGTTAGATGCCATTTCATTTTCAAATGATTTTTCAATTACTAAAACAGTAATTATTGGAGCGGAAGATGCACTTAAAATTGTAGATGCAATAAAAGAAAATGATATCTCTCTTATCCTTAATAGAGTCCATAGATTACCTAGTAAAGTAGGCAGCCCAGTGGATGAGCCTTTTACTCAAGCTGCAAAATTACAGGATGCAGGAATATTATTCTGCCTAAGTTATGAAGGAGAAATGGAAGCCATGGGGGCAAGAAACTTACCCTTTAGTGCAGGTACTGCTGTAGCACATGGTTTGGATTACGAAAAAGCAATCAGCAGTATCACCTTAAATACTGCACAAATTCTTGGAATAGATCACTATTGTGGTTCTATTGAAAAAGGAAAAGATGCTACCTTTTTTATTAGTAGTGGTGATGCACTTGATATGCGCACAAACAATGTAGAAAAAGCCTACATACAAGGCATTGCTGTTGACCTAAACAATCATCAAAAAGAGCTCTTTAATAAATATAAAAACCGATAATTAATTTACTGTATATTTGTAAAAATTTAAACGCCATGAAAAAAATATTACTCGTACTTACGCTTACTACTTTAATCTTTGCTTGTAAAAAAGAAGATGATAAACCTACCACTACTACACCAACCAAAGTGGAAGGATGTATGGATACACTTGCTATAAACTTTGACCCAGCAGCTACTGAGGATGATGGTTCTTGTCAATATGCTATTATAGCAGGCTGTATGGATACCTTAGCTATAAACTATAATCCAGAAGCAACTGAAGATGATGGGTCTTGTGAATACCTACCTACTGAATTAAAATTATCTAGCATTACAGTTAATTCAATGCCTATGACTAACAATGGGGCTAATTGGGATGTTGGAGTTTTCGGATTAGAAAATCCAGATGTTTTTTATGTTCTGAAACAAGGAGCTGGTGATATTGTTTCGTCAACATCTCAAGACAATATTGATGCATGTCCAATATCATTTACTGAGAACTTACCTTACACGATAACTGATTTATCTCAAGAGTATACTATAGAACTTTATGATAATGATCAGATTGGAGGATTAGGAGAGAATGAGCTTATTGGATCCTGTAGCTTTATCCCAAATAATTTTATTACTGTTGGAGGTGATGAAATCAACATCACAAATAATGGAATAGATATGACTTTAGCTATTCAATGGATTCAATAAGATAATTACTTTTTCCAAACTAACTTCTTGCCAAAGCCCAATTTATTGTGGGTCATTTTGATAAAGCTGAGTGGCATAGCCCAAAGGTATAATTCCATATTTTCTGCATAAGGAAATGCTTTAAGGTATTGCTCTTTTGCAATTTCCAATTCCTCTATTTTCAACTCTTGAATTCTACCTAACAATTGTACGCCTTGTATTTTGCTAATCTCTTTTGTTTCTAAAGCGATTGTACCTGCCACATTTGGGTTAGCAATAAAATCCTGAGCATGTTTGGTTTTGGTATCAGAAGAAAAAATAAGTTGATTGTTTAGTTCATCATAAACATAAAATACATTACAACAATAAGGAGTATTGTTTTGGCTAGTTGCCAAAGTCAGCAAATGATGTTCATTAATGAAATCTATAATCTGCTGATTAATCAGCATTATTAATATCCAATATTTTTCCTTACTCTTTGCAAAACTTCTTTGGCAATCACCTTTGCTTTGGCTGCTCCTTTTTCAAGCTCAGCATCAATAATTGCTTTATTTTCCATTAGGTGGTTGAATTTTTCACGCTCTGCTGAAAATTTATTGCAAATCAATTCAAACAATTCCTGTTTTGCATGACCAAAACCATAATTACCGCCTGAATATTTATCACATAAAGCCTGAGCTTGCTGTTCAGTAGAAAGTAATTTATATATTTTATAAATATTACAAATTGTAGCATCCTTAGAATCTTTCATAGGGGTAGAATCTGTTTTAATACCCATAATTTGTTTTCTCAGTTTTTTATCCGACTGAAAAATATCAATGAAATTATTATACGATTTACTCATTTTTTGTCCATCTGTACCAGGTACTATCATCACTCTTTCATCTACCTTAGTCTCAGGCAACACAAATGAATTCGGGTATTTATGATTAAACCTTGAAGCTATATCTCTAGTAATTTCCAAATGCTGAACTTGGTCCTTTCCTACAGGAACAATATTAGCATCATATAATAAAATATCAGCTGCCATAAGTACAGGGTAAGTAAAAAGGCCTGTATTTACTTCTGATAATCTATCTGATTTATCCTTGAAAGAATGTGCCAATTGAAGTCTCTGGTAAGGAGCAAAGCAATTCAAATACCAAGTTAGCTCACAAACCTCAGCTACATCTGATTGACGATAAAACAGGTTTTTATCTGTATCAAAACCAAAAGCAAGCCAAGCGGCAGCAGTAGCATAGGTGTTTTCTCTTAATTGTTGAGCATCTCTAATGGTGGTAAAAGAGTGTAAATCAGCAATAAAAAAGAAACTTTCATTTGTTTTATCTTTCGAAAGTTCAATTGCTGGAATAA
>Ga0233426_10002974_pt1 | contig 13746 bp, 11 predicted proteins | sample SI_118_April2016_6_FD_179875 | JGI IMG/M metagenome (GOLD analysis project Ga0233426, IMG submission 179875) | Seawater microbial communities from Saanich Inlet, British Columbia, Canada - SI_118_April2016_10_MG | ecosystem: Environmental > Aquatic > Marine > Inlet | place: Canada: British... | reverse complement strand
TTAAGTTTGATTTACGGTGATAATTTAAAGCGCGCTTCGTTGCTAGAAGTTTCAACCGAAAATGAATTAAACCCTGAGATTTTAAAAAGATATTTTAAACGATTAAAAAAATAATAATATGTCGGAAAGAAAGTGGGCGTCCATTAAGAACTATGAAGATATTAAATTCGAGTTTTTCGAAGGAGTTGCGAAGATTACAATAAACAGACCTGAAGTATATAACGCATTCAGACCTGAGACTACAAATGAAATGCTTGAAGCAATTGACATTTGTAGAGAAAGACAAGACGTTAGTGTTGTTGTATTCACAGGAGCAGGAGATAAAGCATTTTGTTCAGGTGGTGATCAAAACGTAAAAGGAGTTGGTGGATACATCGGACAAGATGGTGTTCCTAGATTAAATATTTTAGACCTGCACAAGAAAATCAGATCGTTGCCTAAGCCAGTAATCGCAATGGTTAACGGTTATGCAATTGGAGGAGGACATGTGTTACACGTAGTTTGTGATTTAACAATTGCGAGTGATAATGCGAAGTTCGGACAAACGGGACCTAAAGTTGGATCATTCGACGGAGGTTTTGGAAGTAGTTATTTAGCAAGACAAGTCGGTCAAAAGAAAGCTAGAGAAATTTGGTTCTTATGTGAACAATATACAGCTGCTGAAGCGGAAGCAATGGGAATGGTAAATAAAGTTGTACCGTTTGCTGAACTTGAAGACACAACAATCGAATGGTGTAAAACCATCATGAAAAGAAGTCCATTAGCTTTAAGAATGATTAAAGCGAGTTTAAATGCAGAGTTAGATGGACAACAAGGAATAATGGAATTAGCAGGTAATGCGACGTTACTTTATTACTTAACTGAAGAAGCTCAAGAAGGAAAACACGCCTTTTTAGAAAAACGTGATCCTGACTTTCAGAAATACCCTAAGTTTCCTTGATACAAAAGCATTTTGCTGTAATTAATGAGGGATTAAATATGATTTTTAAGACCAAGGCATTGCAATTAGTCGCAATGCCCTAGTTTTACACAAGAATTAGCTAGATTTACATTTATTTAGTTGGGTGATTATGATGAAAGATTGGATAAAGGCATTTAGGCTTCGTACGCTTCCATTAGCTTTTTCGAGTATAATTACTGGGACAGCAATAGCTATTGAACATTTTGATGTTGTGATATTTATATTGGCTATTTTAACTACTTTATTTCTTCAGATTCTTTCAAACCTTTCTAATGATTATGGTGATGCAGAAAAAGGGACAGATAATGAAAATAGAGTAGGACCAGAGCGAGCAATTCAATCGGGGGCTATTTCGAAACGCCAAATGAAAAAAGCAATCATCATTTTTGTGATTTTATCCTTTTCTTTTGGTGTCTCTTTGGTAGCTTATTCTATGAGGAATACTAATATTGTTTACACTTTGGCTTTGATAATTACTGGAATATTATGCATTGTTGCAGCTATTAAATATACTGCAGGAAAAAAGGCTTACGGATATAGAGGGCTTGGTGATTTGTTCGTTTTTATCTTCTTCGGATTAATAGGTGTTTTAGGTTCTGAATTCTTGTATACAACATCATTCGAATTATCTAGCCTTTTGCCAGCAATAACTATAGGTTTGTTTTCAGCTGCGGTTTTGAACTTGAATAATATGCGTGATTGGGAGAATGATAAGGCTTCCCAAAAGAATACACTAGTTGTTAAGGTTGGTTTACCGCAGGCAAAAAAGTATCATTTTACTATTTTAGTTATTGGGATCGTTGCATCAATTACTTTTGTTTTGCAATTAGAGTTTAGATTAATAGAGTTAGCTTTTGTAGTTGCTTTTATCCCAGTTGTTTTACATTTAAGAAGAGTTGCTGAAATACACGAGAATCCAACTAAGTTTGACCCTGAGCTAAAAAAAGTTGCATTATCTACTTTTCTGTTTTCATTATTGTTTTTGTTGTCAGCTATAGTATAATAATGAGGGTCATTCCTTTTTAATTTGATTATTTAGTAACTTAAATTGTTTTGAGAAACGTATTTATTTTCGAAAATATGAATTAATTTAGATTACACATTACAAAGCACTCATGTAAATGAAAAATTTCGCATTAATTGGAGCTTCAGGTTATATAGCTCCAAGACACTATAAAGCAATTAAAGAGACAGGTAGTAATATGCTAGCGGCCTATGATCCTTTTGACAGTGTTGGTGTAATCGACAGCTACTTTCCAAAGGCAGATTTTTTTACTGAATTTGAAAGATTTGACCGCCATGTTGACAAATTGAAAAGAGTTGGTAGTGGAATTGATTATGTTTCTGTTTGTTCGCCAAACTATTTACATGATTCCCATATTAGATTTGGTTTAAAAGCCGGTGCTAATGTAATCTCAGAAAAACCACTTGTTTTAAACCCATGGAACCTTGAGGGGTTAATGGATCTTGAAAAAGAAACAGGTCAAAACGTATATAATATATTGCAGTTACGACTACACGATAGTATTATTGCATTGAAAAAAAGAGTTGACGAAGCTCCGAAAGATAAAATTTTTGATTTTGATTTAACCTACATTACTTCAAGAGGAAAGTGGTACTACACAAGTTGGAAAGGTGATGCACAAAAGTCAGGTGGTATTGCAACTAATATTGGTGTTCACTTCTTTGATATGCTTTCTTGGATTTTTGGAGCGATAAAAAAGAGTGCTGTGCATGTACATACGCACGATAGAGCTGCTGGATATTTTGAATTTGACAGAGCTAGGGTAAGATGGTTTCTTAGTATTAATGGAGATACTTTACCTGCTCATATTAAAGAGACAGGTAAAACTACGTATAGGAGCATGATGCTTGAAGGTGAAGAAATTGAATTTAGTAACGGCTTTACTGATCTTCATACTGAGAGTTATAAAAATATTTTAGATGGGAAAGGCTACCGAATAAGTGAGGCTTTAAATGCAATTAGGATAGTTCACGATATTAGAAATTCAAAACCTATTGGTTTAGTTGGTGAATATCATCCATTTGCAAAAGGAAATATTGTCGAACATCCTTTTTCTCATAAGAGATAAATTTATAGAGATAAATTTATTGTTTTATGGAACTTTTCTGTCTTATTTTTAAATACTGGATGAACAGGTTGCCGTTGTTAACAGCACTTCTTTTCATTATTTTCAATTTTCTCATATATACGCCCTATTTTTACGAGAGTTTTTCGGTAGGGTTCTCAATGGATACCTTTGATTATTTGGCGTTTGCCGAACGGATTAATTCAGGTGAGATTCCGGTCGTAGATCTTGTTATTGATCTTCCCATTGGATACCCTCTTCTGCTTGCCTTATTTAATGGTTTAGGTTCTGAAATTTTAATTGTTTTCCAATTTTTTTTCTATTTCATTTCATGTGTGTTATTACTTTATGAATCTTTTAAGTTTAAGAAAAGCTTCGGGTTGTCCGTGTTTTTGGGGTTGTTATTGTTTTCGGTTTTGCCAATTACGATTAAGTATAATTTGTCATTACATGTCGAATCAATTTTTACTACATCTGTTGTTCTTTTAGTTACAAGCTTACTTTACTATATTAGAACGAAAAATTTAAAATCTGTATTCTTTTTAGTTTGCTCATTTTTACTTTGTGTTTTAATAAGGTCAAATGGCTTTTTATTATTTCCTGTATTCTTGATTTTTCTGTATGATAAAGAAAAAGTGATAAGAAATTTAGTCGTTCTTTTTCTTGGAGTACTCTTAAATATGAGTTTAAATTATCACTATAAGGACAAATTTGCATTTGGTGACTGGGATAGAATGGAAAAAATTACTACTAGTTTTTTTGATGAGAATCCAGATGGAAAAGTAGTGAAAGTAAATAAAAACAGTAAGAAAGAAATGTACGAGGCTTACTTGATTTCTTACTTTAAAGAACAACCATCATTTTATTATTCACTAATAAAAAATAATAAGGTTAAACGTGAACGATATTTTTTTGATGACACTTCTTCACCAAAGTGTTTTGACAATAAAGTTCTTATCTCTACTCTTTCCCCTACTTTTGAATTTTATTCGAGAGAGTTTGTTTTAAGTAAATATCTTTCAAGCAGAGAGTTTAATTTGAACGAAAAATTTACGATGTCATTCTTTTCTCATGTAATATATAAGATAACTTTTCACTTAGGATTATATCCATTACTTTTTATTTCTTTCGTTTTTTTATTTTTCAGAATAATATGTCAGTTTTTTATGAATTGTAAAAATGAGAGAAATTTTTCATTTTTAATTATTCTTCAATTTGTAATCGCAATGATTATACTATTACCTTTTATGAACAGTAGGCCGCAAATTAGATACCTACATGTATTAAATTTTATAGTCTGTATTTTTGGGGTGTTTCAAATATGGTCATTAATAATTTATCTTAAAAAGAAATTGAAATCTTAAATTTTTCTTGTTCATCGGATTGATGATCTATTTGATTAAACAAGTTGTTTTGAGGAAGGAAGCAAACAAGATAGGTTTTGGCTGCTTTATACTGTTGTCATTTTATCTACAGGTATGTTTTGGTTGTAGAAGTTTCAATTATTTCCGCCTGGATATTCTTGTTTTTAAACTACTTTAACGGTAACACAATAAGGGCCTTAAAAAGTCTTTTTGGTAAACCTTAAGAAAAGTATGATTTTGATTTAAGAGTATTAAATCCTTAATTAATATTGAAATATATTAATTAAGGATTTAATACTCTTAAAAATATTTAAAAACGATTACCTTAGTAATTGGTTTGTTTAACTAGGGTTTAAATATATTTTCTGTATTATGATTAATGGAAAAAAAGTTGCGGTTGTCGTTCCTTCATACAATGAAGCAGAGCAAATAGGAATGGTGATAGAAACTATGCCTAATTTTGTTGATAGAATAATCATTGTAAATGACTGCTCTAAAGACAATATGGGGGAAGTTGTTCAGTCCTATATTAACGATACCAAATATAATGAAACCTCTGTAGGAATAATAGATTCTACTAAAAGTGACTTTGTTATCGATAAGTATAATTATTTATATGCTGATAAAGTAATACATGACCAAAATAAGGCTGAGAAAGTTTTATTTAACCCATCTAAAATTTTCAACCTTCAACCAGACAACGATAGAATTATATTAATTAATCATACTGTTAATGGAGGTGTTGGAGCTGCCATATCTACAGGTTACAAGTGGTGTAAAGACAACGACATAGATTGTACAGCTGTAATGGCGGGGGACGGACAAATGGATCCAGGAGAATTAGAAGGGTTGTGTTTACCTGTAATCAATGAAGATGTTGATTATGTAAAAGGTAACCGATTAAAACATGCAAGTTCATGGTTAGTAATTCCTAAGACTCGTTTTTTCGGAAATAGTGCATTATCAATGATGAATAAACTAGCGTCGGGTTATTGGAATATATCTGATACTCAAACTGGTTATACGACTATTTCAAATAGAGCATTGAATAAGATTAGGATTCATAATATTTACAAGAGTTATGGAATGCCTAACGATTTATTGGTGAAATTAAACATTGCAGATTGCTCAATTAGAGAAATTACGATTAAGCCAGTATATAACGTAGGAGAGGAGTCAAAAATGAAAGTATTCAAGGTTATACCTAGAGTTTCATATCTCCTTCTGAAGTCGTTTTATAAAAGATTATGGATTAAGTATTTTTTAAAAGACTTTCATCCAATATTCTTACTTTATAATCTATCAATGATTTTAGGGGTGATTCAATTACCTTATCTATATAAAATCATTAAGAGTTTTATCACTGCCTCGAAATTGAGCTACGAACCACTTCTAGCATTCTTATTCTTGTCAGTTTTTTCTTTTTTCTCTTTTATCTTTGCAATGTGGATGGATATCCAAGCGAATCAAAAATTGTATAAATAGTATGTGCGGGATTTTTGGATTTTTACATCCTCAAGATAAGAAAGTATTACCTGGAGTAATTAAGTCTCTGTATAAGCTTTCGGATAATCGAGGTAAGGAGGCTTCAGGTTTTTGCTTGAGTACACCTAAGGAATTAATTTATTATAAAACTCCATTTTCAGGAACCAAACTTATTAAAGGAAAAGCTTTTAGTGAGTTGATAGAGAATAATCAAGATGATTTTTCGATAATTGGACATTCGAGGTTAGTAACTGATGGTTACGAGCATGAAGATGAGAATAACCAACCTGTAGTAACTAATAAAACAATTGCGGTTCACAATGGTATTATTGTAAATCATAATGAAATTTGGGATAAGTACTTTGACAAAAGTGAAAGAACTTCAATTCTAGATAGTTTAGTTATTACCGCTTTAGGAGATCGTTTTGCGAGAAAGGAGTTGAATACAGCTCAGTTTTTAAAAACTTTATTTGCTGAGGTAAAAGGAGTTTTCAATACCGCATTATTTCTTAATAACCAAGAGTCTTGTGTCTTAGCCTCTAACAATGGTTCATTATATTATTGCAAAGACAACAAAGGTCAATTGGTATTTGCTTCAGAGAAGTTTATTTTAAGAGAGGTACTAAAAGAGTTTCCAAACTTAAAATTTACAGATTCAGATATTAATCAACTTAAGCCAGGTTGGGTATTAGTTCATTCTAAAGAAGAAACTTACCTAAATCATATTGACAAAGTTGAAGAAATAAAAAGCTACACGATTGATTCTGAAAAATCAATTAAAAAAATATCAGGTAAAAAGTACGAGCTAGGAACACCTGCAATTAACACTAGTATGGAATACTCTAAAAAAGGGATTTCAAACAGTTTTAAAGCTCATTTAGCTAATTGCGAAGAAAGAATTAAAGGACTGAAGCGTTGCTCAAAATGCTTATTACCTGAAACATTCCCTTTTATCACTTATGATAAGGTAGGTGAATGTAATTACTGTAAAGGTTACTCAAAGAATATAGTTACTGATATTTCTGAGTTTGAAGATGTTTTATCAAAAAGTACAGCTAAAAACAATATTGAATCAAACTGTTTAGTGCCATTTAGTGGAGGAAGAGATAGTAGTTATGCTCTTCACTATATTGTTAAAGAAATGGGCTTAAAACCTATGGCTTTCTCATACGACTGGGGTATGTTAACAGATTTATCTAGACGTAATCAGGCATTAATGTGTGGTGAACTAGGGGTAGAGCATGTATTGATCTCAGCGGATATTCGAAAGAAGAGAAAGAACATTAACAAGAACGTCTCTGCATGGTTGAAAAGACCGTCGTTAGGAACGATTCCATTGTTTATGGCTGGTGATAAACAATACTTCTATTATGCTAATTTATTGATGGAGCAAAATGGATTAGATGTTTCAGTAATGGGTGAGAATATGCTTGAAACCACAATGTTTAAGAGTGGGTTTTGCGGTATTAAACCAAAATTTGAAAAAGGCCATACTTATAGTTTATCCACAATGGATAAATTGAAAATGATGGGATTTTATGGAAAGGAGTATTTGTTGAATCCAGCTTATATTAATTCGTCAATACTTGATACATTAGATGCTTTTAAGTCTTATTATGTAATGAGCCACAAAAATGTTAACTTGTTTGATTACATGACGTGGGACGAAAATGTGGTTAATGATACCCTTTTAGGAACTTACAATTGGGAGACTGATCCTGAAACAGACTCTACTTGGAGAATTGGAGATGGAACAGCTGCTTTTTATAATTATATCTATTTTGTAGTTGCCGGTTTTACAGAGAACGATACATTTAGATCTAATCAAATTAGAGAAGGACAAATTACTAGAGAGGAAGGTTTGGCATTGATTGCAAAAGAGAATAACCCTCGTTGGAATTCAATTCAATGGTATTGTAATACAATAGGAATTGATTGGGAGGATGCATTGAAGGTAATTAACGACATTCCTAAATTGTTTAAATAAGTTGAAGGAAGGAGTAAGTAAAATGTTTTACATTTCGAGCTATGCCTTAAGCGGTGGCAGCTCGTTTCTTGCTTTATTCATTGCTAGTTTAACGATAGATCAAGGTGACTTTGGTGTTTTGTCACTAATTGTATCAATTCAATATTTTACATCTCAATTTTCTTGCCTAGGATTACAGTTTTCGGCTCTGTATTATGAGTCGAAGAATGATGGCGGAAATTACTTCGTAAATCATTATTTGAATATTTCACTTTTATCAATACTTGTTGGAGTAATTCTATACTTCACTTATGATTATGTCTTTGTGCATTTCTCACAAAGGTTACTGGAATTTAAAATCTACATAATTCTTGTGTCATATCTAATGGCCGGGAATAAAGTATTCATGGCCTCTCTTAACGGGGCTAAGAGGTTTACGTTTTTGAGTGTTTTACATTGTTTGAAAGGTGCTGTTACGATGTTTGGAATTGGTTATTGTTTTTGGCTTGAATCACCTATAAAAGATTATGTTTATTACGTGTTTTTACTCCCCGAATTACTACTCTATTTGGTATACTCTTTTATCTCATTTAAGCAAATTTATTTGTTTAAACTGGTTAGTTTTAAAGATGTGTTACTATCCGATATTAGGTTTGGTTTTAAATCGTTTTGGGGTGCTATATTCTTAGAGAGTAATACCAAGGTCGACTTGTTTTTTGTGTCTTATTTCTACTCTGATTCCATTAGTGGTATATACGGTTTTATAAGTATATTCTCTGATGTAGTGCTACAATTTACAACGGTAATGAGGAATTTGTTTAATCCTGAATTTACAGCTATATCTGAGTCTGATATTGATGTTAAAACAAAAAACACTAGACTATTTGAAATTCTAAAGAAAGGATATGTTTATATTTTTCCAGTAATCTTTGTCTTAGGAATAGGTTTTTACTGTTTGTTAACTATGATTCCTGAACTAGATAAATATTACTTAGGTGAAGATGTTTTTTACATCATGTTTCCGACATTACTTTTTATATCACCATTGTTTATCTTTTTTCAATATTTCGGACAAATTGGTTTACCATTAACACAGTCTGTTTTTTTCGCCAAAATGGTAGTCGTTAATGTTATTTTGAACTTAATTTTAGTTCCTAGGCTTGGAATGATCGGGGCTGCGCTTTCGACTTCTTGTGCTTATTTACTATATTTCATGATGAAATTTAATTTCATTAAAATTAAATCAAGTAGAGATCTATGATTAAAGAAGTATTTTTTCGGCTTTTACAACATTGTTTAAGCTTTTTCATTTTTGATTTACCAGGATTATCAAAAATGAAAACGATTTTATTCAAAACGTTTGCTTCAATTCCATTAAGCTCTTATGTTTCTTATGACTCGTTTTTAGTAAATGCACACTGTCGTAAAAAAGCTTTCATTAATATTGGAGAAAATACATCAATTGAAAATGGATGTTATATTGATTATTCAGGAGGTATTAACATTGGTGATAATATTTGGATTTCAGAAAATGCATTCGTTACAACCCATGATCATATCGTAACAAGTAGAGAATTGAAAAAAAATCAGTCTACTGTTTTTACAGGTTTAACGATTGGTGATGATGCTTGGCTTGGCGAAGGGTGTAAAATTCTAGGTGGAGTAGAAGTGATAGGTAAAGGAGCTGTTATTGGTGCTGGTGCAATTGTTACAAAAGATGTACCTGACTATGCAATTGTTGTGGGAAGCCCTGCTAAAATAATTAAGTACAGGGAGTGAATACTTCCATTAAGTATCCTCTCTTACTTTTATTCAACGTTAAGAGCATCTTTAATAATATTTAGAATAATTAACTATGCTGAGTGTTTCTTTGAATAAAACTCTTCAATAGAATTAACGATATATTCAATTTGTTCTTCTTTTAAATCTACAAAAAGAGGAAGCCTCAACAAACGATCTGCGTACATATCACTGTTTGTAAGTTCATCTCCTTTGTATTTATCAGCGTAAAACGGACTTGAATGGAGGCTTAAGTAATGGAAGACTGCATGTATGCTCCTATCACGAAGAAATTGAATTAAATCGTTTCTAGTTTCCAATGAATCACAAACCATATAAAATAAGTGTCCATTAACAGATGCGTGCTGGTTTGGTGTGCTAAGTTTAAAATTGTATTTATTCTTCATCTTTTGAAGCTTATCGTTGTATGAATTCCAAATAAACTTTCTTTTATCTTGAATCTTATTAAGTTCCATTAATTGTGCATATAGAAATACACTAGTTAATTCTGAGGGTAGAAATGACGACACTAAGTCAGACCAGCCATATTTATTTACTTCACCTCTAAAAAAAGCAGCCCTATTTGTCCCTTTTTCCCAGATGATTTCTGATTTTTTTACAAATTTTTCATTATTAATAATGAGCATTCCTCCCTCTCCTGAAATAATGTTTTTTGTTTCATGGAAAGACATTGTTGCTAAGTATCCAAATGATCCAAGGGGTTTTCCTTTATAAAACGAATCAATTGCTTGTGCAGCATCTTCAATAAGGAAGATGTTATTTTTTTCACAAATGGCTTTTATCTCATCCATTTCACAAGCAAAGCCTGCATAATGAACAATAACAACAGCTTTTGTTTTTGGGGTAATTAGCTTTGTTTATTGCAAATACAGTTTGTAATAGTATTTTAGTAAAATATTTATTTAAGGAAAATTAATTGAAAATTTTGGTTAGTTGTTTAGTCTGCCTTTTTGATGGATTGTGGTTTTTCGCTTGGGGTAAATTGTGTGAATACCCATCAAATGAGACAACCTTCTAATTCTCTTTTTGTTGCAAAGTTGATTATTCTTTTAAGGCTTTTAAAACCACTTTTGATTTAAAGGAAGCACTGAAGGTTCTACGGGATCGTTTCATAATACATCGTTAAAATTAATATTTAATGCGATGTCCTAAAATTGGGGAGTATTATAGATTAATGGTTACCTACTTTTTTACGAATTTAAGATTAACACAAGGTTATTTTATGCTGTCTTTTTAAGTTTTGAAGGAAATCACATCGTGTTTTCAATATTTAAAATATCAGTTTCATCTTTTTTGTTCTTATTTTAAACAACTGTTAAGTACAATGTAGAACCTTTTATAAATTGATTTACTTAGTGGGATTTTTGTTTTAAATTTGCAGTATAAAACAAAATGAATGAGTAAGCAAGTTTGGACTGAAATTATCACACCTAAAAAGACAGTTTCTGTTTTTAATTTAAAAGAACTTTTAAACTACAGAGACTTAATCTCGCTCTTCGTAAAAAGGGATTTTGTTACACTGTATAAACAAACAATTTTAGGCCCTTTTTGGTATGTAATAACACCTATCGTTCAGACGGTGATTTATACGATGATGTTTGGAAATATTTTTTCAATATCAGATAGTACGGGGATTCCTGCAATCTTATTTTATTTGTCAGGATCTGTAACATGGGCCTATTTTTCACAAAGTGTAATCAAAACATCGAATACTTTTTCAGGAAATGCAGATATTTTTGGAAAGGTGTATTTCCCACGATTGGTTGTTCCCATTTCTGTTTTGATATCAAATTTAATAGGGTTTGGAATTCAGTTATTATTGTTTGTTCTCTTTTTTTTATACTATTACTTCTTTAGTGGTGTATCGCTATCTTTTAATCCAGTAAACCTTTTGTGGATTCCAGTGTTATTGCTTAATATGGCACTACTTGGATTAGGTATAGGTTTAATTGTCAGTTCGTTAACTACGAAATATAAAGATTTTAAACAATTTATTGGTTTTGGAATTCAATTATTAATGTTTATGTCACCTGTTATCGTGCCGATGTCAATAGTAAATGAAAAATTCCCAGATTGGTCTAAACCAATTTTGGAGTACAACCCAATGACTCCTATAATTGAAGGGTTTCGAGCTGCTTTTTTCGAGAATTATGTTTTTGATTTTAGTGATTTAATTTATAGCGGATCAGTTGCTATAGTATTATTTGTTTTTGGTTTTTACATTTTCGGTAAAACAGAACAGAATTTCATGGATACAGTTTAAAAAGATATGTCAGACTTAGGATTAAAAGTAGAAGGCCTTTATAAACAGTATAGGTTGGGAGTTATCGGAGCAGATACTCTAAAAGAAGATATTAAGCTAACATTTGCAAAATTAAGAGGTAAGAGCCTGTCTGACGTTTACAAAATAGACGGAAATGACCGAATGGTTGGTGATTCAGAATATGTTTGGGCACTACAGGATATCAATTTCGAAGTTAAGAAAGGAGAGATTTTAGGTGTTATTGGTAAAAACGGGGCTGGAAAGTCCACTTTATTAAAAATCTTATCTAAAGTTACTGGACCAACAAAAGGTTCTATAAAAGTTAATGGACGAATTGCTAGTTTATTAGAAGTAGGAACTGGAATGCATCCTGAATTAACTGGGAGAGAGAATATCTTTTTAAATGGAGCCATCTTAGGGATGACCAAAAAGGAGATAAAAGTTAGGTTGAGCGAAATCATAGAATTTAGTGGAATAGGTAAGTATTTAGATACGCCTGTTAAAAGATATTCATCTGGAATGAAAGTAAGGTTAGGGTTTGCTGTTGCAGCACACCTTGATCCTGAAATTTTGATTGTTGATGAAGTTTTAGCTGTTGGAGATGCTGAGTTTCAAAAGAGATGTATCGGTAAAATGAACGATGTTTCTAAAAATGAAGGTAGAACTGTCTTATTTGTAAGTCATAATATGGCTTCTATCATGGAATTATGTGATAGAGCCCTTCTTATGCAAGACGGAAAAGTTCATTCTACGGGGAAAGTATCTGATATAATACCACTTTATTTGAGTGCCTTTAAGGCCGAAGAGATAACGTCTGATTTATCGAAGATTAAGACTAGAGTTGGGAATGGAAAGGTTCAATTTAACGAGATTAATACGTTAGATTTATCAGATAATAAAATAGACTTTTGTCTATCTGGACAAGGGTTGAAATTTAGAATAAAGTTGAAGATTTCTGACGCTGATTTTCAGGGGAAATTACATGTTTCCATGAATTTTGTTGATGATAATGACATCTCAATTTTTCATATCTCTAATTCTGTAACCAATGGTTTGGAGTTTGAAATTGATAAAACAAAGGAATACGTGTTAATTGATTGTGTAATTAATAAATTGCCTTTAAATTCCGGCGTATATAAATTTCACTTGTTTTGTAGTAATACTCAGGAAATTTTTGATGAAATCAGTTTTGCTGGAGCATTAAAAGTTGAAGGTGGAAACTTCTTTCCATCTGGAAAGCTTCCAAGCCCTAAAGTAACAAAAGTATTGGTAGAGAATAGTTGGACTAATCTAAGCTGAAATGGAGCAGAAACATAAAATTATTTTTTTAACTGGCTCATTCAACATGGGTGGAGCTGAAAAGCATGCGTTATCGCTTGCTAACTACTATGCAAATGAGTTGAAGTGGGAGGTTGAAGTTTGGGCTTGGCATGAACGAAGTGGTAGGGTTGTTGAGATTTGTGATGATTTAGGTATTAAAACCAGACTTGTTCCAAAGTTTTTTAAATTCAGCAAATATTTCTATAACAGACAGATAAATTCATACGCTAAGATCCTAAAAAAGGAGAAGGTTGACATTGTTATGTCATTTAACAATATTCCAAATGTCGTAGCGACTGCGGTAAAAAAGAAGGCAAACTTAAAATTACATGTCTGGGCACAGCAAGGAATTGATATAACGGGGAAGGTTTTTAATACTCCTAGAGAGAAAAGTATATTAAAAGAGGTTGATTGTGTTATTTCTAATTCGTTGAATGGCCAAAAGTATTTAGTTGACCAACATAACTTTGATAAGACTAAAATTTTTATTGTACAAA
>Ga0233426_10002973_pt1 | contig 13754 bp, 10 predicted proteins | sample SI_118_April2016_6_FD_179875 | JGI IMG/M metagenome (GOLD analysis project Ga0233426, IMG submission 179875) | Seawater microbial communities from Saanich Inlet, British Columbia, Canada - SI_118_April2016_10_MG | ecosystem: Environmental > Aquatic > Marine > Inlet | place: Canada: British... | reverse complement strand
AAGGGGAAATGCCGCATCAACTGGTCCCAATCCCCGTCATTGGTACTTTGGAAGTAAGAATCCAGATTTGAAGCGATCATTTCTAACGTGTCCATGCCCACGAATGCGCGCAAGTCTGAGGTTGCAACGCTCACGTTTACTTTGCGATCGGCTTCCGCTCCCTGAGTTGACTCAATGGAAGGAGGCACGGCATCTAATGCGTCTGGCAGGATTTCATTGACTTGACTTCCGCCTTCGGAGCAGGACTGAAATGAAATCAAACTAACGCAGGACAGGACCGTCATCCAAAAGGGAATGAATACTTTCATGCCCCAAAAATACGGCTTCAATTGGGAAAATACCCGCGCTTGACTTGGACTTCTTGTTCCATCACAACACGAGCAAAACGCAGCATCGCATTCAAACGTGAAGGATGCCTTCCCGCAGCCAAATCGGAAACGATTTGATTCACTTGAGCGCCTTCGGGAGTCAACTCTTGGAGAACCTCGATGACCGAGATCAAGGATTGAACGGGCTCCTTTGTTTGTGCTTGTAAAGTCTGCATCTGAGTCCAATCGTCTAAAGCGCTCCCTTGAACCTGCCATTCGTTCCAATCACGGATTCGCTCAATGGACCCTGTCGGATAGGGATGTGAGGGGTTTGATTCATTTAGATCAAATCGCTTCAGCCGAAACAAATCCGTCGATTGAATCATCACATCTCGATGTCCATTTTCATCTTTTTCCCCGCATGCGACCAATCGAGACACGCTTCCATATCCTGAAAGCTTGCCGTTGAGAGAAAAAGGGATTCCGAACTCTATCAGTTCCATGGATTCGAGCTGCTCAAAGAGCAACCGATACCGGGCTTCAAAAATGTGCAAACCAGTTCTTTGACCTGGTACAGGAAAAATCGAAAGCGGAAACAATGGAAAATCTTCAGAACTTCTCATTGCAGGTATAACATCTCACATCCCATTCAGTTCATTCTGTCGTAAGTGTCTGTCCTGTTTGAGAACCGAATGTGTTCAATATATTTGAAGCATGATGAAGTTAGAAGGCCCAAAAACGAAGTGGTGGTTGGTCGTATGTGCCATTTTTACATTCGGGCCTTCGTTGTGCACTGCTCAGGATCAAACCGTTGGGACACTGGTATACAACCCGGAACTTTATGCCGATGGGTATACCCTCGTTTTTCCGCACAACCAGCACCGATCGATGCTGTTAAATGGATGCGGAGAAGTGGTCCATTCTTGGGAGCTGGCCGAAAATCGACGTCCCGGAAATGTGAGTTACCTCATGGACAATGGCGACTTGGTGATTTCGAGCAGGCCAGCAAATGTTTCAGAAGATGTGATTTGGGCAGGAGGAGGCGGTGCTACAGTGGAGCGGCGTTCATGGGAAAATGAGGTGATTTGGACGTTTACCTTGAATGATTCAACAGCCCGATTGCATCACGACATCGAAGTGCTTCCCAATGGCAATGTGCTTGCGATTTGTTGGGAACGTATCGATAGCCTATCAGCGATTGAAGCGGGTCGCGACCCACTGTACTTGCAAGACGGGGTAGTATGGAGTGATAAAATCATTGAGTTGGAACCTACGCCGGATGGCAGTGCTGAAATTGTCTGGGATTGGCGAGCATGGGAGCATGTGGTTCAAGATTTTGATAGCACGAAATCCAATTTTGGTGTTGTTGCAGATTCTCCACAACGCATTGATGTGAATTTTGGCTCAGGAAACGCCTCATCCTCGGATTGGCTGCACATGAATTCCATCGACTACTATGGCTATTACGATTTGGGAGGTCACATCTTACTGAGTGTTCCGACGTTTAATGAAGTCTGGATGATCTGGCATGACTATTCGCCCGAAGAAGAATTGATATGGAGGTGGGGCAATCCGGCCGCTTATGACCGTGGCGACACGTCCTCCCAAAAGCTGTTTTATCAGCATGATGCGCATTGGGGACAAAGTGATGTCGCAATTACTCCGGGCAATCCTGAATTCACCAGGATCTGTATGTTCAACAATCGGGTGCCCAATGAAGATGGAACCACACACAGTGAGGTATGCAAGTTGAACCTTGTATTTGACGAGTACGAGGGTGGCTATGATTTTGATGTCGTGTCAGGTACGTGGGGTCCCGAGGATTTCTCATGGACTTATACAGAAGAAGGATTGAGCAGTACTGGGCTAAGTTCGTTTCAGCTATTGGGCAATGATGCGTATTTGATTTGTTCCGGAAGAACGGGAGAGCTGCTGGAAAACAGTTCTGATGGGACGCGGGCTTGGGAATATAAGATGCCGCTAATCGGAGGGTTTCCAGTCGAACAGGGTACTGCGTTGGAAGTGAATCAGAACTTGACCTTTCGCGCGTATCGCTACCCGTCGGATTATGGAGCATTTGCAGGCCAGGATTTGACCGATGGTGTCCCCATTGAGCTGAATCCCATTCCCGTTGAAGCGTGTGCTGTGAGCATTCAGGAGGAGGATTCTGAAGTGTGGTCTGTGTATCCCAATCCGGGAGGTGACTTCGTTCAAGTTCAATGGCCCTCACCCGCCTTGACTAATCAGTCTATTGGGGTGTTTGACGTTCAAGGACGGTTGGTTTTGTCTGAACAAGTGACCGCTGGGTCAACCATGGTATCGCTCAACCTTTCTGCAGTAAAGGTGGGAGTGTATACCATTCGAGGACTGGGTCAGAACGATGGGGAATCTGTTCGTTGGGTTTGTCTTCGCTAATTTGATTCCTTGAGCTGGACTGATTTTAGCGGAAGGGATTCCAACGTTTGACCATACTGCCATCGGAATAAACGGAGATGATCAAGCCGGGGTAATGAAGCTGTTCTGACGTGCTGAGTTTTTGTCCGATCGAATTGTAAGAAGCAATCAACTGTTTTTTGTCCACGGAATTTTCGTTATCCCAAATGCCGTTGGTGGTATCATCGCAAGCATCACCTATTCCATTTTGATCGCTGTCCAATTGATCAGGATTCGACGTTGTTGGGCAATTGTCATTCGCATCGCAGACCTCGTCGAGGTCGAAGTCTTCAATGCAAACGCCATCACAATCATACCCTTCCTCTGGAAAGCTACACGCGAGGGCAGGCTCAATAGGGTCTGGTTCAATGTTCGCCGCGGGATCAAAATTGCATGCGATACTGTCCATGCAGCCCACAATTGGAACTTCCCAATTCGCAACATGTTTACTGGCAGAATAGATATTCTCAGTTGCAGCGAAAACCAATTCCAAGACGGTAGTTCCATCCATTGATACCTCCGAAAGGATTGCTCCATGATCGGGGCTGCTCTGTGTTCCCCAGTTGATTAACGTGTTTTCATTGGGCAGTCTTTGAGCACTTCCCATGGCCGGACCAAATAAAGAGTCAGGATGGACGCATTCCCAAACTGCAGAAGCGGTCATGCTGACGGTATCCAATTCAAATTCTACAGCGCGAGAAAAATTGGGCAAACCGGTAAACATTGAACTAAAATTTCCGTTGTCAAATAGAAGGTAGCGGTTGTCGCCAAGTGGACGAACGGAGTGTTGGAATGTAAAGGGGTAAGAATCAACAAAAGCGAATTCGTTGGTAGTCCCGGCTCCCCAACGCCACAAGATTTCCCCCGTTTGCCGATTGATTTTCGTGACTTCGTTGAGGTTTCGACTGCTCAATATGAAATGGCCGTCGGTATCGATGTCAATGGAGTTTGCGTGATTGAAAACAATTTCAGGCGCCGTCAGCAAGGCATTCTCTAAGTCAAGGGGCGACATGTGGTCCAGAGCATTCCATTCGAAAATCACCTCTCCTTGAGGATTCAATTCTTGGATAATGGCGACTTCCAATAATGCGTTCGGGTCTCCGCCATTCACATATTCACTCATGTCTACAGACTGCCAGTGATAGGCAATCATCACGAGGTGACCTTCTGGAGTTCGGATGAAATCATGCATGTCCGCGTTGAATCCATTCTGACAAAATGTAGTATCGATTGGCTGCATGAGTGCGTCTCGCGTAATCCATGCCGAAATGCCTCGATGAAATAACGTGCGGAGTCCGTCATCATTGACTTTCCAGTCGTACCCCTCTTGAGGCCACACTTCAGAGAAAAGCAATTCACCCGTGGGCGAAGCAATGTTGACCGGCTTGAGAGGAGGTCCGATGATGGAGAAATACAGATCCCCATCGTAAGCACCCGGCGTGTTGATTGTCACGCTGTAATTGGGCGGGACTTGAGCACTTAGTGCACCGCATGCCACGACCAGGGCGAGCAAGAAAATACGGATTGGATTCCACATCGTGGTTGAATTCATAGCTTAATGAGGGCCTGTTACTTCACTTTGCTCGAGCAAACAAAGTCGGTAGTTGGGAGGGTTGTTCTTGTCATCGCTTCCCATCCTCCCTTGATATCCGTGATGTTGTGCATGCCACGCGCTTTCAAAATGGAAATGAAGATAGCGGAGCGATATCCACTCAAGCAATGGGCATAGTAGTGCGATGAGTCATTTAGGGTGTGCATTTTTTCATTGACAAAATCCAATGGAATACTAAACGCACCGTCCACATGCTCGGCCTGAAATTCACCTGGCTTTCGCACATCCAAAAGGGATTCCTCCTCAGCATTGTACAGCTGTGCAAAGGCCTCGGGAGTAATTTGATTGATGTGGTCGCATGTCTTCCCGGCTAACTTCCAAGCTTCGATACCACCTTGTAAATATCCAATGGCGCCATCAAACCCTACGCGGGACATTCGGGTGAGCACCTCAGACTCTGTCCCCTTGGTCGCTACAATGAGCAATCGTTGCTTCACATCTTTGATCAGGGCACCTACCCAAGGGGCGAAATTGCCGTCAATTCCAATGAAAACAGAACCGGGAATGTGCGATTCAGCGAATTCTTCCTTGGTTCGTGTGTCTACAATCAGTGCTTCTTCAATCTGATGATGCGCTTCAAACTCATCAGGAGAAAGAGCCAAGTTGTTCCGCTCGAGCACTTTTTCCAGTGCAGGAATGGTTTGCTTGTTCAATGCCACATTCTCAGGAAAATAAGCGGGTGGTGGAAGCAATCCATTGGTGACTTCATCCACGAACTCTTGCTCAGACATATCCGCTCGGAGCGCATAGTTTGTCTTCAGTTGATTTTCGAGTGAATCCCACGTTTTGGAGCTGATATTCTTTCCACAAGCTGACCCCGCTCCGTGTGCTGGATAAATCATAACCTGTTCAGGAAGCGTCATGATCTCTTTGCGAAGTGAATGAAAAAGGGTGCTAGCGAGTTGCTCCTGTGTGATGTCCGCGGACTTCTGTGCCAAATCAGGTCGGCCGACATCACCAATGAACAGGGTGTCTCCAGTAAACAAAGCATACGGAGTTCTCTCCGCATCGAGAAGGAGATAGCAGGTAGACTCCATGGTGTGCCCGGGCGTGTGAAGTACGCGAATGGTGCAGCTGCCGAGGGCAATCTCTTCGTTGTGAACAGCCTGATGGAACGGGAAGGTTGGATTGGCTTGAGGGCCAAACACAATGGTTGCGTCTGTGGCTTCAGCCAATTCTACATGTCCCGAAACAAAATCGGCATGAAAGTGCGTCTCGAGAATGTGCGTGATTTTCGCGCCATTTTTGGCCGCTCTGTCGACATACGTCTTCGCGTTTCTCAGCGGATCAATTATCATTGCAAACCCTTCGGATTCAATGTAATAAGCTCCTTGAGCTAAACAACCGGTATAGATCTGTTCGATCACCATTGTGCTTTCCTTTAATTCGATTCCGTTAGCAATATGACGACTCCCATCAGCAAAATGAACCACCCGAAAATTCGCTTTAAAGTGGAGCCCTTAACGCGACTTCTCATCAATGTCCCCACGTGCGTTCCCACCACAGTGAGTGCCATGAATGGCAAAATTAACATCCAGTCGACCTCGGCCCCATTTCCCAAAGAGCCAAAAAAGCCTACGAGGGATTTGATGGAAATGATCATCAGGGATGTTCCTACGGCGATTTCCATGGACATGCCCAACAAAACGACGAGTACAGGAACAATTAAAAATCCGCCTCCGGCGCCTACGAATCCTGTAATGGCGCCAACGACAAGTCCTTCAGCCGCGATGATCCACCAAAGGCCGTTTCCGAATGATTTTGGCTTCAAAGCGGTTTTTCGTTTCAGCATGGAATAGGCAGCCGCAATCATCAGGAAAGCGAATGTGCCCATGATGAGCGCGTCTTTGCTCATTTGGTATTGCCCAATGGCCCATGTTTCAGGAATCGCTGGCAGTCCCCAACGTTGCACGGTATACACAGCGAGCATGGAGGGTACGGCAAATAAGCCTCCTGTTTTCCAATCGACTTGGTTTCTTTTCAGAGAACCAAAGGTCCCCATGAGCGCCCCGCATCCCACGACAAACAAGCTGTACGCTGTGGCTTCCGCAGGAAGGATGTGAAACAGGTAGACCAAAACCGGCATAATCAAAACAGATCCACCGCCACCCAACAAGCCTAGGATGGCTCCAATGATCAGTCCCATTCCATATCCAGCAATTTCAACCCATTCCATGAGTGCGCTTTGAACGTAAAAGAGAGGGAGAAGCATTGGGACGATTCACGGCTTCTATTTGCCTTGAGCGAGTCCAATTTCTCTGAGGCGCTGCTCGAGGTATTCACCCGCCGTGATGGGCCCTTCTTTCGGGGTTTCTCCGGCTGCTAAAAGATGAGGCATAGCGTCTAGCTTCATATCGGGGCGTGGATGGCAGAAAAACGGCATGGAAAAGCGCGGGTTAGACCATTCCGACTGGGGTGGATTGACCACGCGATGTGTTGTGCTTTTCAACCGGTGATTTGTCAACCGTTGTAACATATCTCCAACATTGACCACGATGTGTTCCGGTAATGCAGTGACCGGAGTCCACGTCTGATCGTGTCGAAGAACTTCAAGTCCAGCAGAGGATGCGCCGACGAGCAAAGTGATGAGGTTGATGTCTTCGTGTTGACCTGCGCGCACGGCCGATGAAGGTGCGCTCAAGATAGGTGGGTAGTGGATGGCTCGTAGAATCGAATTCCCGCCAGCGACCCAGTTGTGAAAATAATCTTCTTCAACACCCAAATGAATGGCAATGGCTCTTAAGACAGTCTGCCCCAATGTTTCTAAAGCACGAAAAGCATCGACTGCGGTGCTTTGAAAAGCAGGAAGTTCTGCGACACGTTGATTCGAAGGGAAATGCACCGGGTCTCCGTTTGCAGGAGGGTCAGGTTGTCCCACTTGCCAAAACTCCTTGAGATCGGCCGCATCGCTTCCCTTAGCATGCTCAACGCCCATCGAGACAAAGCCACGCTGGTTGTTCGTTTCAGGGCGCGCGTGCTGTCGTTTAATGGCTTGCGGAAGTTCAAAAAACGCACGCGACTCTGCATAGAGCGAGTCGATCAGCACGTCGGAAATGCCATGTCCGTGAATGGCTACGAAGCCAATGGTTTCATAGGCATGGCCAAGCTGTTCTACGAATTGTTTTCGATCGGATTCTGATCCGGATTCAAATGACCGAATGTCCAAAGTTGGAATCCCAGCCAACATATTGATGGTGTCGTTTTTCATAGCTGAAGCGCGTTTTCAATGCTTGGAGGAATGTACGAATGATTCGACAAGTTTTTGAGAATGGATGTCCCAAGAGGCATGATTTTCAATCCACTTCCTACTGGATAAGCCCAATTCTTGACGCTTGGTTTTATCGCGGAGCAAGGTGTCGATTGCCGCTGCAGTATCCTCTACCGTGTCAGCGAGTATCAGAGGAGGAAGCGCTGCACTGTTTCCGTGTTCAGAACGGAACCCTGACATCACATGCGAAGTCGTAATACAAGGAATGCCACAGGCCATCGCTTCTAAAATTTTGTTTTGCTGGCCCGTACCAATCCGCAACGGGGCCACAAAAAGATCCGCTTGATGATAAGCCCACCGCATATCGGGAATCCAGCCAGTCACGACAATGCGTTCATTGGCCAACTGTTTTACGCGTTGCGCTGGGGCAGTGCCCGCAATGAGAAGCCGAAGTTGACTTGTCTTGGTCAGGGGAAGTACATCCGAAGCCAACCTGCATGCTGCATCAACATTGGGGGGATAACTCATGTTGCCCGTGAAAACGACGGTGTCAATAGATGACTTAGGTGATTTCTCTTCTGCTACCTGCGTGCCATAATAGTCTTTATCGACCCCATTGGGAACGACATGGATGGAACTTCGATCAGGATGGGAAATCAATTTGCGATCGGCAACGCTAATGATCGTGTGGGAATCGAAGTAATCGAAAGTGGATGCTTCATAGCGTGCCAGACGAGATGCTTCAATTTGATAGATCCAACGAGAGGGCAAACGCTTTAGAAGCGATCGCCTCATCATACCAGCACTCAAAGCATCCATGTAATCCAAAACGCGTGGATACTCATGGTGGTTTTTGATGTATTCAGCCATGCGGATGAGCTGGCAATACACAACGTCTGGTTGCAGGCGATCCAAAAGACTGGAAATACGATTTGCTGCGCTCCGCTGATAGAACCAATGGACTTGAAAGGGACGACTGCTCAATGGCGACCACGCCATTCTCAAAAGGCGCGCTGTCCAGCGCAACTTATACCAATGCAGTTCGTGGGTGACTTCACCCAGGGCTGCGATGGCCTCTTGGGAAGGTTTGGTTCCGACCAAACAAAACAAATGGACTTCATGCTCGGCATGCAAAGAACGAAGTTGATGGTAAGCACGAAGCTTGTCTCCCTTGTCCAAAGGCCATGGAAGCCTTGATGTGAGCAACAACAGTTTCAAACCTGAAAGACTTCTTGAAAGTTGGATACCATGGATGCAATCAACCGGTTGTTCTCAAAGTGTTCTTGTGCCCACTTACGTCCCTCAGAACCCATCTTGCGCGCCGTCTCAGGATTCTCTAACAAGTCGACAACACACGCCGCGAATTTTTCAGGTGTGTTGGCAATCATGACGTGTTTTCCGTCTTCTGCTGGAATGCCCTCAACTCCAATAGGCGTGGTTACGATTGGTCTTCCTGCAGCGAGAGCTTCAATGGCTTTGATGCGCATACCGCTCCCGCTCAACAATGGGATTACCATAATTCCGCTATCCGTCATCATGTCCCAGGCGCTTTCAATCTCACCCAAAACGCGAATGCCCATGTTGTCGGGGAATGCCCAAGAAGACATGAAATTTCGGCCTGCAAGTCTCAGTTCTGCATTGGGAATGCGTTGACACACCAAAGGCCATACCCGGTTTACAAACCAACGAACACCTTGTTGGTTTGGGCGCCAATCCATAGCTCCGAGGTGAAACACATGGTTGGCCGGTCCCGAGGTGTCCTCGGGCCATTCATCTTCATCCAAGCCAAAGGGGACAAGCTGCATTGGCAATTCGCAACCGAGCTCACGAAAGTGCACAAGGTCCTCTGCTGATATTCCGGCGATTCCATCGAAATCATCTAAAACGGAGACTTCGTATTTCTCTAGTTTTTCAGCAAGCCAATTCAGATACATTTTACGCGTAAACTGCGGCGTTTCCTCCGCCAAATGATGCCAAATCCGGTGTTCGACATTGTGGGCGCGAAGGATGGTCAATCCATCGCTATAGCGACCAACCGTCTTGAGGTAGGGCGCTGTGAAAAGCGATTCAAAGAGAATCAAGTCAAAAACAGACGTTCTCAAAATTTGGGTGAGGGCTCTTTCTAAATCCGCAGAATGAAATCGACTGATGTTGTAGCTGTCTCCGGTCACAATACTCGCAAATGCATCCACCTTATTGAGGCGGGTATCAATGAAAACAGCTTCAGCATTGGTTGTCGTTAGCCAGCTGGGGTCAATCAATTCCGGCTGCCACGGATGCTTTTCAGTACAAGCGGTTAAGACTTTAACCGTATGTCCTGCTTGTAAAAGTCCGCGAGTCATGGCATCCATAGCACGGCACCCACCATCTAAACTGGGGAGTGGAGGCTTGTGACAAATTTGTAGGATGCGCATATCAGGAATTGAAGGGCAAAATTAGTTGTCTTGTGCTTTTCTTGAACGCCTGAAGTTCGGAATTGACCAAGCGAATACATGGGCATCTCGCACTGCTCTGCGCGTCAGATAAATAGCTGCTGGAAGTAAAATGGCTGTACTCATCCACATGCCTACTGGCGGTGAAAGCTTGCCGGCTCGAATCATCTGTTCTCCTACAATGGAAAGTATGTAGTATCCAAGGAATATGAGGATGGCCAGAACGGTAGGCATCCCCAAGCCTCCTTTTCGTATGATGGCTCCTAAGGGAGCTCCGATGAAGAAGAGGAGGATACAGCTGGTTGCTAGAAAAAACTTTCGATGCCATTCGATGGCATGCCGATCCTTGAGCTTGCTCTTGGTTTCGGCATCATCGATGGCATTGGCGATCCCTTGACGGGTGTTGCGGCAAAGACTTCTTGCACCATCGAAAGCCATTCTGCGTTGGGTGGGGCTTAACCGGTCCAAAACGGAACCCGTTGCGACCACTGCTCCTGCAGTTGTCAGGGTGTCTCTCAATAGCGTGTTCTGGCGCTCTCCATACAAGGCCACATCACGGTACCGATCAGCCCTCAGTGATTCCAGAGAATCCATGGCCGCTGTGAGTTGATGAATGGTCATCATTTCATGGGCCCTTTTAAATAAACCTTCATCCACTTTGCTGAAATCCAACGAAGCGAGATCGATTTCAAATGTTTGGCTTCCAAATTCAGTCACAATGTGCGGATGCAGTCGTTCTTTTCTCCTTGCGGATTGCTCCAAATCCTCTTCGTAGCTGATTCCATTGATCATGGTCAATACGAGTCGCTCTCCCACCTGGTCCATACGACCCGACTCTGAGCGCATCACACGGCTTACACCGGTCGTTCCTTCCCTATGATCATGAATGAGCAAATCATGCAAAGTTCCGTCCTCATCCTTTTCGTCGACTCGAATCGCAAACCCCTCAATCCCGTTGTAGAAAACGCCTTCCTGTAGATTCAGTGCGGGGCGTTTTTTGGTCACTGAAAAGAGCAAAGCGCGAAATTTTAAATTGGCAACGGGCCAGGCAGCATTTGAAAACCAAAAGGCCCCCATGGAGACTATAAGCATGGTGGCAATAAGAGGTCGCAAAATGCGAGTCAACGACATGCCAGCTGACTTCAACGCCGTTAACTCGTTTTTTTCAGCCAAGGAACCGAGCGCCATGATGGAGGCGACAAGAATACCCAAAGGCAACGCGAGGTTGACCAAGCGGGCCGAGGCATACATCATCAGCTCTGCGATGACTAAAGGGGAGAGGCCTTTTCCAATCAAATCATCCGCGTAGACCCACAAAAACTGCATGTCCAGTATGAACAGGGCTACAGGCATGGTCACGGCAAATGGCGCCAAGAAGGATCGAAGTAAGAGCAGAGCTATCCGTCGCACGGCTCAAAGATAGGGAGAGAGACTGTGGAGAAGACTTTGATTAACTTGCCGGCTCAGCAATTCACTTGACCCATGCGAAATTACTTTTTGGCGGCTTGCGCAGCCGCTCTCTTCATCACCGGATGTGGAGCCCCTGAAGGATCGGAAACCACCACTGCAGACGATTGGGCTGTGGCCCAAGAGACTCCGAGCGGAGCGAGCGAACCCGATGCCGACGGCTTTGTTTGGCAGACCGAACAATTTGCGGATTTGAAGTTGATTCGATACCAAGTTCCAGGGTTTGATCAACTCAATGAACGCCAGCAGGCGCTCGTGTATTGCCTCAACCAAGCTGGATTGAGCGGAAGGGATATCATGTATGATCAAAACAATCGCTACAATTTGCGCGTGCGGCATTTATTGGAATCCATCTATACCGGATTCGAAGGAGATCGAACGACCAACGGTTGGGTGCGATTCGAAACGTACTTAAAGCGGATCTGGTTCTCGAATGGAATCCACCACCATTATTCCAACATGAAGATTCAACCGGAATTCTCTGAAGGTTTCTTTGATGAATTGCTCGCTGCGACGAGTCAATCGGTGACGGATGAGGTGCGTGCGGTCATTTTCAACCCTGAAGTTGAAGCCAAAAAAGTGGAGCAGGATGGAACCAAAGGATTGGTTGAAAATTCGGCGGTGAACTTTTATGGTCCGGATGTGACAACCGATGAAGCCGTTGCGTTTTACGAAAGCTTGGTCGATGGATCAACACGAACGCCGGTGGAGTACAGCTTGAATTCGCGCCTTGTTCGCAATGCAGCGGGAGAAATTGAAGAGCAGACATACAAGATCGGAGGACTCTATTCGGAGGCCATTGAACAAATCGTCTTTTGGTTGAATCAAGCAGCGCAATATGCTGAAAATGACAAGCAGGCAGCGGCTTTGAGGAATTTGATTGCATACTATGAGACCGGCGATTTGGTGAAATGGCAGCTCTATAACATCAATTGGGTGCAGGATACCGAGGGAGATGTGGATTACATCAATGGCTTCATTGAGGTTTACAATGACCCGTTGGGTTACACGGGAAGTTATGAGACCGTGGTTCAAATCAAGGATTTTGATGCCAGTGAGCGCATGAAGGTGTTGATGGACAACGCCCAATGGTTTGAGGACAACATGCCCTTCCTTCCAGAGCACAAAAAAGACGAGGTTGTGGGCATTACATACAACGTAGTGAACGTTGCTGGAGAGGCAGGTGATGCGTCACCGAGCACACCGATCGGTGTGAACCTTCCAAATTCCAATTGGATCCGTGTCATCCACGGATCGAAGTCAGTGAGTTTGGGGAACATTGTCCAAGCGTATGATGAAGCTGGCGGCGGCGGGATGTTGAGTGAATTTGCCCATGATGAGCAGGAGGTCGCCATGGCTGAAAAGCACAGTTCGCTTGCGGGAAAGCTGCACACTGCGATGCACGAGGTCATTGGCCATGCTTCAGGGAAGTTGGAAGAAGGCATTGGCGAGCCCAAGCAAACAATCAAGGAATACAGCTCAACCCTGGAAGAAGGGCGTGCCGATTTGGTCGCGTTGTACTTCATGCTTGATGAGAAAATGGTGGAGTTGGGACTGATGGAATCCTTGGAAACAGGACGAGCAGAATACGATAGCTACATCCGAAACGGCATGATGCTTCAATTGCGTCGTTTGGAGTTGGGTGCCAACATCGAAGAGGCCCACATGCGCAACCGTGCTTGGATCAGCCACTGGTGTTTTGAGCGCAGTGCTGAAGCCGGTATCATTGAAAAAGTGGTCCGAGATGGAAATACATATTTGGACGTCAAGGATTACGAAGCGCTTCGTGGCTTGTTTGGCGATTTGCTCCAAGAGGTTCAACGCATTAAATCCCAAGGGGACTATGATGCTGCCAAAGCGCTCGTTGAAGGCTATGGTGTAAAAGCAGACCCAGCCATTCACCAGGAGGTGTTGGATCGTTCTGAAAAGTTGGGCATTGCACCGTATGGCGGGTTCATCAATCCAGAAATGGAAGCGGTGTATGTTGAAGAAGGTGTGATTGCTGCAGTCAACGTGACGTTCCCAGATAATTTCACGGAGCAAATGTTGCGTTATAGCAAGGCTTACGGATTCTTGCCATTGAACAATGAGTACGTTTCAAATTAATCTCAAAGAATACGCAACTTATTTATGGTGAACTTGGTTGTTCCTGTATACCTGAAGAATGCTATCATGTTGAAACAACTTTACTCTCTTTCTTTTCTTTGCGCAGCGTTATGCTCAAGCACTCTTTTGTTTGGCCAAAGCCCCTTCCCATGTGAATTGTCTGGCGGTGAAGGCGAGCCAGCAACAGG